>SL_5KL_010_SEDDRAFT_10001833_pt1 | contig 12387 bp, 12 predicted proteins | sample SodLakKL_010_SED_FD_9118 | JGI IMG/M metagenome (IMG submission 9118)
CAATTTCGATGATGTCGCCGGGGGAGAGCTTGAGATGCAACAACGTGTCGGGGTCGAGACGGGCGATGCCACGGCCCGAGTCGTTCGGGTAGGCTTTCGCCACTTCGAGTTGAACTTCGTTCATAGGGAGCACTCAGCGTTGTTCGGTCGTCGGGTTGGTTCGGGCATAAGCCTGTTGCTCGGGATAGTTTTGGGCCGGCGCGTTCTACGCATATCGCGAACCCAACGAGGAGTTGGCTGTCCGTGTGTCACAGTGTAACAAGCTAGTGGTCGAAGGTACAAGTCCCTACCGACCGTTACCGTCTCTGCCGGCATCGATGACTCATCCGCTGGAAAAAATCCGTCCTAGCTACTGATTCAGCCAGTCGTCGGCCCAGGCCTCGATTTCGTCGAACACCGGACAGAGCGATTTTCCTTTGTCGGTCAGGCTGTAGTACGTTGCCACCGGTGCATCCTCTTCGAGTCGGCGTCGGACGAACCCGGTTTCTTGAAGATCATCAAGCACGCGCGAGAGCGTCCGCGAGTTGGCATCTGTCGAGCGTTTGAGTTCGTTGAACCGCTTTTCGCCCTCTTGGAGGTCGTGCAGGATCACGAGCCGCCATGGCGAGCCGACCTGTTCGATCGACTCGACAACCGGGCACGCGCCGGCATCCTCGACTGTCGAATGCGTGGCCATTACCCGCATCAACACGCTCGGATGACAAAACCGTTCCGCCCCGGCTATTGGCTGTTTGTACCGCGTCCGTGTGGTGTTTGAACCCACGCCGTGCCGTGGGTTGGCACAACAGCTGCGACAGTAACACAGCCGTTAGCTAGTAACGTTTCAGTCCGGGAACTGCTAAGTAGGTAGTGCGACTACATGTGGTTGCATGATGTTATCTACAGTATCAGGCGAACTACTGACGACTACACTCCTCCAACTCCCGTTTGAGGGCACGCTCTCGGGCGAACTGTTCCTGCTCGGGCGACTGCTCTTTGGCGGTATTCTCGCGTTCAACGGACTGAACCACTTCCTCGATGCCGACGCAATGGCCGGCTATGCGGGCTCGAAGGGCGTTCCTGCGCCGGGGCTCATGGTTCCGTTCACTGGTGGACTGCTCTTGTTCGGTGGCCTCGGTGTTGCTGCCGGCGTGTTACCGTTGTTCGCTGCAGGCGCGCTGTTCGGATTCCTCGCGGTGACGACACCGTTGATGCACGACTTCTGGGCGGCTCCCGACGAGCAGAAACAAGGGGAGATGATCAATTTCATGAAGAATGTCGCCCTCGCCGGTACGGCACTGGTGTTTCTCTCGCTCAGTACGGTTGCGTGGCCGTACGCGCTGTTCTGAGACCGCGACAACGGTGACTGCAACGAAGACGGTGACCACATTCTATTTTGGATTTTTCGGCCAGTAGCGCCTGTATCCCGATCACACCTCAAGCAGTTCGACGAGATTGCCGTCCGGATCGCGTAGAAAACAGATTTTCGTCCCACTTTCGGTCGTTTGCGGTGGACTCACTGACTCGATATCTGCCGGTAACGACGCATAAAATGCGTCGAGGTCGGCGACACGGACACCGAAATGGGTTGCACCCGGTTGATTGAGCGTTGGCGACGCTCGCGGCTCGCCTGTTGGTTCGTAGCCCACGAGTTCGAGTCGAACCGAGCCGAGATCGAGATGGACGAACCGCGCGCTGGCTCCGTCGATATCGACGCCGGTCGCAAACGCCTCGCCACCGACGCCGAATCGCGCTGCTTCGGGCACGTCGAACACGGACTGATAAAAGTCGACGGCGCGGTCGAGATCGCTGACCGTGAGGCCGATGTGGTGGGCCGTCGGCTCGCTCGATGCTGACTGATCGGACATACGCCTACTCCGTGATCAGTGTATGAAAATCGGTGGGTTCGTCCTGGTCGGTCGGTTCGATGTCGACCGTTGGGTGTTGGTATCGAGGGGTGTGGGTCGCTGTCGACGCGTGTGCGCCGCTGCGGATGTTTATCTCGACGCCGACCTACTGATCCGGCAGCGACACCGACATCTCCCACTCGACAACCGACTCAACCAGTGTTGTCGCGCGCGTAGTGCGGGTTGTTTCGGTGTCACGGTCTGCAAACACCGCGAGCGCATCGGCAATCTGTTGCCAGTCGTCGCTATCGAGTTGAGACACGATCGCTGGCTCCAGTTCGGTCGTTGTTTCCGCGCTCTTTCTCGCCGTTTTTGCGCGGTCGTCGCTCCAGTCGTCGTCGATTTCGAAAATGTACTCCGGGGTATCAATGCCGTAGGCCTGACAGACGAATTCGATTAGCTCGCGACGATGGGCGGCCGCTGCCGACTCGTCGTCGGGATGGGTCGTACTTGCGAGTGCTTCGACCACGAGGAGCCAGTCTTGTCGGTGCCAGGTTGTTGGCTGCATGCGAGGGGGTTAGGCCAAAAAGACGTGTCGCGGACGGTCGGCGAGCACGTCGCGGCCCCACTGGACAGTGTTGCGGAAGGCGTCCGAGCGGAAAAAGCCCATGGCGTCCTCCTTTGAGCGCCACTGGCTTGCGATGAACATGTCGTTCTCGTTTTCGACGTTGACCATCAGGTCGGTCTCCATGTGGCCGTCGGTGTCGTCGAGTACGCCGCCGACGGTGGCAAACTTCTCGACGAAATCCGCTCGCGAGTCGGGCTTGACCGTGTAGAACATGCCCATCGTCCCGAAGCCCGACTGCTCGCCCGCGCGCTCGACAATTTCTGGCAACTCCGAGAGGAACCCCGCGGCGGTTTCGGCGGCGCTCGCTGTCTGCCAGATAGAGACGACGGCAGTTCGGGCGCGCTCGTTCGCGCCGTAGACGGCGGTTTTGACGTGTGAGTCGTAGTGGTCGAAGTTTTTCCGGAGGCCGTCGACCTCCTCGAACAGCGCCTCCTCGTCGGCCTCGCTGTACAGCACCGTGGCGTACACGTCCTCGCCGTGGGGCTTGCCGGCGTAGATGTCGAGGTCGGCGAGTTCACCGCGAATCGAGTCCTCGTCGACCGCGTCGTGATCGCTGTCGTCGCCATGGTCGTGGCTATGGCCATCTCCGCCGTGATGATGCGAGTCGTCACCGTGCCCATGGCCGTGTCCCTGTCCGTGTGCGTCGTCCTCGCTTCCACCTCCGTGATGCGCGTGGCCGTGATGTCCCGCCGACTCATCGCCGGTCGGAACCGTTTCGCCGCGGAGATACGCACCGAGGTCGGACGGCGGAAAGCGCCGGCCGATGTAGAACGAGCCGAACTCGCCGTACTTCGAGGTCGCCTCGTCGAACCGCATCTCGTAGACGACGTCCTTGATATCGATCGGGTCGTCCGAAAACAGCGTCACGCCCCACTCGTAGTCGTCGAAGCCGAGCGACGAGGCGATCACCTGCTTGATTTTGCCGGCGTAGGATTTTCCGGTTCGGCCGTGGCCACTCATCAGGTCGGCGCGCTCCTCATGAGACAGTGTGTACCAGTTGTGCGTCTCGCCGCGGCGCTTGCTCATCGGGTAGAAACAGACGTACTCGTCGTCGGGAATGTCGGGTTTGAGTTTCCCCTCGATGTAGTTTCGCAGCCCCGCGTTGACGTCCTCGATACTGCCTTTGAAGTAGTCGTCCGACACGTAGCCCGAGACTTCGGTCACCGAAATGTAGGAGGTCGGCTGGTCGGTGAACTCCGCAAACGCGGTCTGCTCGAACTGGCGTTCGGCCCGCGACAGCGCATCGAGCGAGGACCGAAAGTGGACGATGAGCAGGTCGGCCTTGTCGCCGAGCACCGAGAACACGGCCGACGCGCCCTCGCCGTCGTCGACGTCCGCGAGTGACTCGTGGGCCGCGAGATACTCACGACCCTCGCGAACTGCTCGCTCGCGCGTGTTTTCGGGAGTGTTCCGCCAGGCGTCCCAGTCAATCGTTCGGAAATCGTGCAACGCGTACCACCCTTCGTCCGTCTGGGGTGCATCAACCATACCGATTCTTCGGTCTCCGCTGATTTGTGGCTTGCGTGTTTCACGGGGCGCAAGGCGGACGAGAGACGGAACTAGATGGCCCACACCGCTAGCATCGATATGGCACGCATCGATGCTTGGGGCCTGTTGCCGACCGAACGGATCAGACAGTCGGTTCTCGACGGCGACGTCACCCAACTACACCGCGGCGACCCTCACGCCAGCGAGGGCGACACGTTCGAAATCGACGGTGTGACGTTCGCGGTAACGACGGTCGAAACCGAACCACTCGGCGCCCTGACCGATGCCGATGCTCGCGCCGAGGGATCACCGAATCTCGCGGCCTACAAACAACGAATCGAACAGACCCACAACACCACGTGGGATGACGAGACCGAGGTCGTCTTACACGCGTTCGAGCCGGTCGACGCGGCGTGACGGGCGGGCTGTGTTGTCGACACGTTCCGGCTGACCGGGTCGACGGCGCACAGACGAAACCGGTGAATAATCCAACACGGAACCGTTATTCGACGCGCGACACGAGTTTTTACAGTCATGAATGGAGCGAACGAACTCGCATTGCCAGCGCGTCTGTCTGACGGTCGACGACCGGTCGTCACGGAGCGACGCTGATGGGTCGGGTTGGCGTCGTCGGCGCGGGCATTTCGGGGTTGATGACCGTCCGCGGGCTTGCCGAGTGCGACGTGGATGTCGTCGCCTTCGAGGCTCGCGACGAACCCGGCGGCATCATCCGTAGCCGGCGGATCGACGGTCGGGTCGTCGAACTCGGCCCGCAACGACTCCGACTGTCTCCAACAATTGAGTCGCTCGTCGACGACCTCGGCCTCCGCGAACAGCTCCGCGTTGTCGACGACGACCTCCCGTTGTACCTGTATTACGACGACCACCTCCGCGTGGTTCCGCTCTCGCTGCGCGAGTTCGTCTCGACCGACCTGCTCAGTCCGCTCGGAAAACTCCGGATGCTCGCCGAACCGCTGACCCGACCCGCGTTTCCAGACGAAACGGTCGACAGCTATCTCGTCCGCCGGTTTGGAACGCAAGCCGCCCGGCGGTATCTCGGCCCGCTGTACAGCGGGCTGTACGGCACCGATCCCCGCGAGATGCTCGTCGAATACTCGCTCGGGCGGGCGCTCGACCGCGCCGGCGTCGACCGCAGTCTCGTTGGCTGGCTGCTCAAACGCATGCTGTCGGATCGTGAGATTCCGCCGATCTGTACGTTCGACGACGGGTTGGGCACGCTCACCGCGGCACTCTATGAGGCCCACGCCGACGCAATTAGACTCAATTCGCCGGTCGAGCGAATCGAACCGACCGACGACGGAGCGTACAAACTCATCACCGCTGCGGGGATCTCCCGTGTCGACGAGGTCGTGATCACGACGCCGGCCCCGACGGCCGCGAAGTTGCTGGCCGGCGTCGACAGCGAACTTTCGGCAACGCTCGAACGGTTTCGGTACAACCCGATTTCGATGGTGTTTCTCGAGAGCAACTGCGCGCGCGACGGAATCGGTGCGCTCGTCCCCGCTGACGGCGACCTCCCGATCAGCGGCTCGACGTGGAACGCGAGCTTTCTGGGTCGCGATCGGCTGTTCACCTGCTATGTCGATCCCAACCGCGACCCCGAGATGACGAACCGCACCGACGACGACCTCGGCCGTCTCGCGGCCGACGCCTTCGAAACGCTGACCGGGTCGGCGGCGACGCCGATCGGCGTGCATCGCTGGGAGCCGGGAATGCCGGCGTACGACCGGTCGTGGACTGCGCTCGATGCGTTGTCGCCGCCGGATGGGATTCACTTCTGTTCGAACTTCGTCGGCCGGCCGGGGATTCCGGGGCGGATCAGGAACGCAACCCGGCTGGCCGAACGGATCGCCGACGACGCACAGTAGCCGGTTTGGTTGGCTCGACATCGACCGCTGACCGCCCGATGCGAAGTTCATTTACCGCCGAGAAACCAACCGTTCGTATGGCAACCGCAATTGTCCTGTTGAATTTTGGTGAGCCCGCAACGCCCGAGCGCGAGGTCGTCCACGAGTATCTAACGCGGATTTTCTACGACAACGCGTCGCTCGAAGACGCCGAAACCGACGAGGAGGCGTGGGCACGCTCGCGGGAGTTGGCGGGTCGCCGACTGCCCAGCCTGATGGAGGAGTACAACAAAATCGGTGGCTCGCCGCTGCAGCCGCAGGCGACCGCCCAGGCCGACGCACTCGCCGCGACGCTCGCCGACCGCGGCCACGAGATCGAGGTCTACCACGCCATGCAGTTCATGGAGCCACTGATTACGGATCTGCCCGAAACGCTTGCGGCCGACGAAATTGAGCGCGTTATCGCGATTCCAATCTACCCACTTTGTGGGCCGTCGACGACCGTCTCGTCAATCGATTCGCTCGAAAACGCGATCGACGACACCGACGGCTTCGCTCCCGAGTTCACCGGCATTACGGGCTGGCATCGTGCGCCGGTGTACAACCGGATTCGCGCCGATTCGATTCGCTCGTTTGTCGCGAGCGAGGGAATCGATCTCACCGACCCCGACACGGCGTTCGTCTTTTCGGCCCACGGCACGCCGACGAAGTATCTCGCCGAGGGCAGTCGCTACGACCAGTACGTCGACGAACACGCCGACGCGGTCGCCGGCATGATCGGGCTTGACGCGTATCAGATTGGGTACCAGAACCACGCCAACCGCGGCATTGAGTGGACCGAACCCGAAACCGAGGACGTTGTCGAGGCGCTCGAAGGCGAGGCCGAGCGCGTCGTCGTCGAGCCGATGAGTTTCATGCACGAACAGAGCGAGACGCTGGTCGAACTCGATATCGACCTCGCCGAGGATGCCGCCGCCGTCGGCGTCGACCTCCACCGCGTTCCGGTTCCCCACGATGACGAGCGCTTCCCGGAACTGTTGGCCGATATCGCCGAGCCGTTCCTGTCGGGCTTTGCCCCGTCGTACTACCAGCTTCGGCAGTGTCAGTGCCGAAACAAACCGGGAACCTACTGTTTCAATGCCGAACTGCCGCCGGAGCCAGCCGACTGAGCACGGTGGGCTCTACCCCTCGGCGGACGCACGTCGCGGCGCTGCTGAACCGCTTGGTGAAGCGGGACGAACGCGTCAAAACTGGGGCGCTTAGTCGACGAGTGCCGGGTTTTTCGCCGCTTCAAAAAAGGCGGCGACGTTCTCGACGGGCGTGTTGCGGTCGACGCCATGGCCCAGATTCAGGATGTGTCCGCTGTTGCCGGCCGCCTCGATGACCGCGCGAGTTCGCTCCCGGACGGTTTCTGTCTCGCCGTACAACAGCGCCGGATCGAGGTTGCCCTGGACGGCCACGTCGTCGCCGAGTTCGTTTCGCGCCGAGGCGATATCGACCGTCCAATCCAGCGAGACGACGTCGGCACCGCTGTCGGCCAGCAACGCCAGATTTGCGCCCATGTTTCGCGCAAAGATGATCGTCGGCACGTCGACCGCTTCGAGAATGTCGCGGTGCCGCGGCAACATGAACTCGCGGTAGTCCGCCGGCGACAACAACCCGGCGTAGGTGTCAAACAGCTGGATCACGTCGGCACCGGCGTCGACTTGAAACTCGACATACTCGATGAGCACGTCGGTGAACGCATCGAGCAGGCGCTCGAAGGCAGCGGGATGTTCGGCGCGCAGCCGGCGAACCGCCATGAACGACCGGGACGGGCGGCCCTCACAGACGTACGCCGAGAGGGTAAACGGGCCACCGGCGAAGCCGAGCACCGCTGTCCGGTCGGGAAGCTGGCTGTCCAGTCGCTCGATGAGTTCGCCGACGTACCACAGTTCCTCGCGCACGTCGCCGCGCTCGCGGTGGGTGTCATCCGGCGAGGTGACCGGGTTTTCGACGACCGGGCCGACACCGGATTCGAGATGGTACCGAAAGCCGAGCGGTTCGAGAACGGTGAGGATGTCCGAATACATCACGACGCCGTCGGGTTCAAACCGCTCGAAGGGTTGCAGCGAAATTTCGGTGGCAATCTCGGGGGTCGAAATCGCCTCCAGAAACGAGATCTCGTTGCGGATCTCGCGATACTCGGGGAGGTACCGGCCGGCCTGTCGCATCATCCACACCGGCGGGCGCTCTAGTGGCTCGCCGGCGACCGCCCGGTCGAACAGGGTGTCCATACTGAGCGCTAGGTGACCGACGGCCTAAGGGTTGTGGAGTTTCCTGCGTCGTCGCCGGCGCGGGATTCGGTGGGAGTCACCAGCGTGAGACTCGGTGTGGGTCGGGATCGACTCAGTTCAGCAACTGTGGGCCGAACACCATCAAAATGAGGCTGAGGAGCATGATCAGCCCGACGCTCGTCGTCACCGTCCGCGTTGCGGTCGGCTTGTCCTCGATCGGCAGCCGCGAAATCACCGCCTCCGTCGACGTTCGCAGAATGTGCCCCCCATCGAGCGGGAACGCCGGGATGCAGTTGAACAATGCGAGGTTGAAGTTGATCCACCCGGTCCAAAACAGGATGTTTGCGAGGATGAAAATCGTCCCGTCGCCGAGCGCCGCAAGCGGGCCGATCACCTCGTAGAACGCGGCGTTGGAGTCGACAAAGCCGGCGAAATTGAAGTTCATGTTCGGATCGACCACCGAAATAAACGGCAGGATCACCAAAAACANCAGGACTGGAGCCAGTCCGTCGCCCATCTCGCCGGTCAGAATCGAGAGGAAGTGATCGGCGGGGTAGGGCATGACGCCGACGCTGTTGACCGTCATGCCGCTCATTCCGGTCGCCCCGGCGATGCCGACCAAGACGCCATCTTCCTCGTCGGGATGCGGTTGGAGTTCAACCGTATACTGCTCCTCGTCGCCATCGACGTAGCCGGTGACCGAAATCTCGTCGCCCGGCGAGCGGTCGGCGAGCGCGCGTTCGAGGTCGTCGAAGGTGATGATTCGCTCGCCCTCGATTTCGGTGATGACGATCCGCTCGCCGGCGGGCGCACCGGCGTCAGCCAGTCCGGCATCGGGACTGACGGTCGAAAACACGCCGAACGGGCCTTCTACGGTCGTTTCATCGCCGGTTTCGCCGTCCTCGACGGTCACCGAAACGACCGCGTCGTCCTCGGCGGCCGCACGGATGTCACCCTCGGTTCGAACCGACGTGTCGTCGATCGCGGTGATTGTCTTGACCGTTCCCTCGCCGACGAAGATGCCGCTGTCGTCATCGGGGTCGTCGGTCGCAAACGGTGAGTCCGCAATAATCGCGGTGATGAGCGCCGACCGTTCGAGCGTCACCTCGCGGTCGTCTGCAAGCGAGACGGTCACCTCGCTTTCGTCGTTCTCCTCGAGTGCGGCCATGAGTTCGTCGTCGGAGTCGACCGGTTGGCCGTCGATGGCGACGATTCGGTCGCCCTGATCGATGCCGGCGGCTTCGGCCGCGCCGCCGGGGAAGACGCCGCCGACGGCCGCGCCGGGCGCGACGGCGATTGCACCGCCGACCGGGCCGAACAGGAGCGCGAACACCACCACGGTGATGATGAGGTTGTTGAGAATTCCCGCGGCGTACATCCGGGTTCGTGGGCCGCGGCGGGCATCGCGAGCGCTCTCCTCGTCGGGTTCGACGAACGCGCCGATCGGCAACAACGCGAACAACGCAACGCCCATCGATTTGATCTCGATGTTTTCGACTCGGCAGAGCAGGCCGTGGCCGCCCTCGTGAACGACGAGGCCGACCAGGAGGCCGATGATGATTTCGGGGGCGACCGACAGCGGGAGAAACTCGTTGACGCCGGGAATAACGAGGAAGTTCTGGGGGTTTTGGAGCACGTTTTCGGTCGGTGGCGACTGCATAATCGAGAAGCTCTGGACGACCAAGAGCAGGAACGCACCGACCATGACGACGAGCGCGATGCCGACGCCGACGTTGCCAAGTGCGCGCCAGAACCGTTTCGGCCCCGAGAGCCAGTCGAGAAACTCCTGGCCGCGTTTCGTTCGGATCGTCAGCATCGGCCCCGTGACGCTGAACGAGGACGGGAGGAGCCCTCGGCGGTCGAGCATGATGGCCGCGAGGGAATAGGCGAGGATTCCGGCGAGAATCCAAAGCAGCGTACTCATTGACGGGCCTTGGTGTTCCTCACGTGAAAGCAATTCGGATCGACGGGTGCACACGCCCCGTCGGTGTCGACGTCGCGACCGGCCCTGCCGTGGTGGGCTCGACACCTGAACACACAAATACATCCGGGCCCAAGCGGGGGGTATGATCGCCATTTTTGACTTCGTTGTTCGCCTCTTGGGTGACCTCGTCTTGATGCCACAGATATTCGTCGAAAACGTCGTGCTTTCGGATCCGATTTCGGCGCTGCTCGTCGTCTTCGGGAGCCTGTTTATCGCGGGCGCAAGCGCCGTCTTTGGCTACGTCGTTGCCGGCGCGCTCGGCATCCCGCTGCCACACCCCGGCAGCGGCCAGAGCAGCCGCATCGAGTAACGTGGACGACCCCGATTCGCCCGCAGACCGGGTTTCGCCCGCACACTCGGCGGGCCCAATGACGGTCGCCATCATCACCGTCGGCGACGAACTCCTCTCGGGTGAGACCGTCAACACGAACAGCAACTGGCTTGCCGCGCACCTCGCCGAGCGGGGGGTTCGCGTCGCGCGCATTCTCTCAATTCCTGACGACCGCGAGACGATTTCCCGGGCCGTTGTCGACTACCACGCACAGTTCGACCGCGTTATCGTCACCGGTGGCATTGGCGGAACGCCCGACGACGTGACGATGGAGGCCGTTGCCGACGCGTTTGGCCGAGCGATGACCGTCACCGACCGGACGCGGGCGGCAGTCGAATCGCGACTGGCCGTGGTGGCCAAGCGGATTCCCGACCGCGAACTCGCGGTCGATGTCGACAGGGAAGCCGCGCTACCGGACGGTAGTCGACCGCTGTTGAACGAGACTGGCCTCGCACCGGGCTGTGAACTCGACGGCGTCTACGTGTTGCCGGGCATTCCCGGAGAGCTCCGGGCGATGTTTTCGGCCGTCGCCGACGAGTTCGCGGGCGACCAGCGGGCCACGCTGCTGTACACCGTCGAGCCCGAGGCCAACATCGTACCCGCACTGGAGATCGCCATGGATCGGTTCGCGGTAACAATCGGCTGTTATCCCGACCGCGAGGCCGACCACAACCGGCTTCGGCTCGTCAGCACCGACGAAACGGCGCTTGCGGACGCTCGCGAGTGGCTGTTGGAAACGATCAACGCCAGCGAGACGCCGGTCTCACGCGAGTGGGAGTCGGCCGAAAAATAGCTCGACCGCGAAAACGCAGTGGTTGAACACGAACACCGACAGCAACGCACTCAGTCGTCGGTTTTGATGTCGGCCGACAGCCCCTGGGCGAGTTCGATGTCGGGACTGTTGTTGAGCGTCCAGGCGACCCGTTCGGTGACGGCCTCGATGACTTCGCGTGCCGAGGGGTAGCCGTTGCCAGATTTCTTGACGCCGCCAAAGGGCAACTGGACCTCCGCGCCGATACACGGCAGGTTGCCGTAGGCCAGGCCGAGTTCGGCGTGGTCGCGGTAGTAGTTGATCTGGCGGTAGTCCTCCGAGATGATCGAACCGGCCAGCCCGTAGGGTGTCGCGTTCTGGAGTTCAACCCCACGCTCGATGTCGCCGTCGTACTCGATGAGCGCGACGTGCGGGCCGAACACCTCTTCGCGGATGCATTCGAGCGACTCGTCGTACTCGACTTCGTAGACGAACGGCCCGGTCCAGTGGCCGTCTTCGTGTCCATCGGGAATTTCCTCGGCCGAGAGGTCTTCGCGGTCGACAAGGACGGTCACACCCTCGTCACGAGCGCGCTGGTTGCCCGCGAGCACGCGCTCTCTGTGTTCGGCCTCGATGAGCGGCCCCATGAACGTCTCCTCGTCGAGTGGGTCGCCGACGGCAACCCGCTCGGCGGCGGCGACAAAGCGCGCTTTGAACTCGTCGTAGTGGTCCGTGTGGACGATGAGTCGTTCGGCAGAAACACAGCGCTGGCCGGTTGTCTTGAACGACGACAGGACGGCCGCGGGAACGGCGAGTTCGAGGTCGGCCTCGTCGGTGATGAGTACCGCATTTTTGCCGCCCATTTCGCAGGCCGCAATCTTGCCGGGCGTGCCGCCGACGGTGTCGGCAATCGACTGGCCGACTTCGGCGCTGCCGGTGAACAACACGGTGTCGATGGTGTCGTTGTCGACGATGGCCGCGCCGGCATCGCCGTAGCCCTGAATCATGTTGAAGACGCCGTCGGGAATTCCCGCGTCGGTCATGAGTTCGGCAATCGCGTGGGCACACCGCGGCGTCTGTTCGGCGGGCTTCCAGACGACCGTGTTGCCCTCGACGAGCGCGACGGCCATGTGCCAGAAGGGAATGGCGATGGGGAAGTTCCACGGCGTGATACAGCCGACGACCCCCCGGGGCTTGCGCCGCATATAGGCGTCCTTCGAGCCGATTTCGGAGGG
>SL_5KL_010_SEDDRAFT_10001834_pt1 | contig 12386 bp, 9 predicted proteins | sample SodLakKL_010_SED_FD_9118 | JGI IMG/M metagenome (IMG submission 9118)
AAAATCATGACGGGAGATGTGACTTAGGGTTTACGGTATGCGGTCTAAGGCGAGCCATAGGCCGTGAACCGTAAACCGCAGACCCTGTTGACCCGTCACGTCTGGCTTGACAGACCACTAGGGCTCTGCGGCATAAGTCGGCCAACTGCTCCTGAAACCTAAAACCTGAAACCCTGAGTAAGGGTTGTCATCGTTCTGCCAACTAAGGCTAGGCAAGCCTCAGTCACCCACCTGGCTGTGTTCCACTTCCCCAAAGATGGCGCTGGGGGAACAGTAGTACTTGAATTCCAGCAAGTTATGGGAGGGGTCTTGCAGAAAAAAGGTGCGATGCTCGAGGGGGGAGCCAGGGAACCGTCGTTTTTCGGTTTGGTAAAAAGCCAACTGATGCTGCTTGGCCCGATGCAGTAGGGTTTCCCAGTCCGATTCAGACAAAAAGACCAGGCCAAAGTGTCGCGGGTAGATGCCGACTTGGGGGGTTACCTCTGGGGTTAGGTGGGCCACCAGTTGATGACCATAGAGTTCAAGAATCAAAGAATTAGGGGTTTCGCGCCCGGGTTGGCACCCCAGACCTGCGATATAAAAGTCCTTCGTTGTGGCTAGGTCCACCACTGGGAAAGCCAAATGAAACAAAACAGCCGGCGAGCCCATCGTTATCTCCCCAAACGCAACTACCTTTAGGGTAGATCGCCATCGGCTATGTCTGGGTAATTGTTTTTTGATCTAGGACCTTCAGCAGAGCTTTGAGGGCCGTGTCTTCTGCCTGGTTGATCTGGCGATCGATCAGGGCAATGTTAATCGCTTTAGAGAGCACAAAGGCAGCGACATCCGGTTCCAACTGTTCCACCAGCAGGTCCATCGGCATGGGGGCTTTCAGGGCCGACTGAATCCCTTGGAGCATGGCTTCTTCCATCCCCAAGGCCGCTAACCGCGATCGCAGCGTTGACCACTCAGCGAGGGAGTCTTCGCCACTGGCTTGCAGGACAGAGGCTAGCAGCCGGTGCACCTTGTTCTGCTGGACCGCTGACATAGCACTGTAAGTGAGCATTGGGTCAGCGGCTGCGGTACCGTTATCCCGGTTCAGATTGTCAAGAATTTGCTGCCATTCGGCTTCAGTGCACTGGTCGGGCTTGCTCACACAGAGGGACACCTGAATTTTGTTGCCGCTGGTTTGTAACTGGGTCACTTCCGCCTGGATGCCCAGATATCCCAGCCATTGAGAAACCATGCTCACTAGCTTGGCCCCAGCAGACTGGGCCTGGGCTAGAATTTGGACCTGGGTGCGCACCAGGGGACGAACAAGCTGTACTAGCATATGCCTTACCTAAGCATCGTTTTCATCCTATCGGAAGGTCTAAGGGCGTGACCGTATGCCGTGATGCCATCCACTGGCCAGTGCATCCCTACACAGAACAGCGGCACTACCCCACTGGCCCCAAGCGGTCTAAAGGCCAAAACCGCAGCCAAGCTCGGCCAATAATGTTGGTTTGGGGTAGCACCCCCCAAATGTGAGAGTCATTACTGTCGTTGCGGTTGTCTCCCATCACAAACAAATAGTCTGGCGGAATGGTAACGGCTCCCATCTCGTAGGAAGGGGGTTCTAGCAGGTAGGGTTCGGTTAAGGGGTTGCTGTTGACCAGCACTTGGCCATGGGTCACCTGGATGGTTTGCCCGGGCTCCCCAATCACCCGCTTAATGAAGGCTTGACCGTCACCGTAGCCCAACTGCGTTAACTGAGAAGGGGGTCGAAATACGATAATGTCTCCCCGATGAGGAGACTGCCAGCGATAGCTGATTTTGTCGACGATCAGGCGATCGCCGATGTGCAGAGTCGGATCCATAGAATTGGAGGGAATATACCGAGGTTCGGCGATGACTAACCGCACCGTCAGGGCCACCACTAGGGCAATAGCCAACACCCTGATATTGCTGCCTTGGCTAGCCCAGAGAGTTTTCCAGCGGGATGGGGGTGAATCGGCCTCGGGCTCGGGGGTGATGGGCTCGGGGGATGACGGCGGCTTAGTTTTCATGGGATTCCATAGGGGGACAAGAGGCGGAAACAGCCAAGGCCAGGGGATTGACGACAGTCAACTAAGGGAGATGATACCCACCACTGAGCGTGACCATCAACAGGGAGTCTAGAATTGAAATTCTAAAATAGCGCCCGTATTTTCGTTAAATTGTTCGAAGCTGGTGGTACCCCGCAGGGTCATACGATCGTTAATGCGATACCTGACATTAAAGACGGCGGGGGTGATATTGGTAAATACTTTTTGCACCGACACGGAAATAGTGGGGGAAATGTTAAAGCCCACTTCACCGCCCACATCAAGCTCACTAGCCCCTTGGGCACTGGGGGGTGACGCCGAAAACAGTCGGAGCTCCACATTGTCAAGGCTAGCGTCGAGCAGGGATTGCAAATTGGCGAGGAGGGCCGTACCAGCAAAGGCAATTAACCCTTGGAAGCTGTCACCGCCCCCAGAAACACTACCGAGGGCAGACTCAAGGGCGGTTAAAAACCCTCCACTAATCAGCGAGACAATTTGCCCTTCTGAGCGGGGGGGAGTGCTGGTCAGTTCTACCCCCTGGAGCTGGGTGACCACCCGGCTGGCTCGGCCATCGACCCGGGCGCGAATCCGGATGGTTTGTACCCCACTTTGGGTTAACCCCAGTTGGTTCAGTTCAGCATCGCTAATTTCGTTGCGAGGGAAGGGGGTCGCGATCGCCAGGGTGCCACTGCCGCCCGATGAGTCAGCCACCACCGCCGATAGGTTAGCCACCAGATAGGGATCGATGGTTTCATCCAGGGCATCGAACTCGGCATAGTTTTCGTCCCCCGTGAGCCGGAAATTGGTGGTGAGTAAGTTGATCTGCCCCGATGGCAAGTTAATTCGGCCGTCAGGCCTAACATCGGTGCCACTGCCCACCAGGTCTAAGCTCCCCTCGGCCCTGACATCCACAAAGCCAGGAATGGCTAGGCGCACGTTATTGGCTAGGGTCAGCTGGAAGTCGTCGAAGACGGGGGGCAGCGGTTGATAAATGGTAGGGGGAGCTGTGGCCACAGGGGTGACGGGAGCTGGACCATCCCCGTTAGCTTCTGGCAGGGTGAGAACCCCGTTAGACAGCCTGATTTCCCCCTGCAACAGCGGTTCAAGTAAGAATAGACTACCGGCTACGGTGATCTCCCCATCGACGCGACCCTGATAGTTGCCAGCTGGGTTTCTCAAATTTAGGGCAATGTTATCTAGGGTGAGTTCAAAGGGGCGATCCGCTGAGATGTCTGTCAGCTCATCTGCGGAGAAAGCCCTAGGTGTACCGTTGTCTAACAAACCGGGCAGGATATCTTCAATGGACGGTAACAGTTTCAGGTTGCCGTGGGCGACCACTTCGCCGTTGCTAAAGTCGCCTCGCAGATTTTGGACGTCCAGCACCAGACCATTGACGTAGACAGAGTTGTCGGGGCTGCCGGGGGGAGCTTCGACCACCCGAATGTTGCCCCGCACATTGGTCAGGGGGCCTGGCAAGGCGTTGGCGGTGAGGGTGACATTATCAAAGCTGGCTCCCCCCCTGACCTGAATGGAGGCCAGGGCGTCTTGGAAGGGTTGATCAATCGGCCAACGACCGGTTAAGGCCAGATCCAATGCCCCCTGACCCGATTCCCAGGCGATCGCCTGGGTCAGCAAGTTCACCAGGGAAAAGCCTTCATCTTCGACTCGCAGCCTGACATTGAGGCGATCGCTAGCTGGTCTTTCTTGTACTCCGGGCAGTTGATAGGGCAGGCTAGCATCCAGGCGCAGAGGTCTGGTTTGGTCGGCTAGGGTCATACTACCAATCAGGTTAAGTCGGGCATCTTGATAGTTAAAGGAGGAGGCCATTTGTTCCACCGGGTTGCGGTTAATGGTGGCCTCATCCACCGTCAGCAGGCCGCGAATTTGAGGGTTGCGCAGGGGACCTGTGAGAGAGGCACCCAGATTAATTAAGCCGTCTAGGTTGTCGGGTAATCGTAGGGCATGTCGCACCCCATGGACGGGCAGATTGGACACGTTGAGCCGCAGGGTGCTGGGGCTGAGGGTCTCGGGGTCTAGACTAATCGCTCCATTGAGCTCAGCCATGGCCACATCAGCCAGGGGTTCGCCCCCAGGACCAGCCCCGTTATGCAAGAAGCGCGATCGCAGGCTGACCGGACTCACCTGAATCACATCGTCTGCGTAAGACCCCCTGGCAACGATGTCATCAATCCGGTAAACCGTCCCATTCGGCTGGGTGGGGTCGCCCCAAAGCCAGTTTCTGCCAGCCAGGTCAACATCGACCGTGAGCGCTTGGGGCACCACCCCACTGGCCACGACGGTGCCGGAAAATCTGCCCCGCAGCTCTTCTAGGGGAGGCAGGGGGGCCGCTTCGGCTTGGGCCACCAAGGCATCTTGTAATTCTAGGACTTCTGCCAGCCGCCGCAGTTGGTCTAACAGGGAAGCCTCGCGATCGCCAACTTGAGTGGTGGTGAGGGTGGCAAATTCCTCCGGGGTTGGCCGTCTAAACCACTCGGGGGGTTGCAGCAGATTGGGGCGAAAATCAGCCAGTTCAAAAATCTTTAGCGTCGTCAAGATATCGTTAATCTGACCGTTGTCTGCCACCAATTCGCCATTCAGTTGCTGGGTGTCTAGGGCATAGGTGCCACTGGCCAGATAACGGCTAGACCCAGACGCCGACTCTAGCCCAACGCCAATTAAACTCACCACATCGTCGGCGTAGATCACGGTGCCCCGTAGGTTGCCATAGCGGGTTTCCAGGGTCTCTGGTTGGCTAGGTGGGGCTGTCTCGACCTCGGCGGTTTGCAGTTGAATATAGCCAAAGCCAGGGTTTTCAATATCAAAGCTGGCCCGCAGGGTAGGGGCTTGCCAGTTACCCACCAGAGTAGCCTCAGTCACGGTGCCACTCACGGTACCCAGCCCCTCTTCTCCACCAGGGGGCAGATTCAGCCCGTCCAGGGGCAAGTTTTCTAGGCGGGCAAAGTAGTCAGCCCCCTGGGTATACCCCTGGGCTAGGGCATCACCGCCGCGCACTAAAAATTCCAAATCGCGATCACCCCGCTGGGTAGTCACCCAAATGCGATCGCCGCCCCCCTGCAAATCCACATCCACCCCGGCCACCTGGGAATAGTCCACCGGCCCAGTGAGGGGGGAGGCAAAGGCCAAGTCGCTGATCGCAAGACCCGCCAGGGTGCTATAGCCAGAGAGGGCCAGGGTACCAGGGCGGCCCGTGAGGCGACCGGCAAAGGAGCCCACCCCCTGCACCGGAATACCCAAGGGTACCGGCAAGGTCGCCAGGTTCACCCAGTCGGCCAGCAGGTTCAGATCGAGGTTAGCGATCGTGGGTGCCCCCGGACCGCTGAGACGCGGGGTAATCACCCCATCGGCGCGAATACCAGCGGTACTGGCCCGCTGCACGACAACAGCCTGACCATCCCAAGCTAAGTCAGCTGTCAGGGGTTCCTGAACCCGTAAAAGTTGTGGATTGATCGGGGCGGCCGTAGCCAGACCGTCAGACAGCACGAGCTGTCCTTGGCCCCGCACCCCTGCCACGGTCAAATTATCGGTGGTGCCAGAAAAGCGGAAATTGCCCCCCCCGGTACCCTGCAAGTTGGGGGAAAAGGCCGCCATTTGCAGGCCATCCCCCCGCACCTCAGCTGTCCACCGTCCCCCAGCCAGGGTAGCTTGGCTGGTCACCCCCCCTCCAGCCAGGGCGGCCTGGGCTGTCCCCTGCCCCTGAATGCCAGCCAGGCTGAGGTCCGCTAAGGTGCCGCTCAATTGGGCGGTGCCATTCACTTCACCCGCCACCCCAGCACCTAACTGGGCCAGCTGTAGCCCTTGACCTCGCAGGTCCGCTTGCCACTGGCGATTAGCCAGTACCCCTTCAGCGGCTACCGTGCCGCCAGCCACCTGCACAAACGTATTGGTAAACCGCAGTGCGTTATCCGCCAGACGCAGATCCCCCCGGGCCGGGTAGGTGCCAGCCGGGGCTCGCCAACTGGCCTGGCCCGTCAGTTGCTGCAAGGGGCCAGAGACATCCGCCTGCACAAACAGGGGGCCGAGGGTAAGGGTGTCGGGCAGACCGTAGGGTTGGCCCAGGGCATCCGCTGGCAGGCGATCGCCGGTCAGGGAAAGGGACAGCTGGCCTGGGGTACCAAAGGTAAACTGGCCAGTGCCAGTGATGGACCCACCCGCCTGGGGAATCGCCCGGAACCCGTCAAAAACAAGGCTAGGTCGCTCGAATGTGCCCTTGCCCCCCACATCCACAAACGCCACTTGATCAATAGTCACTATGCCCTGGGAGGCAACGTCAGTGACCATCTGCGGGCGACTGAGGGCCCCTGTGATCACAACATCGGCGACGAAATCCCCGGCTGTAGCCACCGGTAGATCCAGATCAAATAAGTCGGCCATCTGGGCCAGGGTGAAGGGGTTAACCTGACCCGTCAGGTCATAACCGGTATCTAAGCTGAGGGTACCTTCGGCCCGGGCGCTCAGGTCACTGAGGGTAGCGGTGACATCCTCAAACTCAAACTCGCGCCCCCGAAAACGTACATCCCCCTGCAAATTTTCCAGGGGCTCCGGTAAGCCCGGAAGCACCACCGTCCCCTGATCGACTCGGGCGGTGCCAGTGATGGTAAAAGGCACGCCACCAAAGGCCATATCCACATTGCCGCTGACCAACCCGGTGGGGAACTGCACCACCAGGGGGCTGGCTAAAAACGAGTCAACGATGGGCATGATATCGGTGGCTCGCACCTCCTGGGCACGGAGGTTGAGCTGGGTCTGGGGCCGTGGACCATCGTCGGTCGGCTGGGCCCAAGCCGCAGCAGGGCCGAAGCTAGCAGGGCCAAAAGCAGCCAGCCAGTCTGAGGCATCGGCGTTATCGTTCGATTCGTCTGGGTCACCGGGTAGCAGCACCGCCCCCTGCAACTCGACACTCCCCGCTTGCAACGACTCGCCCCTCAGGGTGAGGTCAATCTGTTGGGCCGGGGTGAACTGGGCGGTCTCGGCTGGGGAGTCGACCCTAATGTCTCGAAAGCGTAACTGGCCCTGTACATCGGCGATCGCCACCTGCTCTGGATAGGCGGCCGATGGCTGATAGGGCACCAAAGTCAAGCTACTGTCCCTGATCGAAATTTGCCCTGGTCGAATGTCAACCAGGGGATCCAAGCGCTCGTCTGGATCGGGCCAATCAATCTCGACCTCCACCCAGTCCCCACTAGCCGCCTGTTCAAGATAAATGTCGGCTTGCTCTAGCACCACATCTAAACGTAACTCTCGCCGCCAAAGACCGAGGGGATTGAAGCGCACCTCGATCGCCTGCAGAGAAATCGTATCTGGATCGGTGGCCGTAGGGGGAATCTGGGATGGCCCCAGCCGCACCCGGGTAAACCCAATGCGCTCTAAATTTCCCAGTTCCACCGGTCGATTTAAGGTTTCGGTGAGCTGGGCTGACAGCCAGGGGGTGAGGCGTTGTTGGGCAAATACCCACCCTCGCCAACCAGCCCCAGCGCCGACAATCAATAGCACTGAACCCGCCATTAATCCTAGGGTCAGCCAGGACCGACCTCGCCCAGGCTGTCGTTCTGACTCTGGTTCTTGAGAAGGGGACATGCACTTTTACACTGCCACGGAACACCCACCTATAGTAGTTAACGGCTTGGCGTTATGCCTACGGGCTGAGACCAAAACGTAAGGTTCTCTCTGGCTAGCCAGACCAGTAGAATAGACAGCAACAACCCTGTGGATGGATTCTAGCTATGGTGGTGTACGTCTTGCTGTTTAACGCCCGCACCGAAAACGAGGGGATTCATACCCTAAAGGTGGATGCTCAAGATGTCGTGCTGATGTTTGAAAACGAGGATGATGCCACCCGCTTTGGGCTGATGCTAGAAGCTCAGGACTTCCCAGAAGCCACCGTAGAAGCCATTGATCAAGCTGATATTGAAGACTTTTGCCGCGATACAGGCTACGACTGCAAGCTCGTGCCGGAAGGGGCTTTGGCTGTGCCCCCTGAGCGTAGCGTGGAAGCCACTGACTGGAATCCTGACGCCCCCCCAGAGCCCCGGCCAGCCGCTGAGCAGGAGTCGGCTAACCTGCTCTCTCAGCAGGAACTGGATCGGCTACGACAGCAGTTTGAAAAGCTCCTCTAGTGCCACAGGGCAGCTTTCCACTGATACCTGGCACCCGACACCTAGCACCTAAAATCCTCAGCGGTGGTTTAGGTCGGACGCTGTGTGGGATAGTTTTGACAATCGTCATAGCCATGCTGACTTAACCCGTGATGTCTGACCCTTCTATCACTCCTGCTGATATCACCCCGGCTGATCGGGGGCACCTATTGACGGAACAGGCGAACCCCCGCAGTGCCCAACTGGATCAACTCAGTGCTCTGGACCTGGTGGACCTGTTCAACCAGGAAGATCAACGTACCCTGGAGGCGATCGCGGCAGCCCGATCATCTCTAGCCCAGGCGATTGAGGCGATCACCGCAGCCCTAGGCCAGGGGGGGCGGTTATTCTACGTGGGGGCTGGCACTAGCGGTCGCCTGGGGGTCCTGGATGCGGCCGAATGCCCTCCTACCTTTTGTACTCCCCCAGAACTGGTGCAGGGGATTATTGCCGGCGGGGCCGATGCGTTGGTGAAAAGTTCTGAAGCTCTGGAGGATAGAGCTGAGGATGGGGCCATGGCGATCGCCCAGCACCAGATCCAGGCCCAAGATGTGGTGGTAGGCATTACCGCTGGCGGCACCACCCCCTATGTCCATGGGGCGTTGAGGGCAGCCCACCAGCGGGGGGCAACCACGATCTTCATCGCCTGCATACCCATCGAGCAGGTGCCCAGGGCGGCAGACATTGATATTCGTCTAGTGGTAGGGCCAGAGCTGCTAGCTGGATCCACCCGACTCAAAGCTGGGACGGTGACTAAAATGGCGCTGAACATTTTGTCCACGGGCACCATGGTGCGCCTGGGCAAGGTGTATGGCAACCGCATGGTAGATGTGGCGGTGACGAATACCAAATTACGCGATCGCGCCCTGCGCATCCTCTGTGATCTAACCGACCTAGATCGTACCGCAGCGGCTGATTTGCTCGATCGTAGTGGCCAGCAGGTGAAATTAGCCCTGATTATGCATTGGGGACAGATGGATTTAGTCACCGCTGCGGCCCGTCTGAAACAGCACCAGGGTCATTTACGTCAGGCTTTAGGCGATTTCTAGGAAAGATTGTCTATGGCCCCAGTTACTTGGTTTGGAGTTTTACAGCAACACAGCGAATTCATAAAGTACTGCCCAAAGGGCGCTATCGCTTAGCAGATGGCAGCTTTTCCGGATCCCACAAGGCCCGATCCAGATTGACCCCTTCCAGAGCCGCCCCAGCCAGATCGACCCCACGCAAATCGGCCCCACACAAGTCAGCTCCACGCAAATCAGCCTCTGTCAAGTTCGCGCCAGATAAGTTGGCGTAGCTTAAGTCAGCATTTTGCAAATTGGCCTGGCACAACCGACCTTGACTGATATCAGCCAAACGCAAGTCACTACATCGCAGATCCGCGGCCGATAGATCAGCCCGACTCAAGAACGCCCGAATCAAAATGGCGCGCTGACAACTGACCCGCACTAAATTAGCTTCGCCTAAATTGGCACGCCACAGATTAGACCCATTCAGGCAACCGCCTTCTAGCACAGAACCAAAAAAATTAGCAGAGACCAGGTTAGTTTGACTCAAGTTGATCCCTGGTACGGCAATGCCAGGCATCCACGCCTCATGAAAATCCAGGTGACTGAAATTGCGTCTCCCCCCAGCATAGAGATCTAAAATCTGCATTATGTCTGTTCTGGTTGATCTTAGATCTGCCACGCGCTTTACCTTCTCAATCTGCAACATTACAGCCCCTTGCAGCCGCTTAACCACTCACCATCGGTCTACTTTTGTTAAGTAATGTAACAATTACTCAGGAAGGATGCAATGGTATCTCTCAAATCCTTCCCGTGGATGCCCCCTTAGCCCACCGGCTGCACCGCCCTGGCCTCTACAGCCCAAATTGACCGGTTGCTGTTTCACAAACTGCCTGGGTAATGCATCATAGGGGGATTGGGTGATGCCCTGCTGCTCTCTCGTTGGTCCCACCATGTTTCGCCCCCGGTCTTCTGGTCGACAACGGTCGTCGCGCACCCCCTCTGTAGGTCAGCGGCCAGTGCTGCATGTGCTGAGTCCTGGCCAAAACTCGCGAGACTTTCAAGATCCAATTGAACAAAGTTTGCCAGACCATGACGTGGTCATTGCCCGGGCCGAATTGGACCTGCGGCGGGCTATGCAGCAGTTGATGCTGTATACCCACTCTTTAGTTAACTCGCTAGAGCTGTTAACGGCGCTGCAATTGCCTGGCAGCACGGCGGCCCTGTTCTGGACCGTACGTCTGCTGCTGAACGACCAGCTCCCGGCCAAACTCAGTGACGATAGCCCTATCCGCAAGCGAAACCATGACTCGCGGTTGCTGTACCAGGCCTTAACCCGCGTTAACCTAAACGACTGGTATGACTCGGTGGTCGATAAGGCACCCGTGTCAGCACTACCCTCAACCATGCGATTTTTACCCGGCCACCCCATTGCCCAGCGGTATTACCGCCAGCATCCGCTGCCGGCTTACCAGCATGTATACCTGCCAGTGGCTGTCTATTTTGCCGAGTTGTTAGACGAACGGCAACAGTCCCTGGTGTATTTACTGGAGTGTTTGGGGGCAGCTCAAATCGAAATCACGCCCCTGGGGCCAGCCGCGGCCCATAGGACGCCCCAAGTGCTGAGGTATGCTCGATCCTCGCAGCCTGTGGCTCAACGGTTTAAGCCCACCGACCATGCCTGGCTGCCCTATGAACTGGAGTGGCAAAGATTAGTCACCCGACGCCTAGCCGGGAATCAAGCCTCAGCCAGCCTGGACCTCACCCTGGATGTGAACAATATGATTGGCAACCAGGTGGCTGCCCTGAAAAATTTGCTAGCCCAACTTGACTCGGTAGTCTCGGTGGACGAAGAGGCCTGTTATTACGACTACCTACAGCCGTTGCGGGTCAGCGCAACATTTTAGGTCGTCCTTCCGCCTGCTTATTTCTGCCTTCCACCCTCCGCCTTCTGCCCTCTGCCTTCTTATTTTCTGCCTTAGTCCGCCGATGGGGCCTCGGCGTCCGCCTGGTCGAGGTCATCTTGATGATCAAACAGCCCAAATAGGGGACCCCCCAAGGCCCCAATCACAAATCCGCCAGCGTGGGCCATGTAGGCAATGCCGCCCCCTTCCATACCAATCATCGTGGGGGCTTCAAGGCTGGCTAGTCCGTAAAAGGCCTGCTGCAAAAACCAAATACCCAAATAGAAAATGGCTGGAATTTGTAGGGGTAAGGGGAATGGTCCCAGGGGCACCAGGGTCAAAATCCGCACATCTGGGAATCGGAAAATATAGGCTCCCATCACCCCGGCGATCGCGCCACTCGCCCCCAGGGATGGAATATCAGACCCCATGGCAAAAAACCACTGGGCCAAGTTAGCCAGCACCCCACACAGCAGATAGAACAGCAAAAACCGGAGGGACCCCATCTGGTCCTCAACGTTATTGCCAAAGATCCACAGATACAGCATGTTGCCCGCTAAGTGTAAAAAGCCCCCATGGAGAAACTGGCTGGTGATCAGGGTTAACCATTCTTCGGCGTTAACCACCGAGACCCCGGTATCCAAACTATGGGATAACTCTTGGGGAACCACGGCCCAGGCCTGGAAAAAGCTCGTCAGCCCGGCGGAGGGCAAACTCAGTTCGTAGAGGAAAATGGCCACATTCAGCACAATCAACCCATAGGTCACATAGGGGGTTGTGCGTATCGGGTTGTAGTCTTTTAGGGGAACCACAGATCACCTCATGGACGTTCAATATAGTCTCAACTATTGCAGAGAGTTTCCTAAAAGCAAATCCTTCCTGGGGCTGTTCCACCGTAGCCAGCGGTCAGACAGGGTCCCCATCCCCCCCTGCTGAGCAGGGTAGAATGGGATGATATCCTCAGGACCAGCCTTCTGAAGATCCGGCATGCACTGGCTAAAGCAATGACACGATTGAATTTTGGTTCCAGACGATGGCTGGTACCCCTAGCGTTGGTGGTGACGGGCTGCATCAATGTTCCGTCCTCTACCTCCGAACCCCACCAACCATTGACCGCCAATGCCGCCTCCCCGCCGATGGATGGTGCCACCCTCTGGTACCAGGCGGCTGGGGAGGCGAATCGAGCCGCCCAACTGGCCCAGGAGGCGTCTACCACCGCCGAGTGGAACCAGGTGGCCCAAGCGTGGAGCCAGTCGATCGGGTTGCTGAAAGCCATGC
>SL_5KL_010_SEDDRAFT_10001837_pt1 | contig 12372 bp, 12 predicted proteins | sample SodLakKL_010_SED_FD_9118 | JGI IMG/M metagenome (IMG submission 9118)
CTCGGTGCTCGGTGCTCGGTGCTCGGTGCTACGCGCTTGGTGCTCAGGACTCAGAGCCAAGGGCTGAGGGGCAGGGGCAGGGGTTGACCGCCCTCTGCCTGATGACTATGTTTCGCGACTCCAATCACTGGCAAAGGGAACCGCCATGCTTGCACTCACGCGCCGCTGCGGCGAAGAGATCGTGATCATCGACAAGGAATCCGGCGAAGAGATCGTGATCGCCGTGCTGCGTCAGCAGAAACAACAGATCGGGATAGGGATCGAGGCGTCCCGACAGCGCTTGGAGATCTTCCGGCGCGAGGTCTTGAAGCGGAAGTTGGCTGCAGAGGGTGGGTGATTGGTATCGGCGGCATTGCCGAACCCAGGCCCAGCACGGGGTCTTGCTTCCTTGGTTCGAAAGAAATGCGGCATCGCCGTGGCACACTTTTGGCACACTTCGTTGCAAAAAGAGGCGACAAATCGCGATACGGCACGACAATTGCCTTATCTGTAAGGCATTGATAAGAAGAGAAAAAGCGTGAGTTATCAGGCCATTACGGCCATGGCGTGCTTGACTTTTAATCCGATGGTCGTTGGTTCGAGCCCAACACGACCCACCAATAAAATCAAGCACTTGTTTCCAAAGCCTCAGCCGTCAGAAGGCGAAGGGGAGGCTTGGGAACCTCTCGGGAACCTCACGTACAAAAACCCATCCCGGCCTGAACACCCCGGGACAACGCTCGTGCCCACAGAAAATCCGGGCAGCGGGCCGGGGTCAGTGGGGATGCCGCCTCCGGTCCATGGGGCGGGCAGCAAGCCCACTTTCAGCCGCTTGGCTTCCCGCCTGCGGTGGGCCTGAAACTGGTCGATTCCGTCGCGTGCGGGCGCTTCCCGGGCATTGCGATCTCCGGCGTTCAAACGTCACCGGATACGCGACACCGTGGCGGATATGAACATGGAACTACTGTGCCGGGGGGGCGTGTCGAAGATGGACGTCTCCCTCAAAAGTAGTGACCCGCGCCGCTGGTTCGATGAATTGCAACCCTGGAATGAGGATCTTGCACATGGACCCATCGTCTGAACCCTTCGAAATCGTTGCCGCCGGGGAAACCGCCAATGTCGAGAATGTCACCACGACTGCGCTGTCTCTCCGTCTGCTTGGCCCCAAAGGTAGCCACGTCCAGCTCGGTCTGCTTCCCGGTCAGGTCATTGGCCTCTGTGCCGGAGAGGACGAGATTCGAATCATCTTGCAGGAGGGGGACCCGGCCGATTTGCTGGTGATCAAGCCGGAAACCGCTTCCTGATTTTCTTCAAGGGAGCATCTGCATGCATGGGGTCATCACACATGCATGGGGTCAGGTCTCACAATCCAACGCTTGTTGGTTTGTTCCGTTGGAATGTGATACCTGACCCCGTTTCCCGTTTCTCATGCGCCTACCAAACCTCCTGCTGAGAAGCCTTCTGCTAGGGGCATCCATAGCCATTCCCGGCGCGGTGGGTGCCGGGGACACCACGGTGATCCTCGAATACGAAAACGATATGTTCGCCGGAGATGACCGCTGGTACACCAACGGTGTGCGTGCTACCTGGATCAGCACAAGCCGTCCGGGGCGCCACAATGACTTGGTCAGGCTGGTGGGCGAGCGCAGCCGGCTAGTGGATACCGAAAGGTCGGTTTCCTACGGCTTCTCTCTGGGGCAGAGCATGTACACCCCCGAGGACATCACCGATCCGGATCCCCCGGTGGACGACCGGCCGTACGGCGGTTGGCTTCACGTCAGCGCAGGCTTCGGCCAATTGCGAAGTAGCAGCCTTACCCGGCTGTCGATCACGTTGGGCGTGGTGGGTCCGGCCTCGCTGGCGGATCGGACGCAGAAGGAGGTGCACCGATTGGTCGGTGCCGACAAGCCCCAGGGCTGGGACACCCAGCTGCGCAACGAACCCACCCTGATGGTGGGCGTCGAACGGATCCAGCGCGTTTGGGAAACCCGACGTACGGGAGGCTGGGGCGCCGACCTCAACGGGCACCTCGGAGCTGCCGTGGGCACCCCCTTTACCCTCGCGGGTGGCGGACTGACCCTGCGCCTTGGCCGTTACATGCCCAATGACTTTTCCCCGCCCCGCATCCAGCCCGCCTTCCCCGGTTCCATGCGTTTCGTACCCGCGGAGCGCTGGGGCTGGTACGTATTCACCGGCATCGATGGCCAAGGTCGGGCACGGGACGTCTTTCTGGACGGCAACACCTTCCGAAGCAGCCGCAGCGTGCCGCGTGAGCCGTGGGTGGGCGAGGTCTTCGGTGGCCTGGCGGTAGCCAATCAGCGGATCCGCCTGGCCTACACCCATGCCTACCGCACGCGAGAGTTCAGGGGGCAACCGGAAGACGCCGAATACGGGTCACTGAGCCTCAGCGTGTCCTGGTAGCGCCGGCAGCGGAACAGGCACCGGGTCCAGGATCCACCCATCGAGCTGTCCCCGAAAACAAGTCCATCATGCCGCCAGTTGGTCGACCAAGCACGGACGGCAGCCTTTCCTGGGGCGGCAGTTCGATCAGCTACATGCACGGGGTCAGGTCTCACAATCCAACACTTGTTGGTGTGTCCTGTTGGAATGTGAGACCTGACCGTATTCCGTAGCGCGCGAGTCTTGATTCCGGTGCCGAAGACCGGCGTTCATCGGGGGCGGTGCGGCCGCCGAGTGGTGGCCCATGGTCTCCCGGCGACCATCGGCCGAGGGCCGACCACCTACGGCACGACCGTGAAGCCCCGAACGTCGTCAGTCTTTCGCCAAAGCCCGGGGAATGGTCTGATCCAGTTCGGCCGCCCGTTCCCGCATCATGTAGGAGTGGTTCCTGTCCAGGAACTTCCGCTGAGCGGCCTGTTCTCACGATCGGTGTCAAACCAACGCGCTGCGGTTGTAGCCGCTGGCGTTCATACCGAGGATTCTCGCCCATGCCGAAACTGACGCTCGTGTTTGCCGCACTGCTGATCCTCCTGGGGATCGGCGGGTTTGTCTGGTCAGGGAGCCAGACCGCGCTGCTTCCAGCCTACCCCGGTGTTGTGCTCGCGGTCCTTGGTGGCCTCGCGCTGATTTTCGAAAACGGGCGGCGGCATCTGATGCATGTCGCCGCGGTTGTCGCGCTGTTGGGTGCGCTGGCACCGGCGGCGACGCTCGGCATCCGGGCGGCGGAAATGAGCGCGCTCGCGCTGACGGTTAACATCGGCATGCTGGTGTTGTGCGCCGGTCTGCTCGTGTTCATGGTTCGGTCATTCATCGCCGCACGCCGCGCGGCCTGACACCTGGCGGCCGGCCATCGGCTCCAGCCGCCCGCGTTCATTGATCGAGCCACGGTCAACGCTCAGCGCCCGCTGAGGAAGCCGCGGCTTTATCCGCGGCTTCCTCAGTGCGCACTCAACGGTGGCGCATGCCGGCCGCTTCAGTGTGCGGAAACATTGCGGAAGGCGTGCAGCTTATCGAGGCCCGCAGCCTCGACCCAGTCCATGTACGCGTGGTACTGGTCTTCCATTGCCTGGTTCGGGAATCGGCCGCTGGCCGACACATTCGCATCCATGCCGGGTTCCAGGGCATGCACCGGTTGTGTCGGATCGGCCAGCGCATGTTCCACCGACAGGCCGTTCTCGAAGGTCCAGTCCAGGTAGCGCTTGAATGCATCTTCCATGGCCTGGTTGGGGAAGCGGCCGCTCGAGGAGGCCTCGCCATTCAGGCAGGGATCAAGGTTCGCGCCGACGGCCGGCGCGGCTGACAGGTTTCCGACGGTGGTGATCATGCTCGCAACGGCCAGTGCGGCCAGCGCGGCGAGTTTGTTCAGCTTTGTCATCAGGGTAGCTCCTTCCGGTGTTGTTCCGGTTCGGGTTCTTGTTGCCCTGTATTAGACAATGCTGATGTTTCCGGGATATTTCCCGGATGTAACGGTCCTTGCCCGGTGCGCAGGCGTCAGAGGATGTTGCCGAATATCTCGCGTAGCTTCAGCTTCAGACGCTCGTCCCCTTCGACCTTGATCGCGGAACCGGTGATCGGGTTGCCGATCATCGTGAACTCCACCGGCACGCGTTCGCCGGAGGGCAACGCAACCACCGCATCTCCGGAGCGGCGTCCGCTGAACAGCCAGCCGTCCATACCAACGGATTCCACGACCAGTTCCTGCTGCGTATCCCGTTGCAGGACCTCGCTCAGCCCTGCCTTCACGTGCTGCGTGACATACCACTCGCCGCCGACGTAAGCGATCGCGATCAGAAGCACGATCAGGAAGAGGCTCATCAGCCCTCCGCCCCTAGCGTGGCTTCTGCGGTTGTTCATGAGTTTCATGCCGTGACTCCTCTCCATCGCCAACAGCATAGCGGGTGTGGCGTGGTTACCCAACCCGCCGGAACCGGTGCGTGCGAGTGCTTCAATATGGCGTTCCGGATCTTCCGTGTTCTTCCAGCTCGTTCAGCCTTGAGTGTGCGGTGTCCCGGCCCAATTGGATCACGGGTCCGGCCCGGTGGAATTCGTGAAACATGCAGGTGTTCTTGGGGATGCTGACCACGAGGTCGGGGCGGAACACCGCGAGGTGATGCCGGGTGAGCGCGGATTGCATGGTTTCCAGCGAGCGCATCAGGACCTCCGAAAGCGCGAGTCCCTCCGCTTCCTGCGCGCCGTTCATGCCGAGCGACTCGACGTAGCCGAGCATGCGTCGCAACATGCCGGCGTCGTCGTCCTTGTCCTCGTTCTCCCGAACGGAGTCGCCGGAGGCGGGTCCGTTTACATCGACGACGATGGTCAGGTCCGTCAGCGTTCGGAGGGTCGGCGCCACCGGCACCGGGTTGAGCAGGCCGCCGTCCACCAGGGTCCGGCCACGGTAGCGGTGCGGTGCGAAGATGGCCGGGATCGCGATGGAGGCGCGGATCGCGTCGAACAGTGAGCCGTCCGTCATCCAGACCTCCCGTCCCCGGTCGATATCCACCGCGACGGCTGTGTAGCTGATCGGCAAATCCTCGATGTCCCGTTCACCGAGCAGATCCTTCAGCTTGCGGATCAGCCGGTCGCCACGGATCATGCCGCCGCCCGAAAGGGACCAGTCGAGGAGCCTGAATACGTCCGCCTGACTGAGGCCCTCGACCCAGTCGGCATAGGCCTGCAGTTCTCCAAGCGCATGGATGCCGCCGACCAGCGCGCCCATCGAGCTCCCGGCGATCGCGCGGATCTCGTAGCCGCGCGCCTCGAGTTCCCGGATCACGCCAATGTGTGCAAGCCCGCGGGCCCCGCCCGAGCCCAGCACGAGCGAGACGGTCCGGTCTGGCGTTTCTCGTTGTCGTGTCATCGTTCCCTCCAGGCCGTCCGTCGATTGTTCGCCTTCCGGCGTTCCGGGTCCAGTGCCGACGCGGAGCCTCGAGCACGCGAAGTTCGCATCGACGAGCGGGTGCGGAGGGCTCCGGTTGACCTCGCGGGGTTCGGGGTCGGATACTCGGCGCAAGCGGCCCGGAATCGACCCGGCCCCGCAACATGAAGGGTCCCGCAGTGGACCCGCAAGGATGATCCGATGCCCCAGAGCACACCCGGCGTACCGATGCCGGGCCCCCTTCCGGAATGGTTCCCCCGAGGCATGGCGCTGCTGCGCGATCCGGCGCTGAACAAGGGCTCGGCGTTTACGTTGCGCGAGCGCGACCTGCTCGGGCTGTGCGGTCTCCTGCCACCGCACGTATCGACGCAGGAGGAGCAGGTCGCGCGGGTACTGGAAAACTTCCGGCGCATCGACTCGCCGCTCGAGCGGTACATCATGCTCCAGGCGCTCCAGGACAGGAACGAGGCGCTGTTCTACCGCGTGATCATGGAAAACCCCGACGAGACCATGCCGGTGATCTACACGCCGACCGTCGGGCTTGCCTGCCAGGAGTACGGCCACATTTACCGCAGCCCGCGTGGGCTCTATGTCTCGGCGGCGGATCGCGGCAAGGTGTCGACGGTCCTGCGCAACTGGCCCTACCGCGATGCCAGCATCATCGTCGTGACCGACGGGGAACGTATCCTTGGCCTGGGCGACCTGGGCGCGAGCGGTATGGGCATCCCCATTGGCAAGCTGGCGCTCTACACCTCGTGTGCGGGCGTGCATCCGCGGCGCTGCCTGCCGGTGATGTTCGACGTGGGCACGAATAACGAATCGCTGCTGGAAGACCCCTTGTACCTCGGCCTGCGCCAGCGGCGCTTGACGGGGACGGAGTACGACGAACTGATGGAGGAGTTCCTGCAGGCGACCCAGGAGGTCTTCCCCGGAATCGCGGTGCAGTTCGAGGACTTCGCGAATCACAACGCCTTCCGGCTGCTGCAGGAGTACCGTGACCGGATACCCTGTTTCAACGACGACATCCAGGGCACTGCCGCGGTGACGGTGGCGGGCATCCTGTCCGCGTTGCGCGTCTCCGGCGTGCCGCTGAGCGAGCAGACCTTCCTGTTCCTGGGGGCGGGCGAGGCCGCGAGGGGCATCGCCGACCTCCTGACCACCGCGATGGTCGAAGACGGGATGGACGAGCTCTTAGCCCGGCAACGCTGCTGGATGGTCGACTCCAGAGGGCTGGTTGTGCGCAGCCGGATCGCGCTGGCGGAGCACAAGCGTGTCTACGCCCACGAGCACCCGCCGGTGGACAGCTTTGCCGAGGCGGTCGAAATCCTGCGTCCGACGGCGATCATCGGTGTCGGGGCGGTTGCCAGCGCCTTCACCCGCGAGGTCATCGAGACGATGTCCCGGCTCAACGAGCGGCCGATCGTGTTCGCGCTGTCGAACCCGACCTCGAAGTCCGAGTGCACTGCGGAACAGGCCTACGCCTGGTCCGGTGGCAAGGCGCTGTTCGCCTCCGGCAGCCCCTTCGATCCGGTGGAGATCGATGGGCAGCGGTTCGTGCCGCGGCAGGGGAACAACTCCTACATCTTTCCGGGTGTCGGTCTGGGTGCAGTCTCGGTGCAAGCGTCGAGGATCACCGACGGCATGTTCATGGCTGCGGCGCGTGCTCTGGCGGAAAGTGTGGAGGCGGCGGATCTCGAGCAGGGCTCCCTGTATCCGTCTCTCGATCGGGTCCGCGAGGTGTCTCTGCAGATTGCGGCTGCGGTCGCGCGTATCGCCTTCGCCGAAGATCTCGCGGGAGTACCGGAACCGGCCGACCTCGAGGCGCTGCTGCGCGAGCAGATGTACGACCCTGCCTACGCCAGCTACGTGGGCTGACACCCGCGAACGATCCCCTCCGCATTCCCTCGCCCGTCTGGCTGCGCGCGCAGGCTTGCGGGGCCGAGAGGGGCTACCTAAAATGCAGCCCCTTTCGTGAAACGCGACTGAACCAAACGCGCGTTTGACGTTCTTACGGCTGTACTGAAAGCAGGAGTCCCTAGATGCCCTGGAACGAACCGGGAAAAAACCAACGCGATCCGTGGAGTGGCGGTGGCGGCGGCAGTGGTGGCGGTGGCCAGCGGCCCCCCGACCTCGAGGAGATGATGCGCAAGGTCTCGCAGCAGCTGAACAGCCTGTTCGGCGGCAAAGGGGGTGGTGGCGACTCCGATGGCGGTGGCGGTTCAGGCATGGGACGTCACTCCCGGGCAGTGATCAGCCTGGCGCTGATCATCGCGCTGGTTGTCTGGCTGGCATCGGGCTTCTACATCGTCGGCGAGGGCGATCGCGGCGTGGTGCTGCGCTTCGGCGCGTTCCAGAAGATCTCGGAGCCGGGCCCGCACTGGCATCTGCCGTTTCCCTTCGAACGGGTCGAGGTCGAGAATGTCGATTCCATCCGGACGCTTGAACACCGTGCGTTGATGCTCACCGCCGACGAGAACATCATTGATGTCGACATCGCGGTGCAGTACCGCGTGCTCGACGTCACGGACTTCCTGTTCAATGTGCGCCAACCGGATCGCACGGTGCAGTTCGCGATGGAATCGGCGATCCGCGAGCGGGTGGGCAAGAGCAATCTCGATTATATCCTCGGTGAGGGCCGGGCCGAGATTGCGGTCACCTCTCGGGAGGTCCTCCAGAGCGCGCTGGATTCGTACGGGGCCGGGGTAATGGTCACTTCGATGTCGATGCAGCAGGCGCAGCCGCCGGAGCCGGTGCAGGAGTCCTTCGCCGACGCCATCCGGGCGCGCGAAGACGAGATGCGGTTCATTAACGAGGCCGAAGCCTATCGCAACGGACTGATCCCGCGGGCCCGCGGCCAGGCGGCGCGAATCCTCGAGGAAGCGGAGGCCTATCGGGACCAGGTGGTTGCCCGGGCCGAGGGTGACGCGGCCCGGTTTACCCAGCTGCTGGTGGAATACCAGGTGGCGCCCGAGGTGACGCGCGAACGTCTCTACATCGAGGCGGTCGAGGAGATCTTCCGGGATTCCAACAAGCTGATGCTCGACGTGGCATCGACCAACAACCTGATGATGCTGCCGCTTGACCAGCTCTTCGGCGCTGCCCCGCCCGCGCGTGATGCGGGGCCGACGCCGCAACCGCTGGATACCAGCCGCGGCGCATTCGGGGTCGGAACCCCGAGTCAGGCCCCAAATCGCACGGGCACGCGGCCTGATCCGCGTGCGCGGGAGGTGCGCTAATGCTTCGAATAGCTGGTATCGGCGTTATTGTCGCCATAATCGTGATCGTGATGTCCACTTACACGGTGGACGAACGCGAGCGGGTGATCCTGTTCTCGCTGGGTGAGGTGCGCCAGGTCGACCTCGATCCGGGACTGCACCTGAAGTTTCCGCTCATCAACAACGTGCGCTTCTACGATGCACGCATCATGACGCTGAACGTCCCGCCGGATCGCTTCCTCACCAGCGAGGCCAAAAACGTGATCGTCGACTTCTATGCCAAGTGGCGGATCGACGACGTCGGGCAGTACTATCGCTCGACGCGCGGTGACGAGCGGGTTGCCGAGCAGCGTCTCCAGCAGATCCTGCGCGACGGCATGCGCAACGAGTTTGCCCGCTACGAACTCGCGCAGGTTGTATCGGGAGAGCGCACCACCATCATGGGCGCGGTGCGGGAAGCCGCCCTTGAGACCTCGCGAGAACTGGGGACGCAACTGGTGGACGTACGGATCCGACGCATCGACCTCCCCGACGAGGTCTCCGAGTCGGTGTACAATCGCATGCGCGCCGAGCGCGAGCGGATCGCGCAGGACTTCCGTGCCCGCGGGCAGGAAGCGGGCGAACGCATCCGGTCACGTGCCGACCGCGATCGTACCGTGATCCTCGCGAACGCCTACCGCGATTCGGAGGAAATCCGAGGCGCCGGCGATGCGCAGGCGACCGAGATCCTGGGCAGCGCCTTTGGCGAGGACAAGGAGTTCTTTACCTTCTATCGAAGCCTGCTTGCCTATCGCGGCTCCATCGCAGGAGAAGGCAGCACCTTCGTGATCGATCCGAGCTCGGAGTTCTTCCGCTACTTCAAGGATCCAGCCGGGATCGGGAGCCTGAACGACAACCGCTGACGGCCCACCGGTAAAAGAGTGGTCGGACCTGGCAGCAGCGCTTGCGCTGCTGCTTGTCTTTGAGGGGTTGCTGCCGTTTCTGATCCCGAACCGCTACCGGAAATACCTGCTGGAGGGTGCCCGTCTGCCCGACGGGACCCTGAGGTTGTTCGGGCTGATGTCCCTACTGCTCGGCTGGATTCGGGGCTGAGCCTGATGGACCGCTGATACAGGACAGATGATGACGGACGTGAACCGGTGGCTCTTGCCCGACGGGCTCGAGGAGGCGCTTCCTGCGGCTGCGCGGCGTATGGAGATCCTGCGCCGCGCGATCCTGGACCAGTTCGACGTCTGGGGTTACGACCTGGTGATGCCGCCGCTCGCGGAATACCTGGAGTCCCTGCTGACGGGCGTTGGTGGCGAGCTCGATCTGCAGACCTTCAAGCTGACCGATCAGATGACGGGGAGGCTGATGGGGGTACGCGCGGACCTCACGCCCCAGGTTGCGCGCATCGATGCCCACAGGCTGCGCGATGCGGGTCCGGCGCGCCTCTGTTACGTCGGGACCGTGCTCAGGACCCGGCCGGACGAGTGGTCGGGGTCGCGCAGCCCGCTGCAGGCCGGCGCCGAGCTCTTTGGCCATGACGGCCTGGACAGCGACCTGGAGATCCTCCGTCTGATGCTGGCAACGCTCGAGCGCTGCGGCGTCCGCGATGCCAGCATCGACCTGGGGCACGTGGACATCTACCGTTCGCTGGCACGCGTGGCCGGGTTCGACCCCGCCCGCGAGCGCGCGTTCTTCGACCTGCTGCAGCGCAAGGCCATCCCGGAGATCGAGGAGACGCTGGGCGCGTGGCAGCTTGACGCCGAGGTGAGCCGGCAACTCCGCGCGCTGGTCGAACTGAACGGTGGTACCGAGGTGCTGGNGGAGGCGCGNCGCGNGCTCGCGGCGGCTCCGGTGCAGGTTTCGGCCGCCATCGAGCACCTGGAGACGGTGATCGGGGACTTGCAGGACAGCCACCCGGACCTCGACGTGCACGTCGATCTTGGAGAACTCCGGGGGTATTCCTACCACACCGGGCTGGTCTTCGCGGCCTTCGTGCCGGGATCGGGTCAGGAAATTGCTCGGGGCGGCCGCTACAATGATATCGGTCGGGTCTTTGGCCGGGCCCGTGCGGCGACCGGATTCAGCACCGACCTTCGGCAACTGCTGCGACTGGTGCCGGAAGAGGGGGAACCGCAACGTGAATGCGTGCTGGCGCCCGCGGAGGGGGATTCCGGGCTCGATGCGGCAATCGCGGATCTGCGCGCCCGCGGCGTACGGGTACGGCGCTTGCTCGCGGGCGAATCCCCGGATGCCGTGAAAACGGGGCGGCGGCTGCAGAGACGCGGTCAGGAATGGATTGTCGAGGAGCTGTAGGCATGGGTCGATTCGTAGTGGTTCTGGGCAGTCAATGGGGCGACGAGGGCAAGGGGAAGGTCGTCGATCTGCTGACCGGGAATGCCGCAGCAGTGGTGCGTTTCCAGGGGGGTCACAACGCCGGGCACACGCTGGTGATCGGGGGCGAAAAGACCGTACTGCACCTGATTCCCTCGGGCATCCTGCGCGCCGGGGTCGAGTGCCTGGTCGGCAACGGGGTCGTGCTGTCGCCGCAGGCACTGCTGAAGGAAATGGACATGCTCGAGGCCCGCGGGGTGCCCGTTGCCGAGCGCCTGCGCCTGTCGGAGTCCTGCCAGCTGATCCTGCCGCATCACGTTGCACTGGATCATGCCCGGGAGAAGGCGCGGGGCGCATCGGCCATCGGCACCACCGGGCGGGGCATCGGGCCGGCCTACGAGGACAAGGTCGCGCGGCGCGGCCTGCGCCTGAGTGACCTGTTCCACCGCGAGCGCTTTGCCGCACAGCTCGGCGAGGTGCTCGATTACCACAATCATTGCCTGAAGCATTACTTCCAGGCCGATACGGTCGATTTCCAGCGGATCCTGGACGAGAGCATGGAACAGGCGGAGCGGCTGCGCCCTCTGGTCACCGATGTTGCGGGCCGGCTGCATGAACTGCGGACAACGGGCGCGGACGTGATGTTCGAGGGTGCCCAGGGCACGCTGCTCGACATCGATCACGGCACCTATCCCTTCGTGACTTCGTCGAACACGACGGCCGGAGGCGCGGCCACCGGTTCGGGTGTCGGTCCGCGGGATCTGGACTACATTCTCGGCATCACCAAGGCCTATACGACCCGCGTCGGGGCCGGCCCCTTTCCGACCGAGCTGTTCGACAGCATGGGCGAGCACCTCGCGCGGCGCGGGAACGAGTTCGGCTCCACGACCGGGCGGCCGCGCCGCTGTGGCTGGTTCGACGCGGTGGCATTGCGGCGGGCAGGTGCGATCAACAGCATCAGCGGCTTGTGCATCACCAAGCTCGATGTGCTGGACGGGCTCGACACGCTGCAGATCTGTGTCGGGTACCGCTGCGACGGCGGGGAGGTGGGGATTCCGCCTGCCGGCGCCGAGGCCTATTCGGCCTGCGAGCCGATCTACGAGGAATTGCCCGGCTGGCAGGAATCGACGCTGGGTATCCGGCAATACGATCAGCTGCCCGCCAATGCCCAGCGGTACCTGGAACGGCTGAGCAGCGCGGTGGGTCTGCCGATCGACATGATTTCCACCGGACCGGATCGCGACGAGACCATTGTGCTGCGTGATCCGTTTGCCGGCTGATCCTGGCCCGTGGCCTGTTTTGGCCCCAGGGGCGAGGGAAATCGGCCGCGGGCAAATGGGCCCAGGAAGATGGACCCAGGAAGATGGGCCCAGGAAGATGGGCCCAGGAAAAGGGCTTGCACGAAAACGGGGGCGCAGGAAAGGGAGGGGTGGTGCCGAGGAGAGGACTTGAACCTCCACGAGCTTACGCTCACTAGCACCTGAAGCTAGCGCGTCTACCAATTCCGCCACCTCGGCACGAGGA
>SL_5KL_010_SEDDRAFT_10001839_pt1 | contig 12357 bp, 12 predicted proteins | sample SodLakKL_010_SED_FD_9118 | JGI IMG/M metagenome (IMG submission 9118)
GCAATACCACGGAAATATCGGCCATGTTCAACGTGGAAGTCATCCAATACAGCATGGCAATTCCAAACAGCATGAAAAGGGTTGCCAATCCGCCCATCACCTGGTATTTAAATGCTGCCTCGATTTCGGTTTTTCTAACTCCGAAAGCCACCAGGGCATAGGAAGCCTTTGCCGTTACTTCCATAAACACGAAGAGGTTGAACATGTCGCCCGCCAGGACTACCCCGTTCAGGCCTGCCAGCTGAAGGAAAAACAGGGTGTAGAAATACTTTTGCCCGGTAAACATCTTGACATATGGAATGGCGTAAATGGCGCAAAGAAATGCAATCGAATTGATTATCAGCAGCATAAACCGGCTCAGGCCGTCACCCACCAGGTGTATGCCGACAGGGATATTGTCTACGGGGTACCAGCCCCCGGGGATGTACTGCGTCGACTGCGGGGGATTGATCACGATGATAAGGGCCAGCAGCATGAGAACAAAGCTTACCAGGAACAAAACGATGGTCTTGCCCTGATCCCAAAAGAGGTTCAGCAGCGGTATGAGAAAGGCCGCCAGGAAAGGCAGGAAGATGAAGAATATCAGAACCGGGTTTTCCATCGACTCATCCTTTCAGCTTGCTTATCTCGTGAATGTCAAACGTTCCGTATTTCTTGTATAGCCTGATGGCCATGGTCAGAATCATGGAATTCGTGGCCAGTGCGATCACAATGGCCGTCAACACCATGGTTTGCGGCAGCGGGTCCACCACCGCCTGGTGTGGCAGCACTTCTTCCTGGAAAATCACGGGGGCCAGTGCGCCACCAATATATCCGATCAGGATCAACATCAGGAAAATACTGATCTCCACGATGGTAAGGGAAATCACGATTTTGATGATGTTGCGGCTGATCAGCAGCCCGTATAAGCCGGTAAGCAACAGGATGAAACAAAGTATATACAGGGTCATTTTGAAGCCTCCTCTTTGTAGATGGTCAGTGCAAGAAAAATGGTGAATAAGGTGGCGGCCACCTTTATGCCGATCAGAATGCTGTAGATCGGGATATTGCCTGCGCTGAGGAGCTCTCCGGGCTGTCCCTTCGGCAGATAGTTCCCGAAGAATACCATAGAGCCGGCAAACAAGCCGCTAAACCCTAACAGTAAGATCAGCAATACCGAAAGACTCTCCAACAGGGAGGTTCTCTCCCGTTGTTGTTTGAGCTTCAGGTAGCCCTGCCCCTGTGCCAGAACAAGCACGATGAAAGAGCCGGCAAGCAGCACACCTCCTGCAAAACCACCACCGGGCATGATGTGTCCGTGGGTGATCACATACATTGCGAAAACAAAGATCATGGCGCTCAACAACTGCGCTACCTTTTGCACGATAACTGACATTCCTTTCATAATCAGCGATTAATTGGTTTTTACTGATTTTTTGCCTTGCAGGCGTAAAATGGCCAGTACACCCATGGCCGTGGTAAACAGTACGGCTGCTTCTCCCAAAGTGTCCAGCGCACGGAAGTCCCACAACACGCCTTTCACTAAATTGGTGGCTCCTGTCTTTTCGATGGCATTGTACACATAGTTTGCCGACATGCGGAGTGTGTGCTCACCGAAGGGTTGCAGTGCGGGTATGGCATCCACAAAGAAATAGAGCAGGGTGACCACCAGAATCAGGGCTGCAGATCGATTGACAATGTCGCGGGGGCAAGTGGGGCATCGTACTTCATACCGCGTACTGTCATGCAGTACGGCCACCATGATGATGATGGTGATGGTCTCGGCCACGATCTGTACAATGGCCAGATCGGGAGCTTGCAGCAGCAGAAAGCAGATGACCAGGCCGAACCCGATACCTCCCTGTGCGATCACTGCCGAAAGCAGGTCTTTGGCGTGAATGGCCGTGAGGGCCAGGATGATCATCACGATCAATACGATGGCAAGGTAAATCTCTGTATTCATTGGCTAATCATTTCAACAAAAACAATACGATCATCGCAACCACGACCCACACCAGGTAGGTTTGCAGCACGCCATCATGCAGTCGGCTTAAAGGGCGATGCATCGCAAATACAGCCTTTGCACCTATTTTGTAAATATCTGTATAAGTTTTGTCCTCCAACCGCTTCAGTGCTTTGAACAGCCTTTTATCTGTCCGGGGAATCCACTTTACTACGACAGCACTGGAGGATGTTTGCAGGTTGCGCAGGAAAACTGGCATCATTACAGCTCCACCGAAAGTCACAAGGATCAATGCAGCCAGGATTCCCGCCTGCGTATCTGTGGCTATACCCGCGAGAGCCATTCCCCCAATCGCTATGTGCAGGTTAGCCAGTTTTGATCCCGCATCAGGTCTGCCCACTGCCATGGCCAGGGCAAGGATGACACTGAGCAACCCGAGTGCGATCAGAATGATCTGCAAGGTTCCGCTCAGGATAAAGACATCGTGGCACAAGCGTATCAGCAGGTAGGTGCCCGCAAGTCTTTGAAAAACCAGCGGCATCAATGCAAAAGACCGCCCACTGGCATAGGTTGCAAACGGAGTTACCCATGAGTGTAGGGGGAAAATACCCATTGCAGCAAGCCCACCGGCGAGCAGGAGCAGAAAGCCCACTGTTCCGGCGGTCGTCGTGGTTGCTGTCTGCATGATAGCAATGTCTGCCGATAGACTCAGCGATACGGCAATCACAGCCCCGGTAACCATCAACACATGTGCGCCGCCATGGATGACCAGGGTTTTTTTGCCCAGCTCCGCACGCTCATCTGAAAAACCGCTTGCCAGCATATACAGGGGAATGACTGATATTCCCCATAAAAAAACCAACAGGTAGAAATGGGCAGCGGTAAAGATGGCAAATCCCAGGCCTGCGCTGAACCAATACCAGGCAAAAAAACGGTTTTCCCCGGGACTGTTTCCTTTTTGTAACAATGCATTGAAAGCCAGAAAGCACATCATCACAGCGAAGAGAAGCAGCATAAGGCCTGAAGCGCCCTCTGTGCCAAACACCAGGAAATGACTGATCCGGTGGAGCAGGGCAGGGGCCTGCGGGGGAAACAGCAGCTGCCAGGTGTCAACATCCCCGCGCAAAACATAGCCGATGCCCCCAAGGGCAAGCAGGGATCCTGCAGCGGTAATGCGCCTGGTGGTTTTTCTCCTCTTGAAAGGGCGAAAGAGCAGCACCAGGCTGAACAACACCGGCAACACAACGATCATCGCTAGTACAGACATGGCTTTGCTGTTTATACCACATTGCATGCATCTGCCAGATGCTTCAGCATGTAAAAATAACAGCAATTTTGAGATCAGGAAAGAAAAACATTGAGTGGAGGCCGGTTTTGTAATGATGCGGTTCATGGTTCAGCGCCCGGTTCAACAATGTTTCCCCTGTCCGTCAGTATATTTTGCATGGCTTAAATGATGTGATAAGCGGGATTACAGTAATTTTGTATAAGAGAAACATTGAGATCCTTGAAAAAAAGCATTTCAGGTTAAAATTGCTAATAAATCAAAAAGGCATTCACCATGCAGCAGGCTTTTTCCATTCCTACAAATTCGCGCGAGGGGCTTTACGACATCACCGATGAGGTGGCAGCCATCGTTTCCCGCTCGGGTGTCCGGCAGGGCATTGTCAACGTATATGTGCGGGGAGCTACTGCCGGGATCATGATACAGGAGAACTGGGATGATTCCGTGCAGACGGATGTGATCCAATTGCTCCGGAAGCTGATTCCCCGGGGTGTGTGGCTGCATGATGCCCAGGACGGCAACGGCGATTCACACCTCAAGGCCGGTATCACAGGCCCCCAGGAGACGATTCCCATCATCAACGGTACAATGGGCCTCTCCACCTGGCAAAACATCTTCCTGTGCGAGTTCGATGGCCCGCGCAAGAAAAGAGAAGTGGTGGTTACCGTGTGCAAATCAGGATAACGAATGTTGATTTAATTCCTGGTTCTATGGCAAGTGATCCTTCAACCAATGCAACGACTGATCATAAAGAATAAACCGTTTTAACAATTCAATACGGTACTCTTCCTCACTTAATCCGGGTTTGTTGTGTTTTATTCCCATCAACATCATCTCTCTGCCCGCTTCCATCATCTCCAGTCCCATACGAAAGCGCTCTTCAGGAGTTTTCGACATGACCAGTTTATATTGATAGTCCTGCATTTCCTTATTCGTGTCAGCCATGTATGATGTTTCTTGTTTACTCATCTTTAAATCAAATTATAGGTTTTCAGGTTTAACCTCTCGCACCAGTTTTTGATATATTCCTTGTCAACATAAGGATTCAGCAACAACGTTTCAATATCCCTCTTGTGCAGTTCACTCTCCAGTTGTTGGATCCAACGAAGCTTTGAGATTATAAGGTCTTCCAGGGTGATCACATAGAGCAAGGTACCTTCAAAATCCATGGCTTTGCGTCTCTTGAATTTTGCCTTTTCGAAAACATCATCCGAACGTACGATCAGGTCAATTTTGTAGCTACTTTCGAGATGGATGATGTTAAACATTCCTTTGCGCTTAACTTCTTGATTGATTGTTTCTTCAGAATAATAATAACTACCTGCGATAGCTTGCAAAAACGTCTTGATGTCTTTTGCCTGGATTTCAATAATCAGGTCAATGTCTCTTGTGGCCCTTGGCAAAGCGTATATGTTATATGCCAGACTTCCAGTGAGCAGATACGGGATGTTGATGGAATCCAACACCCGGGTGATGTCTGCAAGCAGTTTTTCTATGTACATGACCACATTTTTGTTCTTCAAATTTAATAATAAGTCAGGACATCTTGCGCCAGCAGAAGATGAAATCTTCTGCGGTGGCAGGCATCCCGAATAAACAATCTTTTCTATGCCTCTTCGTTTGAATTAAGACATTAATTTTGCGGTCGCAAATTCATTTCACTTGAATTCTTTGTTATGCGTTCTGTTTTGATAGTACTTATCAGCGGATTGAGCTTATTTTGTGCTGCTGCTCAATCGCCCGGGAATATGGAAAATGCTGAAAACGATACCCTGCCTGTCCACCCCATTCGTTTTACGCCTGCAACGGCATCTGAATACATTGGCAACCTGCTGCAGCTGGACAGCCTATGGCGGGAGGAAGGAGACACGCTGCACCTATCTTTGTCGAGGCTGGCAGACCATTATAACGAGCCTTTCGACAGTGTGAAAACCCGTCTGCTGGGATTTGATTACGATGCTGTTCGTCCGGAGCTGACCACGCTGGCCCGGCACGACACCATCCCCCTGAGGTGGTTTAACGACACGGTATTTATTGTGGATACCGTGCCCCTTGAAAAAGAACCTTTCATTACACAGAAGACGTTCATTACTAAAAAGACCATTGTCACGAGCCAGTTTGATGCGCCGCAAATACCGGGTTTAGATACTATCCCTGAGGTGCGCGTTTTTGTAGACTCCATCAGGCATGACCCCGATACCATTACAGAGGTGTTTCTTGACACACTCTACCTCAAATCCAGGAACATCACCCTGCACCATCTTGTGGAGCAGGAGATCCGCCCGCCATTGCTGCCGCCCGGCTCCCGGAAGGATCTTACATTCCTTCCCGACTCCTCTCATGTTGTGATCTCTGAGGAATACCAGGCTTTCGTTGCAGACGAAGACTCGCCGTTTTTTGTGGTGCCGGGCAGGCTGACCCCCGACTCCCTGCGGATGGCCGTTGAAGAACTCCTCCATTACACAAATGTTCGTGACTCCATCCCGCTATATATCAGCGATCCCACCGGGGCACGACAACCATTTTGGCTGACGGCTGAACCGGATGAGCTCATGCGATACTGGGTAAGGAATCACGAAAACGATTCCATCACGATATGGGTGGGAAACCCCTCTAAACATGAGATCCAGCTTGTTCTGGAAGACGACATCCATGTGGAGCGCATGGGCAAGCTGGACTCCGGTGACATCCCCATCACCACGCTCGAGCCGGACCGCTCGCTTGCACCATTGCGGCCGCTGGATGAGATCCCAGGCACCTGGCGCTATGGCCTGTCGAGTGCTTTCAGCCTGAACCAGAACTACCTCTCCAACTGGGCCAGGGGAGGGGAGAGTTCTCTTGCCAGCCTCCTGGATTTGCGAGCCAGGGCGGAGTACCGCAATATCGACTCGGAGATAAAGTGGACCAACAGGATCCGCTTCCGATACGGGAACATCATCTCGGAAGAGTTTGGTTTCCGTACCAATACGGACATCCTGGAGCTGAACTCACAGATGAATAAAAACATCAGCGAAAGCATTGACTTCAGCTCGGTGTTTTACGGAAAGACCCAGATTACCAGGGGGTATGACTATCCCAACGACTCCATCCCCATTTCCAGTTTCCTGAGCCCGGGAACCTTCACCATCGGGGCGGGTTTTGAATACGAACCCTTTGCGAACACCACTCTGAACTTCTCTGCGCTGTCATACCGGAATACCTTTGTGCTCGACACCACACTGATCAACCAAAGGGCACACGGGATTGAGCGCGGCAAGCGTGCCAGGCACGAGATGGGTGGACAGCTGGTGATCAATAACGAGATGACCTTGCTTGATGACCTCAAAATCGAAAACTCGGTAAGGTTGTTTACCAACTACCTGGACAGGCCGCAGAACGTGGATGTGGACTGGGAGATCAACCTGCAGAAACGGATCAGCTGGTATTTTACCGTCAGTTTAAACCTGCATCTTATCTATGACGAGAATATTCTTTTCCCTGTACTGGACGACCAGGGTGATCCGGTGACCCTGCCCGACGGAAGTCCGAAAGAAGAGCCCCGCCTGCAGCTTAAGCAGTTCCTGGGGATTACTATGTCACTGAGTATCTGATCCTTCTTTTGCTTCATCGTCTTCCGAAGATTCATCATTCACACTGTCAACTCTCTTAGTGATATCGAGCAGTGCAGAGAGCTCGCGGATGATGGCAAGTGCCTCAGGATCGCTGACCTCCAGTTCCATGGCCTTGCTGAGCCACCGGGTTGATGATTCCAGCGCTGCTGTGGAACGCGCCCGTTTAACCTGCACCTCCGAGTTGCGGTTCATTGTTCTCGCCCGCTCTTCTATCTCTATGCCTATATTATAAAAGCAGGTGGCGATATGGGCATATATAATGGGTTTTTCAGGCTCCAGTTCGAGTGATTCCCAATAAGCTACAAGGGCTTCCTCGTAGTTGCCTGTTTTTTGATGGATAAGTCCCCGCGTATAAGGAAACTTATAGTTTGAAGGATACAGTTCCGATTTTCTGTCAAGAATGCCGACTGACTCCTCCGCAAGGCCCACGGAAAACTTAATGTCGGCAAGCAGAAATACCAGGTCTTCGTTCTCGTCGTACTTTGCGATCCCATCCTGAAGCACCTTGCTGGCCCTGAGGGTGTCTCCCTGTTGCAGGTATTCTTCTGACAGCAAATGGCTCACGTTGGAGCCATACCGGTATTCATCCAGGCGCTGCAGGTACTGGATGGCTTTTTCACGTTGTCCTCCCTCTATAGCTGCTATCGCCATATTGTACACCAGGGTGGTATCGGTGTCCAGGTTCAGCAGTTCGCTCTGCCGGATCTGCTCAACCGTCTCAAAGGCTTCCAGGGCTTCCTCATAGTTACCCTCTTCAAAACTTTTCTTTCCCATGGCCTGGATGTCATTGGCAAGCAGTACGTATCTGGGAGCCAGCTGATTGCGTATCCTGCTGCCGGCATCCAGCGAAAGAGTCTTTTCGTAGGATTCATACACCACAAAAAGCTGCCGGTCTATCATTTCATAAAGGTTCCTGTTGTTTCTTTGCTTGCCTTCGCGATAAGCATTCTGATAAAGAAGGCCTCTTGCATGCCACGTGCGCGGCCATCCGGCAGCCTCTTCATCCTCCACCATGTTCTCAATAAACTCTTTAGCCTCTTCGTATTCTTCATCTTCAATGAGATGAAAAGCCGTGATCAGTCCGCTTCTCTGCAAAGGCATCATGGTAGAACATCCTGCTAAAACGATTGCCAGGAAAATGAGTCGCTTCATTGTATTAATTTTGGACAAAAAGACAAAAAGACAAAATGACAAAATGACAAAATGACAAAAAGACAAAAAGTCCGGGGTTCAGGTGTAAGAAACGTCATCTGCAAAAATAAATTGTTCATTAAACCAGCCGAAACCTCATCTCCAGGGCTATCTCCTGAAAAGGCTCCCCTTCAGGATCCCATAATCATCGAACGCCCGGTTGGAGGTAAAGAATATTGACAGTGCGACGCTGATGGTGAGTGCCGTGAAGATGGCCAGCACGATAGCGATCTGGTATTTGATGGCTGTTTCGGGGTCGGCCCCGCCCAGCATCTGGCCGGTCATCATGCCGGGCAGCGAAACGATTCCCATGGTAGCCATGTTGGCGATGAACGGACGCATCGCTGCACGCAGTGCCTCACGAAAGAAGGGCAGCAGGGCCTCCTGCTGGTTAGCCCCGAGCGAAAGCAGGTACAGGTAGCGCTTGTTTTCCTTGCGGATGGCTTCGTAATAATGGGAGATGCCGATTATGGTGCTGTTCAGTGAGTTGCCCAGCAGCATACCGCCTACGACCACCACCAGGCGGGCGGTAAAGATGTTCTCGTAGTTCACGATCACTTTATTGAAAAACAGCAGGATCAGGCCGGTTCCGACAAAATAGGCCAGGAAAACCGGCAGGAAAAAATGCCTGAAGGACAGCTTGCTGTTGACCATCGCTGAAAAACAGGCAAAAAACATCATCACAATCACCCAGGCCACATTTAACCAGGGGTTATCCCACCTGAAAAGATATACCAGGAGGATCCCCATAAGGAACAACTGGCCTGTCATCCTGCCGGCAGAAATAAATAGCTGCCTTACGAAACCCAGCCGGAGGAAAAAGGACAGTGCCAGCGGCACGATAAGCAGGCCGAACGCGGCCAGCAGGCGCAGTATGCTGATATCAGGTGCTGCTTCCATTATTGCCCAGGTGTATAGTGGGAAAACCCTGATCGTGCCAGATCTTGTCATGCGACGAGATGATCAGGGTTTTGTCATCCAGGTTCGTAAAATAATTGACGATCATTTCCTTAAGTTGCTGATCCAGGGCGGAAGTCACCTCGTCGAGCAGGTAGATCTGCCGGTTTAGCAGCAGGGTCACGATGATGGCCACCCGCTGCAGTTCACCGCCGGAAAGGTCTTCCAGGTCTTTGTCCAGCGTGCCGGAGCCAAGCTGAAAATCCTCAAGCAGGGCGATCACCTTATCGCGCTGGTATTCAATGCGCCGGTTATTCTTAAAACGGAATATCTCTTTGATAAAGCTTTCCACACGTCCTTTGCCGATCTGCATCTCCTGACTTACATAGGCCATCTTGCGCCGAAGCCGCCAGACATTGTCAACTTGCAGCTGTTCGCCATCCACATATACCATCCCCCGGTCGGGCAGTACGAAGCCCAGCAGCATGCGCAGCAGGGTGGTTTTCCCGCTGCCCGACTCACCGCTGATCAGCAGCCGCCCACCGGCAGGCACCTCCACCGAAAGCCTTTCAAAAAGCTGCTGGTCGCCAAAACTTAGTGTCACATTGTCAAGCTTGATCATGGCCCGATATCCATTAATAGATCTGCGATTGGATCCGCTTCTTCCAGCAGCAAAAGTAATGATGTTTTTGGAATGCCGGGGCCTGACTTAAGCCAGGATAAACAGTAAGTCCTTTGTTTACTCGTGTTTTAGCGCTTCCGCAGGATTGGTCTGTGAAAGCTTCAGGGCGTGGTAGCTTACCGTCAGGATGGTGATGATCACGGCAAACAGGCCGCCCAGCAGGAAGGGCGTGAGGCCGATCCGAATGGTGTAAGGGAAGGTGCCCAGCCAGTTATCCATAAAAAACCAGGTGACAGGCAATGCCAGGATAAATCCGATGGCAAACAACTTCAGGAAGTCTTTAAGAAGTAAAAGGTATATCCTGCCGGAGGCTGCACCCATGACTTTGCGGATGGACACCTCCCGGGTGCGCTGTCCGACCATGTAGGACGCCAGTCCAAACAACCCCAGGCAGGCTATCAGCAGGGCAAATGCGGCAAAAAGCAACACAATGGTGCCAAACCTTTCTTCGTCAGCATAATGCCGGTTAAAAAAGTTGTCCAGGAACTGTGCCCTAAATGTGCGGTGCGGCATGAATTCCCGGTTTACTGCTTCGAGATGAGCCATCACCTCTGCGGTATTGTGCCCGCTCATCCTCACAGAGGCTTTAAAGGAAGAATATTCATCCCAGGAAATCACCAGCGGGCCCAGGGCCTGGTGCGGAGAATTAAAATGGAAGTCGGGTACGATCCCAACGATTTTATTTTCGTTAACTTCCTGGCCGATGATTTCCTCATAGCTTCCCTCAAGCTCCAGGTAATTAACCGCATATTCATTGATGATCACCACTTCACGGTGTTCGGACCGCATATTGGGGTCAAAATGGCGCCCTGCAATGGGTTCAATACCCAACATGGGAAGGTAGTTGGCGTGGACCGGCAAGAAATTGATCTGTTTGCGAACTCCTCTTACCTCGGCACTTTCCTGCCACTGAACGCCCCCTGGTACTGCATTGGAAAAGCTGACTTCCACGACATCGGGATGTTCCATTGTGGCCTCCCTGAAGGCATCCTTGCGGTCTGCCAGGTCAAAATCAAAGAAAACCACGTTTGCCATGTCAAGGCCCAGGGGTTGATCCTTCATATGGGCGATCTGTTGAAAAACGATGAGGGTTCCGGAGATCAGGGCTACCGAAACAGCAAACTGAAAAACGATCAGCAGTTTACGGAACAAGGCACCTCCCTTCCCGGGAATTTTTTGTCCCTTGAGCACGGCTGCAGGCTGAAAGGCTGTAAGGTATAACGAAGGGTAAATCCCCGATAAGAATCCCACCGCCAGCACACCCAGTGCTACGATAACCACTGCCATCGGAAGGCCAAGATCCATCAGGTGCAGGTTTGTGCCTGTCAGATCCCTGAAACCCGGAAAGAAGACCTCAAACAATGCCAGTGACAGCAATACGGCAAAGGCAGTGGTCAGCACAGATTCCACCAGGAATTGAAACATCAGCTTGGGCCTGGTGCTCCCAAGCAGTTTTTTAACTCCAACCTCCTTGGCGCGGTTAAAGGCCCGGGCTGTGGAGATGTTCACAAAGTTGATTACCGCGATTCCCAGCACAAATATGGCAATCAGTGCAAAAGCATTCACGGTGCGCCGGTTACCCAGGTTCACTGCCGGCTGAAAGGCCACTTCATCCGCAAAATAGATGTCCTTTAAGGGGCGCAGATAATAATCAGCCTCAATATCACCACCAACCATCTCAAAAAGAAGCCGCTTAAAGTCCTTGTTGATCTTATCTTCCAGATCCTGCACATTGGTCCCGGGTTGTAGCCGCAGAAAGGTGAAATTGTTCCACTGGCCAAACGAATAAAGCACGTTTTCATTGTTGCTGAAATCCTCCCAGACCTCAATTGGTGCAATGGCCTCATAGGGTAAGTGGGTGTGCATTGGGTTTTCGATCACCCCGGTAATATTCAGGGGCATGCGTCCCATCATCGTTACTGTTTCTCCGATCACGTCCGTATGGCCGAAGATCGTTTCGGCCTGCCGGCGCGTGATCACCAGCGAGTACTTATCGTTGAGAGCATACCGGGGGTTGCCGTGAATGAATTTTACCTGGAAAAAATCAAAAAACGTGGTATCTGCAATGATGATGTCTGGAATATGAAAGGGTACTTCGTCCACAATGACATCCGATTGGCTGAACATAAAGCTGTTGATGCGCAGGACCTGCTCCACCTCCGGGTAGGTTTCCTGCAGGTACGGCCCCTGCATGGTCCCGGTCAGTGCCCATTCGCCTGCTTCCATGCTGGCTTCCAGCCGGTAGGTCCGGTCTGCATCCTCGTGGACGCGATCATACAGGTATTGGTCGATCACGTATATGCTTACGAAGGCAAATACGGTGATGCCCAATGCAAACCCCAGAATGTTCAATAACGTATAGAATTTTTCACGCAAAAGGGAGCGCAAGCCGATTTTGAAGGTGTGGAAGATGTCCATAGTAAAGAATGATTGATTCATATTCCATGACCATCTGCTATCAAACCCCGGGCCGAAGTTTGTAATTTGCTAATAGTAAGAAATAAAAGCGATTTTGGGATCAATGGAAATTGCCGGGAAGTGTTCTAAAAGGATACAGGGTGATCGTTTCCGGACAATGAAAGAACGGAATACAATGGGAGGTATGGATTTACTTGTGCTTCTTTACATCCACAGCATTCATCCCTTTTAAGCCCTGCTCAACCCTGTAGGTAACCGTATCGCGTTCACCAATGGAATCCAGGTGACTGTTGATATGGGTAAAAATGCTTTCCTGGGTTTCTCTGTCTTT
>SL_5KL_010_SEDDRAFT_10001840_pt1 | contig 12355 bp, 3 predicted proteins | sample SodLakKL_010_SED_FD_9118 | JGI IMG/M metagenome (IMG submission 9118)
TGGTGGAGGCCCGCCGGCACCGGCGGGCGCGGGCGCTGGGTGAGCAGTTCGAGTCCAACCGGATCTCGAACATGCTTTCCGCCGAGCAGATCGCCGACAACACCGACACGAATCTCGCCGAGGCCCTTCAGCGGGTACCTGGCGTGACTATGGACGATTCGTCCGACGAAGGGGGCGTGGTTTCGCTTCGAGGCCTTCCCTCGGATTTCACCACCGTGCTCATCAACGGGCAGCGCATGCCGTCCATCTCGAGCACGGGCCGGGGGACCGTGGTGGGGATCATCAACACGGAAGCCGTTGAGAGCATTGAGGTCATGAAGGCGGTGACCCCGGACATGGATGCCGAATCCACGGGCGGCGCCATCAACATGCGGACACGGAGCTTCACGGGTGCCCGCGTCCTTCGCTTCGGCGGCGAGGGGGGAATGCACTACGCCGAGGAGCATCTTCCGAGCTTCAACCTGAGCGGGATCTGGGGGGATCAGATCGGGCGGGTGGGCCTGGTGGTGGATGGAAGCGTCCGTCGGACGAATCCCTACTCCAACGAGTTGAACACCGGTGGCTGGTTCGAAGGTGAGCTCGACGGTCAGGCGATCCGGGTGCCGAGCCAGATCCGCCAGGACTTCTACGCGGCCAACCGCACTCGCTACACGGCCAATGCGGCCGCGGACTTCGAGGCCGGGGATCACAGTCGGTTCTTCCTCCGCGCCTCCGTGAACGAGGCACGGGATTTCCGGACGAATGCCCAGTACCGCTTCGACCGCCTCGCCTTCACTGATGCGAATACCGTGGCGAGCGCCCGTGGCCAGCATTATGGGCGCTTTTACGATTACTCCTTCCGAATGAACAGCGTGTCGGCCGGAGCGGAGCATGAGGTGGGCCGGGCGCTTCTTGACTGGACGGGGACCTTCGCCCGAGCGGGGAGCGCCGCGCCCTATGTGCGGGCTACCTTCCAACGCGACGGGCTGGCCTTCGGGTACCGGAACGAGGCCCGCCTCTTTCCCATTCTTGAATCCGTGCAGGGCCAGAATGAGTTCGACGCCTCCGAATACCGCATGGTCGATCTCCGGACCCGAAACGACCGGGACCGGGACGGGGACCTCTCCGGCTCCATGAACCTGGAGATTCCCTTCGAGGCGGCGGGCGGAAATCACGCCCTGAAGTTCGGAGGGAGATTCTCCAGTCGCTCGAAGATGCGGCAGCGTGATTACGACCGGTGGCGTGGGTTCGGCTCCGATGTCCCCATGAGCCTTTTCAGTGAAGGATCGGCGAATTACGACTTCCTCAGGGGACGCTACGCCTTCGGCCCTCGCCTGGATTGGTCCCGGACCAACCGATTCATCCGAGACAACCTGGACCAGCTCGAGCTGGACGTGAACTACGCTCGGGCCGCCACGGATGTGAACAGCTACGAGGCCAACGAGGACACGGGGGCTGCCTACGGCATGGCCACCGTCAACCTTGGCCGCGTCCAGGTCGTGGGCGGGGTGCGCTGGGAGCGAACGGACATCGATTACCTGGGCAACGAAGTGATCTACGACATGTCCGGGAACTACGTCTCAACGGCTCCTCTGTCGGATCAGCAGAGCTACGACGGCTTCTTCCCCTCGCTTCAGACGCGGATTCGGGTGGGCTCGGCCTCGAACCTCCGGCTCGCCGCAACCCGGACCCTGGCCCGTCCGAGCTTCTACGACATGGTGCCCTACGAGGAGGTGAATCCCGACAACGGGATCATCAACCGTGGGAATCCGACGCTTCAGCCCTCCTTCATCCGGAACCTGGACGCCTCCTTCGAACACTTCCTCCCCTCCCGTGCCGGACTCCTCTCGGTGGCCTGGTTCCATAAAGATGTGGACAGCTACATCACCGAGCAGCTTTTCATCGAAACCGAGGGCCAGTGGGCGGGCTTCCCGGTCCGGCAGCCGGTGAACGGGCTCGACGCCACGGTGTGGGGAGTGGAGCTGACCTGGGTGCAGGATCTGACCTTCCTCCCTGGCGCGCTGGCCGGCCTGGGGATCTCGACGAATTATACCTTCACGGATTCCGAAGCGGACTTCGGCGAAGACGTGCGGCAGCTCGTGATCGGGGACCGGACGATTCCCCTCCCCGGGATGTCCCGGCATATGGCCAATGTGGCCGTGAGTTGGTCGCGGGGTGGCTTCTTCGGGAACCTCTCGAACAACTACCGGAGCGAATACCTGACCAGCATCGGTGATCAGGCCGATGGGTCCACCGACCAGTTCATGACCGGCAGGAGCCGGTTGGACCTCAAGGTGCGCCAGGACTTATCGGAGCGCTTTACCCGTCTCGGGACCGGTGCTCTCACCCTGGAGGCGACGAATCTGACGGGGTCGGACTACCGTCGGTACGTGGGAAGCCGTGATCAGGTGAGCCGGATCCGCACCTCGTTCCGGACGGTCAGACTGGGGGTCGTAATTGATCTCTGAGTACCAGGGCCCCTACGAGAAGGAGCGATCCTTGTGGCACGGAACCTGGGGCCCCATCGCCTGCATCCTGGGGTTGTTCGGTGTGGGATGGTTGACTGGGGAGAGGGTGCCGAGAGCCTTGCCGGTGGCCCCGCCGGAGGCCTTGGCATCCACCGCAGTTCGCTCCGTGGCGGCCGACGATGTTTGGGTGACCGCCGACCTCCACATGCACACCTGTTTGACGGACGGAGATCACCCCTTCGAGGAAGTCAAGGACCGGGCAGCCGGATTCGGTCTCGATCTGATCGTGAATTCCGAGCACGGAGGCGCATACCCCAGGGACGAGAACTGCACACCGTGGCGGGATCGACCGGAGGTGACGCTGCAGGGAGATCCTCCGGGCGGGGCCGGGGAGCCTGTTACCATGTGGCGTTGGCAATCCCTTGAGGAGCATGCTTGGCCGGCCCTCGAGGCAGCGCGGGCGCGCCACCCGGATCGGATGTTCGTCCTTGGACTCGAATGGAATCCCCCGGGGGCGGACCATGTGAGTGTGGGGATTATGGCCGAAGGCCCTGAGCCCGTCGCGACCTTCGGACGTCGGTTTGACCGGCGGATGGCCAACCTGGATGGCCCGGACGACGCCCTGCGGGCCGTGCGGTGGTTGGAGGAGCACCACCGAGGCCGGGCGTGGGTCCTTCCGGCTCACCCGGAGCGGACGAGGAGCACCACCGTGGAGACGTTCCGTGCCTGGAACGATGCGGCGCCCCATGTGGCCTTCGGGTTCGAGGGAGCACCCGGCGCTCAGAACGCTCCCATCCGCGGGGGGTTCCGGCCGGATCGGGCCCTTGGGGGGACGACCTGGGGAGGTGTCGGGTTCATGGCCGCCGAGGTCGGGGGCATCTGGGACGCCCTCTTGGGGGAGGGGCGAGAGTTCTGGTTGTTCGCGTCATCGGACTTCCACCGGGAGGCGGGCGCCTTCTGGCCCGGAGAGTACACCCGGACTCACATCCGGGTGGAGGAACGCACCCCGGAGGCGGTTGTGGCCGGGATGCGGGCCGGCCGGGTCTTCATCTCCCACGGCCATCTGGTGGACCAGTTGGAGGTTCGCCTGTTCTATGAAGGTGAGGAGGCCCGGAAAGGCGGGACCCTCCGCGTCCCCGTGGGAGCCCGGCCTGAACTGGTGATCCGCTGGCGGAGCCCATTGGAGAACCCAGCGGGTAGGGCACCGGAGGTAGCGACCCTTCAAGTGATCCGTGGAGACCGGATGGAGCGGGCTCGTCCGGGCACGCCAGGTTGGTCCGCCACCCGCAATCCGACAACGCGGATCGAGAGCGTGCTCCGGGCAGAAGCCGCGATGGAGGTGGACACCGGAACCGGAACCCAGGGTCCCATGAGGGAGCTTCGGTTTCAGTTGGAGCCCGTGACCCAGTCGGGCTACCTCCGGGTCCGGGGCACGAACAACGAGCCCGACACTCCACTTCACACCGACCCGGACGGGAGCCCGCTTCCCGATGCCGTGGCCCTCTCGAACTGGCTCCTGGACCGCATCTTCCTCGGCGGCCACCCAGCACCCACGTCGCCGGAAGCTCTTCTGGCCGAGGGTTTCGGGTGGGGAGTCGAGCGGGCGTGGAGCGACCTTTGGTTCTACTCAAACCCCATCTTCATCGAGGCGCTCGAGGGGCCCTGAACCCTCGTACCCGGTGATGTCACCGGGCTACTACGGTTGGGACTGCCTAACCGGAGCGTCTGGATCTACCCGTAACGCTGATCCTCTTCCTTCCAGCACCACCCAGGATTTCCATTTCCATGCTACCCTCTTTCGACGTCGGTCGCATTCGGTTGGCCCTATTGAGCTTACTCGTCGCCACGCCGGCCATGGCGGTTCCGGGCCTCGCCTTCAATTCAGGCCTCCTGGTGGGTCCTGACCCCGTGAAACCGGGCCTTGCGCTCAGCTTAGCTCCCCTCGTGGATCCGGACCCGCAATACCCCTTCGCCTGCACGGTCCAGGACCACGGCCTGGGGCAGCCCCTGGTGGACAACGAGGAAGGCCTCGGCATCGCCGTCGTGTCATCGACGGGGGATACGATCGGATACAGCCGTGACTGCAAGGCCGAGACCCGGCACTGGTTCTACGCCTTCGGGGACGACGGACGGGGCTACGTGATCCGGGGTCCTGAGGATGCTCGCCCGGTGACCCTTGAGGAGGTGGAAGCCCACCTCGACGCTCAGGGCACGGTCCTGGCCTACATCGAACCGGAGGACGTTTCAGCGCGCTGGGCCAACGGTCGGTTCGATGGGGGCCCGATCCCCTACCTGGTTCGCCACGAACGAGGCGTCATCAACCGCTTCATTTACGGGATCTCGACCTTGGTAGATGTGTCCACCCTGGAGTCGGGATCGCCGGAAGGCACGGACGGTACGATCTGGAACGGTCGGCTCCTCTACCAGTTCGATGGCGGCGTGGGGATCGGCCACACCCAGGGCCGGTTCAGCGACGGCGCCCCGTCTTCTCTGGAGCCCGAGACTACCGGGGGCCGTGCTCGGGCCATCCAAGGCTACCCGGATCGTCTGGCCCGAGGCTACGCCGTCGTCTACTCCACCGGCACCCGGACCGGCGACCACTACAACCTCCTGGTGGGTGGGCGAACGGCCGTGGCGGTGAAGGACCGGTTCGTGGAACGATTCGGCGAGCCGCGCTACACCATCGGGCTTGGGGGGTCCGGAGGCGGCATCCAGCAGTACGTCTATCAGCAGAACCACCCGGAGCTCCTGGACGCGGCGATTCCCCAGCTCTCCTATCCGGACATGTCTACCCAGACCGTTCATGTGGGAGACTGCAATCTCCTGGAGCGGTACATGGACGTGGACGCGGCGGACGATCCGACCTGGCAGAACTGGGACAACCGACGCTGGCTCCTGGGGCTGAACACCATTGAAGGATATCTGGGCTCCACGGCGCGGGCCCTGACACAGGCGCAGGAGATCTTGGGCCTACCCGTTCAGACGGGGTCGTCCGAATGCCAGGAGGGGTGGCCGGGACTCCCGGCAGCCACTCTTAATCCCACCTTCGGTTCCGAGCGGAACTGGGAGCTCCTGGGCGATCAGATCAACGGGATCGAACGGACCCACTGGAATGATGCGGTGGAAGCCTACGGTAGGAACCCGGAGACCGGCTTCGCCCGGGTCCCCTGGGACAATGTGGGGGTCCAGTATGGGCTCCGCTCCCTGGTGGCCGGGCGGATTTCGCTGGAGCAGTTCCTCGATGTGAACGCCCGGGTCGGGGGGTGGGTGGCGAGCCCCGACATGGTCCCTGAGGCCGCCCCGTACGCCGGGCTCTCCGGAGATCGGTTCGACACCGGGAATCCCGCCGACCTCATGGCCGTTCTTACCGGTCGCTTGGACTGGGACCCCTGGTCGGCGCGGAACATGACCCTTTCGCCGGACGATGGCGTCACTCCGGCTCCCCGTACGGAGGGGGACCTGGAGGCGATTCGTGGCGCGTACGAATCGGGACTCGTCTTCCTGGGGGCGCCGCCGCGGGAGATTCCAGTGATCGAGGCCCGCCATCACCTCGAGCACGTGCTGGACATGCACAACTCCCATCAGTCCTTCGCCGTGGAAGCCCGGCTCCTGGCCCACCAGGGGCATGCAGACAATCACAGCATCTGGTGGCTTGAGACGGATGAGCAGGGGCAGTCGCCCTGGCTGGTGGAGTTCTACGAGAAGGCCTTCGATGTCCTTGAAGAGTGGATATCAAGGCTTGAGGCGGATCCCACCCTGTCCGTCGGCGCGGCCCGACCGGAACGGGCCACTCCCCGATGCTACGGTGTGGACGGAAGCCTCCTGGCTGCCGGGGATGACGTTTGGGAGGGGGCCATGGATCCGGACCCCCGAGGAGCCTGTGCCCGTCACTTCGAGATCCGGAGCACCTCCCGGATCGAGGCGGGAGGGCCCATATCCGGCGACGTCTACAAGTGCCACACGATCCCGGTGCGGGACGCGGTGGCTCAGGGGATGTACGGAGACGTGGTCGTGGATGAGGCCGCCATCCAGCGTCTCGAAGCGATCCATCCCCAAGGGGTTTGCGACTACAGCCGGCCGGGGGTGGGTGATCCCAGGGGCTCCGAGGCCCCGTCGGGGGATGCGGGCATGGCTCAGGGAACGGTGTTTCACGATCTGGAAGGGACCGGCCGCCGCGATCCCGCCGACCCCGGAATCGAAGGGGTCCTGGTCTCAGACGGTATCGATGTGGTTCGTACCGACACGGCCGGGCGGTGGCAGCTTCCCCTCCGAACCGATGTGACCTACTTCGTCATCCAACCGTCCGGTTGGCGAGCCGCTGCAGATTCGCTGGGCTTTCCGGCCTTCTACCATCACCACGCACCGAACGGCTTGGGCCAGGGCAAGTTCCCCGGTATCGAACCCACTGGGCCCCTGCCCGCCTCTCTGGATTTTGCCCTCAGGCCCGCCAGCGAACCGGATAGCTTCGATGTGCTCGTGCTGGCCGATCCTCAGCCCCGAAACCCACAGGAACTGGAGTTTCTTGCTCGGGATCTGACGGAGCACCTCGTAGACTCGGAAGCGTCCTTCGGAGTGGTTCTCGGAGATCTGGTCTTCGATGACCTCTCCCTCTTCGAGCCGCTGAACGGGGTGCTGGGGCAGGCGGCGATTCCCTGGTTCCCGGTGGTGGGCAATCACGACCTCAATCTTGATGCCCCTGGACCGGAGGCTTCCACGGCCACCTTCCGTCGCGTCTACGGCCCGACCCACTATGCCTTCGAGTACGGGGGGGTGCTCTTTGTGGTCCTGAACAATGTCTGGTGGAGCGGGGAGCGGTACCGCTACCGCCTGGGTGATCCGCAGACGGCCTTCGTCCAGTCGCTCCTGGCTCATATACCGGATGATCGGCTTGTGGTCGTCCTCTCCCACGCGCCCCTTCCGTCCACCCGGGAGCGGGATGAACTATGGGCGCTGCTGGGACGCTTTGATCGAGTTCTCGCGTTGGCCGGGCACTGGCATGTCTTTGGGCAAACCGTGATGGGTGCGGATGACGGGTGGATCGGAGCCCATCCCCTTCACGTCGTCGTCCCGGGGGCCGTCAGCGGGGGATGGTGGTCGGGACATCACGACGAATACGGACTTCCGCATGCTCTCATGTACGACGGCACCCCGAACGGGTTCGCTCGATTCACCTTCCAGGGAGGTGACTATCGGTTCGTGTATCAAGCTCTGGGGCGGCCCCGTACCTTCCAACTCCGGGTCCACGCACCTGACGTAGTGGATGCCCACGCCCCTTCCACCGTGAATATCACAGTCAATGCCTTCGCCGCCTCGGAGGGGGATCGGGTTGAGATGCGATTTCGGGGGCACGACGCCTGGACCAATCTTGAGCCTTTTCGCGGTTCGGACCCTGACGTAGCCCGGCTCAAGGCGCGAGAAGAGGAACTCGTGACCTTTCTCCAACAGCGAAACGTGCCTTTGCCACCCCTCTTCGTCGACGATATCCGCACAACCCTCTACGACCTCGAGGTCCGGCCTCCTGAGACAATCGGTCGTCCGGTCCCTCCGCCGGAACCGCAGCGTCTCCTCTGGCGGGGGAGCGTCGATCTCCCGGAGTCTGCCGGGGTCCATACGCTCGAGGTGCGCTGGACCGACGGCTTCGGGCAGGTCCATCGTGCGCATCACGCCATCCGGCGGGCTGGGCATTGAAGGTCCCGAAGGTGACGAAAGTCTCCCCGATTCGACCCGCGTCCGTTACCGGGAGGTAGGCGGACCATGAAGAAGTAAGGGTAAGCTTCTGGCGTTCCCAAGAACGCATTCCACCCTTCCTCGTCCGGACCTCGTCCGGGGGGCTTCATGTATTCGTTGCGAACTCGCTTCCGGCATCGCTTCGCGTGCCTTTCGATCCTTGCCTTACCCTTGCTTCTCGCTTCCGCCGGGGGTGTTCAGGCTCGGATGGCCCCGCCGGCCCCGCCGACCTCCGAATCGACCGCCAGCGCGACCCTTGAGGGCCGCATCTCCTCCGCCGAGGAGGGGAGGGCTCTGGCTGGAGCCATGGCCACGCTGGTGGAGACCGGTTCCAGAACCCTTTCAGGGACGGATGGGCGCTACCGCTTCCAGGGCGTGGAGCCCGGGTCCTACACCCTTTCCGTCTCCTTTTTTGGGTACCGCACGGTGGAGCAGGAGGTCGTGCTCCGGGCCGGCGAGACACTGCAGGTAGACGTCCAACTTGAGGTCTCGCCCCTCGCCCTGGACGGGGTGGTCGTCACCGCCCTGGGCATCGAACGGGAGCAGCGCTCCATCGGCTACTCCCTCCAGCGGGTCGGGGCCGAGAATCTGGAAGAGACCATCGCCCCCAACTTCACCAACATGTTGGCGGGGAAGGTAGCGGGCCTGTCGGTCACCTCCGGCTCCAGCGGAGCGAATTCCACGGCTCGCGTGGTCATTCGGGGGGAGAGGTCGCTGGCCGGCGACTCCCAACCCCTGTTCATCGTGGACGGGGTGCCGCTTCGGAGCGGGACGGACCGTCGGGGAGAGGGGGGCGGGAACTTCGCCGTGGACTTCGGCAACGGCGCCGCCGACCTGAACCCGGCGGACATCGAGAGCGTCACGGTCCTGAAGGGGCCGAACGCAGCGGCTCTCTACGGGTCCCGCGCCGCCAACGGAGTCATCCTCATCGAGACGAAGCGAGGCCGGCAGCGGACCGGACTCGGGTTCACCGCAACCACCTCCGTCACAAATGAGTCGGTGCTCCGGCTCCCTAGATACCAGACGGAGTACGGTGCGGCGTTGGCCCCTGGTAATCCCATTACCCTCCCCACCGGGGTGATCCTGCACCTCATGGGGTGGGGACCGCGCATCGCCGACGGTGCCACCTTTCCCCAACTTGCCTCTCCGACGGCCGGTGGGCGCAGGGGAGGGGACATCTTCGGACCGGGCGGGGAGGTGAACCTGGGCCTTCGGGGCGGAGTCACCCCGCAGCCGCTCCAGGGCTTCAACAACGCCCGGAACTTCTTCGAGACCGGCCGGACCATCTCCAACAGCGTCGCCGTCAGCGGCGCGAACGACCTGGGGAGCTTCCGCTTCTCCTTCACGGACTTCAGGAACCGGGATATCGTCCCGAACACCGGGCTCGACCGGCGCACGGTATCCATCAACTCGCGGGCTGCACTCTCGGATCGGGTGTCGGTGCGGGCCAACGCCACCTACGTGAACACGGACTCCCCGAATCGGGTCATCGCCACGTACGGGTCCGAGACGCCCATGTACTACTTCGGGTGGGTGAGTCCCGATCTGGACATCCGACAGATGCGGAACTACTGGGCAGCCGATCGGGAGGGGTGGGAGCAGTTCACCCCCATCACCGGGATCGACAACCCGTACTTCATGCTCTATGAGAACCGGAACTCGCTGGACCGCGATCGGCTTCTCGGGTCGCTGGGCACGGACGTTCGGCTGGGTGGCGGCCTCGAGGCCTCGGTTCAGGCGTCCGTTGAGAATGTCTCCGAACTCCTCACCTTCCAGCGGGCCTTCAGTCAGCGGGCCCGTCCCCGCGGCCAGTATCGGGAAGATCTGATCCGGGTCCGGGAGGTGAACGCCTCGGCGGAGCTCCGGTGGAGCCGGCCTCTCACCCGAGATCTGGAGCTGGACCTCCTGGGCGGGGGAAATGTCCTCCGTCAGTCCAACCGCTTCAACCGTGTGCGCGCCGACGAGCTCGTCATCCCGAACCTCTACAACTTCTCCAACGCCGCCGTCCCCATCGTCACCAACAACAATCGGAGCGAGCGGGAACTCAGGAGTCTCTTCGGTCGGGCGCAGTTCGGTTGGCGAAATCTTGCCTTCGTGGAGCTGACGGGGCGAAATGACTGGTCCAGCGCTCTGCCCGCCGACAACCTGAGCTACTTCTACCCGTCGGCCTCGCTCAGCGTCGTGGCCAGCGAGCTCTTCGACTTGCCGGAGGAGGGCATCCTGACGTACGCCCAGCTCCGGATGAGCGCCGCTCAAGTGGGCACGGACACGGGACCCTATCGGCTTCGGAATACCTTCTCCTTCGGACAGCCCTTCGGCTCGAACCCCCAGGCGACCCAGTCCGGTACGCTGAACAACCCGGAACTGAAGCCTGAAATCATCACCTCGTACGAGTTCGGAGCCGATGTGGGCCTCTTCGGGGACCGCGTCAACCTGGACGGCACCGTATACACCTCCACCTCCCGGAATCAGATCCTCGGCGTGGATGTCTCTCGCGCTTCGGGCTACGCCTCGCGGATCGTCAACGCGGGGGCCATCGAGTCACGGGGATGGGAGGTCCTGGCGGACATCGCCTTGGTGGATCGGCCCACGGTGGGGTGGAGGCTCGGTCTATCGGCCGCCCGCGACCGGAGCATCGTGGCCTCGCTCCCCGAGGGGGTGGAGCGGTACACGATCCAGGGGATTCCTGCCGCCACGAGTTCGGCACCCGCCCTCATCGTGGAGGAGGGCACCCGGATGGGGACCATGTACGGGCGGGGCGTCCTGCGCCATGAGGGCCAGGTCGTATGGCGAAACGGCCGGGCCGTGCCTGACAATACCCTTCGTCCCATCGGGAACTACAACCCGGACTGGACCGCCGGGGTCTCGTCTGACTTCCGCATCGGTGCCCTGTCGATCCGGCCCCTCTTCGACATTCGTGTGGGGGGTGAATTCGTAAGCTTCTCCCGGGCGATCCTCACGCAGCACGGCCTCCTTGAAGACACCCTCGAGGGTCGGGAAGAGGGGTTGATCGGGGAGGGCGTGAAGGAGGTCTTCGACGCGGACGGGAATGTGATCGACTACGTCCCCAACGACGTCCGGATCGACGCCTTCACCTACTACAACACGCTCTTCGATCGGGCGAACACCGAGATGATGGTCTACGACGCCGGCTTCGTGAAGCTCCGGGAGTTGGCGGTTTCGTACCGGATCCCCCAGCGGTGGCTGGGCGCGACCGGCCTCACGAACGCCCGGGTCTCCTTGGTGGGGAGGGACCTCTTCCTCTGGACGGACAACCCCCACTTCGATCCTGAAGTGCTGGCGTTCCGAAACAAGATCCTCCCCGGCTTTGAGGACTTCTCACTTCCCTCGACCCGGAGTGTGGGTCTCTACCTCTCCGTCGACTTCTGACGCCCGGCTCCGGAGATACTTCCATGAACAGCTATTCGATGTCGACGGCGAGGTTCGCCATTCCCCGGATCCCCACGAGATCGCCGATTTGGGGCCTCATTTTCCTTCTCACCATGGCCACAGCCCTCCTTTCGGGGTGTTCCGACGGTTTGACGGATCTGAACGTGAACCCGAACGCACCGGAACGAATCGATGATCCGGCGCTCCTGATGACCCGGGTCACGAAGAGCGCCGGTGATCTCATTTCGAATCAGGGATTCGAGATCGGCAACCTCGCCGGCCAGTACGCCGCGAAGCAGCGCTTTACCGCCTTTGAACTCCTGCAGTGGGAAGGGAACACCGGAGTCTGGAACGGCCTTTACACGCTCATGCGGGACGCGGATCTCATGGCCGAACTGGGGCACCCCGGGTATGGGGCCGTGGCCGATGTGATCAAGGGGTGGGCGGCGCTCATGCTCACCGATATGTACGGCGACGTCCCCTTCAGCCAGGCCGTGACGGCCCGGACCGATGGCAACTTCACCCCGGCTTATGACCGGCAAGAAGACATCTATCCGGCCATCCACGCCCTCCTGGAGGGGGCCAATGACCGGATGGCCGCCGGTGTGTCGCCGGTGCGGGGAGACATCATCAACAATTCGGACTACGGGAAGTGGCGTCGATTCGCCAACGCACTGAGGCTTCGCATGTATATGCGAACCTCCGAGGTGGACCCGGCGGGGGCCCGGGCCGGTATCCAAGCGTTGCTGGCGGATCCATCCCGGTTCCCACTGCCCCGGAGTACGGCGGAC
>SL_5KL_010_SEDDRAFT_10001843_pt1 | contig 12352 bp, 7 predicted proteins | sample SodLakKL_010_SED_FD_9118 | JGI IMG/M metagenome (IMG submission 9118)
CCCTCCCGCCTCTGCTGAAAGGGGCGATCGGAGTCCGCCAGACCGACGAATGCCCGGTCTGCAACGGCACGGGCTACGTGGAAGGATAGGAAAGGGGCAGGCGTTGTTCCGCATCAGAAGACCTGAAGGACTGAGGCTCAGCCGCAGGGAGGCCGTGAGGCTGATGCTGTACACGGTGGCGATAGCGGCGGCCTCGGTCCTTGCCCACGAGGCAGCACACATCTTAGCAGCACTGGCCCTCGGCGTGCCGCTGGGTGAACTCCAGCCGGGTTTCCTGGGTATCAACCCGTCGGTGACCCTGCCTGAGTGGTTCACCGGGACACCGCGCACGATAGTGCGCTATGCCGGCGGACTTGCCACCGGCGCTGGGCTGCTGCTCTTCTACCTGCTGCACTGGGCGAGGAGATACCGCCGTAGCCCGTCCTCATTCTGCTGGTCTCTGGGTCTTGTGACGGTGGTGCTTTCCGCCATCCAGTTCGCCACCGGTTACCTGGAAGGGCGCTACTACGGCGCCTACATCATGGGGGCCATGTCCGCGTTCTCGGTCACCGATGTTCTCATCTACGGCTGGGCCGTTTCCGGCGTCTTCTTCCACTCCACCGTGTGCCCGCTGCGCCGGATGAGGGCCACCGCCACGCCGACCACCGACACGCATCCCGACCCTGTCGCTTAGAGCGTAGCTACTGAAAACACCCAAGGAGATACAAAATGACTTTGCACAGATATGAGGAGATACAATGCCCCGACTGCAGTGCAAAGGATGAGGTGATGGTCTGGGATACCATCAACGCCCAGGTCAACCCTGAAGCCAAGACAGCTCTGCTGAACGGGAAGACAAACCTGTTCGTCTGTCCTCGCTGCAGAACAGCCTCCTTCATTGACAGGCCCCTCCTGTACCACGATATGCGGATCGGGTACATGGCCTGGTACTTCCCCTTCTCGCTGGTCAAGAGCGGGAAGATACTTGACTGGATCGATCCCGGCGGGCAGATAAGAGGGATCGAGAACTACCCCGGATGTGATTATGCGCCCGGCACCCACTACGTCTTCGATATGGACGAACTGGTGAGGTATGTGAGGTTCCGCGATGTCTTAGCAGAGGAGGCGAGCCGCGGAGTTGGCTAACTACTCAGATTGAAGATGTCTCGATGCTGATGGCCTCCAGCCCCGCAAGCTAGCGCCCACTACATGATGGCTCACATATGCATGGGTTCCGGACCTCCTGTGTAGCGTGTACGATCCAGCACTATTGTCTAAATCGTGTGCCTATGGGTATAATTGCCATGACGGCCCTCAAGGCTTACGACAGGAGGTATCGTTATGAGTATTCTCCCGCAGAAACGTGACATCACAGCACTCTTCTCAACCGGCAAACCATATTACATCGACTTCTATCAGCGTGACTATAAATGGACCAAGGGACATATCGAAAAGCTACTAGAGGATCTGTTCTATAGGTTCAGCTTAGACTATCGCAAGGAGCGAGACAACAATGAGGAAGCCATTAGCCATTACGATTGGTATTATCTCAATACCTACGTCACGAATGTCTATAATGGGCACACTTTCATAGTTGACGGCCAACAGAGGTTCACGTCTCTGACTTTGATACTCATTAAGCTCTACCACCTTACAAGGTGGTATACCGAGTTGAATCCCCTTAGCGACTTCATCTCGGACCGGATTGCCGGCAAGACCACGACCGGGCGTGAGTACTGGATGGGCCATAACGACAGAGAGGCAGCCCTTGGAGATCTATACCTGAATGACAATGCTAAGCGTGGTTCGAGTCCTTCGCAAGATCTGAGCTGCGTTTTTCGGAGTAACTCGGCCGGCGTTTCGGAGCAAATCGGCCACCCTAACGGAGCAAACCGGCCACCCGCCATGAGTTAGGTAGTTGGTTTGTGGTCGGCTGCTGGAGGTGAGAGTAGCACCGGGCAACCAAAGGCCATAGAATCGCTTTCAAGGAGGTGATTATATGGCAAACAGGAGGTTGCCCATGCGCAAGATTAAAGAGATTCTCCGTTTGAAGTATGCCTGCGGTCTTTCCGGGAGGGGGATAGCCCTGAGCTGCAATGTTGCGCGCAGCACGGTGGGTGATTACCTGAGGAGAGCCAGGGCAGCGAGGCTAGACTGGTCTGAGGCGGCGGAACTGAGCGATATTGAGGTGGAAGCCCGTCTCTTCCCTACTGAGCATGTACCAAGTTCAGTGAGTCGTCCACCGCCGGACTGCGAGTATATCTACCAGGAGCTGCGCCGCTACCGTAAGGTTAACCTGACCATAACCCAGCTCTGGTTGGAGTACAAGGAAAGGCACCCTGACGGCTACCAATACACCCAGTTCTGCGAGTACTATCGCCGCTGGCGCGATAAGCTTGACTATTGCATGCGTCAGGAACACCGGGCCGGGGAGAAGGTATTTGTTGACTACTCCGATGGCCTGGCTATCGTCGACCTGGTGACCGGTGAGCTAATCCCCACCCAGCTATTTGTCACCGTCTGGGGAGCCTCCAATTACACCTATGCCGAGGCGACCCTGTCCCAGACACTGCCCAACTGGATTGGTTCCCATGTAAGGGCTTTCCGCTATTTTAGCTGTGTGCCCCGGATGCTGGTGCCTGACAATCTCAAGAGCGGAGTAAACGACCCCTGCTTCTATGAGCCGGAGTTGAATCCTACCTATGCCGACATGGCTGGGCATTACGGCTGTGCTGTGCTGCCGGCACGTCCCCGCAAGGCAAAGGACAAGGCCAAGGTCGAGGCTGGAGTGCTTATCGTCAAGAGATGGATACTGGCGGTATTACGTCACCGCACCTTCTTTAGCCTTGAGGAACTCAATGCCGCCATCCAAGAGTGCCTGGAGCGTCTCAACACCCGCCCGCTTCGCCGGTTGGGCAGGTCGCGCCGGGACTTGTTCGAGACTATCGACCGCCCTTACGCCCTGCCCCTGCCTGAGCGTCCCTACGAGTATGCTGAGTGGCTCAAGGCAAAGGTCAACATTGACTACCATATCGAGGTGGATCACCACTACTACAGCGTCCCTTATCAGCTGTTGAAAGAGAAGCTTGATATCAGGCTCACCGCCACCACCATGGAGGCCTTTCGCAAGGGTAACAGGGTAGCTGCTCACGCCCGATCCCATGTCCGCGGCAAGCACACCACCCTCAAAGAGCACATGCCGCCAGAGCACCGCAAGTATGCCGAGTGGAGCCCGTCTCGCTTCGTACAGTGGGCGAGTAAGACCGGCGCTGCCACTGCCCAGCTGGTGGAGAATATCATGGCAGCGCGCACCTATCCCGAGCAGGGCTACCGTAGCTGCCTGGGCATCCTGCGACTCAGTCAGCATTACGAGCCGGAGCGGCTCGAGGCGGCAGCCAGGAGGGCTCTCAAGTACAACGCCTGCTCCTACAGGTCGATGTGCGCCATCCTGGCCGCTGGTCTTGACCGGCAGCCAGACGCTGAAGAATCACCACGGCGGGCACCTCTTCCCATGCACGATAACATCCGGGGTAGGGAATACTACACAACTTTCAATCAGGAGGGATCATGCTTAACGAACAGACAATAGCCATTCTCAACTCTTTGAAGCTCTTCGGCATGGCCAGGGGCTTTCCGGAGCGACTCAACAACCCAGGGCATGCCGAGCTCTCTCATGCCGAGTTCGTCGGGCTGCTGGTGCAGGATGAGAAGACCTATCGTGACAATCAACGACTCAAACGCCTGCTTAAGAGAGCCCGGCTCCGCCAGCCGGCCTGCCTCGAGGATGTCGACTATCGCCACCCCCGAGGCTTGAGTAAACAGGTGATCCTGGAGCTATCAGGCACCCGCTGGCTGGACACCCACTGCAATGTGCTTATCACCGGTCCCACAGGCGTGGGCAAGTCATATCTCGGCTGTGCCCTGGGCAACTTCGCCGCCCGGGCCGGCTATACGGTGCTGTATCTACGCGCACCACGGCTGTTTGAAAGCCTTCAGCAGGCTCGGGGAGACGGCTCACACCTGAAAACCCTCACCAAGCTGGCCAAGGTCCAGCTGCTCGTCATCGATGACTTTCTGCTTGCCCATCCCACCGACTCGGAACGCAGAGATCTGCTGGAGATTGTAGAAGACCGCTACCAGGCGGGTGCCACTGTCATTACCAGCCAGTGTCCCATCTGTGACTGGCATCCCAACATCGGTGACCCAACCCTGGCCGATGCCATCTGTGACCGCCTCTTTCACAACGCCTACAGGATAGAACTCAGGGGCGATTCTATGCGCAAGGACCAGGGTGGACCCGCTGCCACAACGGCAGAAAACACGAAAACTGAGAAAGGAGGAAGGCTTGCCGATGATACTAACTTGAGCTAAACTGACTTAAGCCCGGTGCTGCTCCCGTGACCCTGGACCGGGGTGGCCGATTTGCCCGAGAAGGCGGCCGGTTTGGAGCGGTACAGGTGGCCGATTTCACCGAAATCCGCATCTGAGCATCAAGAACATATATCAGAACTACAATACGATTGACCGAGAACTGGGCGCGCAGCTGACAGATTCACACATACTAGAGGCTTTCTCGTTATGGTTCCTGCAGCGGGTAATGCTGGTGCAAATCGATATCTCAGAGACACAAGATGTCCCTATGGTGTTCGAAGTAATCAACGACCGGGGTGAGAGACTGAAACCATATGAGGTGTTAAAAGGCAAGTTGCTAGGCCAAATCCCGAAGGAAGAAATAGATACTTATCATCCTACTTGGCAGAGACACGTCTATGCGATCCAAAGTAGTGACGAGAGTTATGTAGATGACTTCTTTCGCACGCTCTTTCGGGCCAGGTATATCCGTACTCATGCCGAGTACCGTGAGTTCGACGGCGACTATCACAAGACCATCTATGAGCCAAAATGGAATGAGGTGATCAGACTTAAGCAGAATCCCTTGGAAGTGAAGAGGTTCATCACGAATGATCTCAGCTACTACGCCGATCTCTACCGAGGAATCATAGACGAGGCCAAGAACATTGACTCTGAGTATGGTCCATACCTTTACTACAATTACCTCAACGGGCAAGATAGGCAAGTCTTACTCATCTTGTCAGCGTGTGCTCTCAATGACGAAATGGATAGAGAGAAGGTCAGGCTGATCTCACGCCTCTTCGACAAGCATTTCTCGCTCCTACAGCTGACGGACTCCTACGATAGCAACAGTTTCACCGAGAGTCTCATTGATCTCACAACCAGGATAAGGAACAGACCACTCGACGAGATCGATGAAGCGTACCACTCTCAGATCCTCAAGGATATCTCCCATGCAAAGGGCACTGAGGTTGAAAACCCTTACGACTGGAATTTCTTCAGGGATGCCGGCAGACTCACTCTTGGAGAGAAGTTCATCCGGTACTTCTTCGCCCGAGTCGACCGCCTCATCGCGTCAGAGACCGGCATGTCTACTGCCGACTTCTACAACATGGCGAGAAATACCGGGCCAGTCTACGGCTTTCACATTGAGCATATACTAGCCCATAACGACGAAAACAGAACGCTGTTTAACAATGATGATGAGTTGTTTCGTCTGGAAAGAAACAGACTGGGAGCGCTCCTTCTCTTGAGGGGCCCGGACAATTCCGCCTCAAGCAATGAGATATTCATGAACAAGATAAAGACCTACGCAGGTTCACTGCTCTGGAATCAGACTCTTCACCCCGATCTCTATCACAATAAGAAGAGGTTCCTTGAATTCAACAGCACATACGGACTAGGTTTCAGACCATATGATGTATATGGCAAGGAGGCCATAGACGAACGCCAACTGGTCCTGCTCAAACTAATGAAGCTCATGTGGCCTTAGGTGCAACAGTAATCGCGGGGGTATAGATTATAGATTGCCATGGTGCTTATGCGCGTCTCACCTTGTGAGCTAATCAGACGCTGAGGTTAGACGGAACTAAGTAATGTGCACCTGCGATCTCTATACAGACTCTATTACTCTCTGATAGCTTTCAGCAGGTCCTCTAACGAGTAGTACCAGCGGCCTCCTACATGCTCGGCTCGAACCTTGCCGCCGCCTTTCCACTTGCGTAGCGCTGCGTCTCTCATACTCGGCGGCCACTGTATCTCACGAGCGGTGATATACTTCCCGATATACTTCTCCAAGTATCGGTTCAGCGATTCTGGGTCGCGTGTCCGTTCCAAATACGATCCCCACGCTTCCTTGTCTCCAGACGCCTCTGCGACTTCTGCCAGGGACGCCGGCGTGCCGTTTATGAAGTACTCTGCTGAAGGTCGGGATCTCCCCGGCCGTTTGTCTCTGCGTTTCATGAGCGGGGCCTCCTCGTGCCTGTCATCCTATCGCTGTAGCTCTAGCCAAACCTCAGCTTGTCACAGATCCTGGCGAGTATTTCGTTGAGCCTGGCGATCTGCTCTGTCTTTGCCTGCACTCCGCTGCCGACCTCCAACCGGAGCACGAAGCGCAAGTTGAGACCGGCCCCAGCCTTGAGGACATCACCCAAGCCATCGACTAGATCCTGAAGTTCCGCCGGTTCCAGCTCGGCTTCAGCATGATCGCGTGGTGGCGGAGGTTGTGTTCCCTCAGGCACTCGCAGGCGAACATCTGTCGCTCCCGACCAGTCGCATGGCCATGGCCCTGACCCAGCCACCACTTCCACCAGTCTGGTCCTGATCGCTGAGTCAATCGCAGTGCGGACGATGCTCCATGGCAAAGGCTTCCCCTGTAACACGGAGAGCGCATCACTTACAGCTGCAGCCGTGGTAACAGTCTGAGACCATGCTGCTGGCAGGTTCTGGGGTAGCAGAGCCGTGGGAGTGATCTCCGACTGCGGCGGATGAAGCGTTGCAGCATCGCTCAATAGACCCGGAGGTATCTCTTCTCGGAACAGACTGACAGGTTCGGAGATCAACCACACTGCACCGCCTTTGACAGCCTCGTGGATGGCCTTCTCTACAACTGCTCTTTCCGCCCTTGGCACTGATAGGCTTTCTTCATATCCTTCGCGTTGTATCTTGCTGACGTGTTTTCCATCGAAGAATGCAACTACATCGCCTACTGCTATTGGAGAACCATCACCTGGCCACAGACCCGGGATGGCTCCAGGAGCGAGTCGCGTGCTGTCCATCTCCGAGAGTTCAGCAGCCTCAGGAAGAACTACCTCAAGATCACGCTCCTGTAGATCTGCCTCGCCTGGCTGTGACCTCCAGATAGTGCGCACGCTCTTGTCTGGCCGAGTCAGACGAAGTACGAAGTATCCCTGCACTGCGCCAAGACCCAGAGTATTCACAATGTCCTGCCGTCGGAGCATCTTGGGCAGGTGCGGAAACTGAGCAAAAGCCCGAACGAGGTCGCTTGCTCGGCGTGAGTCTTCTCCTTCTCTCCACAGGTCGTATGGACCTCCGGGGAGTAGAGCCTCCGGACTGATTGCCGATTCCTGGATGCGCGATCTCCTGTCGCTCTTGATGGTCTCAAACAGAGACTCCTCGCCAGGGGTTATCCTGAAGGCCTCGACCTCACCCCTTGACGACACGGTCACAACGATGCTATATGCCTGTACAACGGCGTCCGGAATCTTCCGCTTGGCCTCGTCCGCATACCCCTTCAGAAGTGCCTTATGTAGATCATCGAGAGCCTTGACCTCGGGAAGATTGGTAACCTCCTCCCAGCCCAGGTAGTCTCTGACCCTGTTTCGTAGCAGTTCCAGCCCATCCCGCGATGGGGCAACGAGCAAGACAGCATTCTGGTAGGTTCTGGGGCGGTCAGCAGAGGTTGTTTCCCTGATGAACCGCTGGGTTTCGGTGCTGGGCTTGCCCGCATCGGAGGCAGCGACAGGGCCAAGCACAACATAGTGGAACTCACCGTCATCTTCCACATCCCTGGGGCGCTGTGGCAGGTTGTGCACTCTTGCTCCTGACTGAAACGCACCAGCCACCAGGCGTTTCTCCTTGGAGATGAACTCTTCGACCTTCATCTCCACCAGGTCTGGGAGCACCCGTGTCACTGCCACGCTGTGCATCTGTTTGAGATTGGGCTTGTTACCTAACCGCCAGGTCCTCGGAAGTTCCCTCACCTCCATGCCCCCAATACCGCCCTCAGCCAACGCTGCCTCGTCCAGAAACCAGGAGAGTTCTGCCCAGCGGCGCAGGCCCTTCTCCAGTTCAATCCTGTCTGGCTTCATGACCCCAAGGAGCACAAGCAGTTCTCGAGTCAGGGCTCTCTGTCCGACAGGCTGAGAGTGGAGGAATGTAGCAATTACAGCCTGTTCCATTTCTCGCGCCCTTATGGCCGGTAACTCCTCCTGGACGGTCTTGGCCTTATCCAGTTCCCCTTCCAGAATAGTGCGCCAATCCTGTCGTTTCCCTTCGTATTCCTCGTAGGTGGCGATGGACGCCAGTTCGCGAAGTGCTTCAGAGAGGCCAGCACTTCCGGGAGCATTGAGCAAGGCACTGACTCCGATCAGGAGCGATGTATCCCATTTCTCGGAGTCACGCAATGCCATTGCAAAGGTACGAAGGACACCTCTGGTCCGCTGGAATCCTTCTAGTTGCGTCCACTTGGAGTAGAAGGCCTCAGTCAGGTCGGGGTGGAAGGGATAGCTCTCCTGATAGCGCTCTTCCTCTTCCTTCCTCTTCTTCTGCGTCGCCTCATCGAGAGCCTGAATGCCGTCGAGCGCCGCGACAACTTGTGACCGGAAAGCCTCCCGGTTGTGAATGGAGTCAGGAGTGAAGAAGCGCCGCCTGAGAATCTCAGCCACGTCCTGTTTCTCCACAGGCTGGATTCCTTCTTCTCTCTCCCGGCGGAAGACGGCATATAGCTCCTGGGCGATCTCCTTGCCCAACTCGTCACTCTTGCGCGGGTCCGTGGCCAGCAGCGATGCTACGATACAGGCACTGTCCACTTTGGTTACTGCCTGGGTGAGATACTGGAAGAAGTCCTGCAAACGGTGCCTCCAACCGGGATCCAGTCCTGCCTTTTCACGCGCATAAGTCAGCACCTCGTCTATCAACACAAGGGTTGCCAGGTCCTGCCTGGCAGGAAGTGACAGAAGGTCACGCAACAGATTCTCTGCCGGCGGACTTTCACGCTCCTGGTCCTCGCCTTCGGCATGGAGGAGCTTAAGACCGTCCGATCCGGCTATCTGGAAGGCAAGGATGCTCCAGGGCTGACGCAGCCATCGGCTCTCACCGGAAGGGCTGTATGCCTCCATACCTTTCTCGACATCGAGTTTGTCAAACGGCAACACTGCTACTCGTGCCTTGGGTGGTGCTATGCCCCCGGCATGCTGACGGAACTCATGGACTGAAGGCAGATCGGGCAGACGATCAGGATCGTTCACCAGGTGGTAGAGGGTGATAAGAGTATGGGTCTTGCCGCCGCCATAGGTAAGCTCCAGCTGACGTACGGCGCGGTCGTTCTTGCCTGCCAGACGCAGCAGCACATCCTTGACCAGTTCCCGCAGGTTGAAGGTCGGATAGGTGAGAGCAAAGAACTCCTCCGGCTGCTGGTAGATGGGTTTGGCCCGGCCCGTGACCACATCGTACAGGTCCGCGGCAAAGACAGCCAGGCTGAGTTCACCTGTTCTCAGATCATCTCGGATCTTCACCACCTGATGCCAGGGTGTGCCCTGATTTTTGTTAGCCATCTAGACCTCCTCTCGCGATACGTGTTCCTCGCGGATCAGCCTCATCTGAGGATGCATCCCCCGGGCTGTGATATGGTTCATAATACTCTCCAAGAGTGACACTTCATCAGGCTGGCTGTCATTGCGGGCCAGTTCAATGAGTGCCTGCAATACCCGAGCAAAGAGTGGATTGCGCCGCAGTCCCTGGTCTTCCAGGTAGATGTCGACCTTCTGTACATCTCCTGCCTTCCAAAGTTGGATGATCCGGTGAATCCGGTCAATCAGGGGCGCAGGGCGGCCGCTGGCAGGCATGCCCAGGTCCTTGCGACGGCGCTGCTCCCAGCGCTTCAGCCTCATGGTGCTGCCACTGGTGGCGCTTTCCTCTACATCTTCGCCTTCGTCCCTCTCCTCCAACTTGTCTTCAGTCTCAGTTCCGGCCTTGGCTTTGCCATAAGCCAACAGGTCATAGCGGTCTGCTAGGTCACGGTCACCGAGATTACAGGACTGAGCATAGAGGATGCAGGCACCCACTGGTGCTTCCCCGAGACCAAAGTCGTGTCGGTGAAGAAGGTAGTAGCTGGTAGGGTTATCCAATGACTCTGCCTCTGCACTCTCTCCATCCCGGGAGAGAACGCGCCCAACCACGTAGTCCACTACGATTCGTCTTACATGCTGGAGGAATTCGGAGACTGCCATGATGGCATTCGGCTCATCGGCTTTCTTGACAACAGGATGCTTGCTGTAAGCCTCCAATGCGGGGCCAGTGGCGGCCCAGACAAAGTCAGGCCCCCGGATGCCGGCGTCCCAGAAGGTGCGCAGGCGGTCATATATGCGGGATCGCATATCACCGAGCACTTGGTTGTCCCACCCCGGACGGGCCATATCTGAACGTTTGCGACAGACAAGCCAGACAGAGGATGAGAGAGCCGCAGATGCCTGGGCACGGAGGCGCCCGCCACGCTCGGTTTGGATAGGCCAGCTTCCATTGACAACGAATCCAGCACGTATTATGGAAGAGGCCAGCGTTTCCCACGCCTCGGGCTGCTTGTTGGCAAAGACTACCACCATGTGACCATCTGGCTCAAGGGCTTTATGGCACGACTGGAACGCCTGGAACATTCCGTCCTCGTAGGCTTCCCTGGACTTCTCAGTATTGCCATCAAAGCGGCTGGCATCGTCTATGAGCTCCCCATCATTCTCATGGTGGTTCCACTTTGGCCCGGTTGGCTCGCAGAATCCCCGATCGATCGGTCCAGACAGGCCATGTACCGTCCGTCGCAGCCAAACGTAGAAGAAGTCCATCGCATCTGAGTAGGGAATGGCATCGTAGTAAGGAGGATCAGTGACAATCACGTCCACCGATGAGCTATGACATGCAGTAGCTGAGCCCATCACAGCTTGCGGGTGTCCTACTGCGGCCGCAAGGGCGTGAGCGAGGTACTCCTGGATATGCTGCAGAGAACCAGGTAATCCTCCAGCCGTCTCTGTCCAAGGCATGACCTCCACGAAGTCCCACGTGATCGGCAGGGCGAAGCGGCCGAAGCTGCCTGCAGGTTTCTCCGCGTTCGTACAGATCCAGATGCATTGCGTGCTTCCCCGATCTGCCAATCGGTCTACGAGAAGTGCCAGGTATGCACTCAATGCCTCCACCCACTCAGGTGGGTAATCCTCGGCACGCATGGCCTCTCGGGCGGCGCGGGCATGCTTAACAAAGGTGCCAAGGGCAACAAGCTGACGTTGGGTGAAGAGCTTGTACCATTGGTTGAAGCCATAGAGGGGCACACGAAAGCCGAGAGCCTCCTTTGTTGGTAACGGCTCTGTCGGCAGGTCAAATGGTACATCCCTGAAGACTTCTTCTGTCTCTGCCCCGGCTTTCCAGGCTGCTGTCAACTCCTCTTCAACAGGCGGACGGTATTGCTTGCCCTTCTCTCCATCAACCACGACCGCAGTCATCTGAGTGCCCAGCCGACCAGCCATACCTTCAGCGCGGATGTCATCCAGTGTCATAGCTACGGTGTTCGTGCTCCCACACACTGGGCACCAAGCACCAGAGCGAGACATCGTGCCCCGTCCCACTCTGCGGTCATGTTCCCGCCGTTGAGCAGCATTGCCTCCAACAACGGGCTCCGCCACGACATCAAAGTCAACCCCCGATTCATCGGGACGTCTCCTTATCTCTAGGCGGTAGCGCTTGTTGTCCTTGCGACATAGCCACAGGGTCTTCAGCAGAGGTAGGGTAGCACGGCAGTTCCTGCAGTTGACAGTGCGCGCCCATAGGTAGGCAACCGCAGGCTTGCCATCAATGGTAGGGTAGAAGGGCTCCAGATCCCGTTTGGCACGCTCCAGCACCCAGTGTCCCCAAGCACGCACATGCCAGGAGAGATCAACTTCAGAAACCTCGAACATCTGGCCTTGTTTACCCGTTCGCCTGCGCCCGGCATTCGTCCTCTTACCAGACCATTTGTGTAACTGTGACATGAACTCCTGCGATTGAAGGGCGAATGAAGGTAAGGGCCTGGTTTGCCCGGCAAGGCGCTGCGGATATTCCAGAGTGCACTTGAGGATGAACCAGGCTACGGGGTTGATATCCACGGCGGTGACTTCGCAGCCCAATCGCATCGCCTCCAACGGTATGGCACCGCCCCCCGCGAAGGGGTCGAGGACGCGTGGTGCCCTTCCGCCGTAGGCCCTCTTGATCTCCTCACGGAAGAATGCCAGGTCAGGACCATTCTCTCGTCCCCAGTGAA
>SL_5KL_010_SEDDRAFT_10001844_pt1 | contig 12351 bp, 9 predicted proteins | sample SodLakKL_010_SED_FD_9118 | JGI IMG/M metagenome (IMG submission 9118)
CCCGGATACGCGACATCAGGCGGCTGCGAGCCGAACCGCTCATGATGTCAGCCATCCGAACTCAGATCTGCAGCGAGTACTGGTTCGTGGGCTGTTCGGCCACGCTCATCATGTGAACAAAGGGCACCATCAGCTGCGCAATCTCCCGGATTACCGGCACCACAACCGAGTTGCCGAACTGGCGATACGCTTGGGTATCCGAGACCGGAATCTGGAACTCATCCGGAAATCCCATCAGCCGCGCGCATTCGCGGGGAGTCAAGCGCCGAGGGCGTCCTCGTCCTCGTGAGATCAGGATCTCCGACCCATCCTTGTGGTAACGGGCGGACAGGGTACGCGCGATGTCATTCGGCCCGAACAGACTGTAGCCGAAGCCGTTGCCCTTTGCTTCGTGCTTACGCCGATAGTCCTTGAGATAGTTCCACAGGTGCTGGCTCAGCACATAGCGATCGGCGACCCGCGCCTTTGCGCCAACCGTGTAGTGCCCCTCGGGATCCTCCGATCCGTCCTCGGGATGCAATACATCACCGAGCCTCCGCGTGGCCGGATCCGGCGCACGGAGCCGATCCCAAGAGAACCCCACGTCCTGTCGAAAACCGACGAGGTATATGCGCTCCCGGTGTTGCGGCACAAACCCCTTGGCGTCGATAACCCTGTCGTGAACCGTATACCCAAGCTCCTCCAGGCTGTTACGGATGACCCGGTAGGTGTTTCCTCGATCGTGGCTGCGCAGGTTCTTGACATTCTCGAGCAGAAACGCCTTCGGCCGCTTCACCTCGATTATCCGGGCGACATCGAAGAAGAGTGTGCCCTGTGCCTCGCAAAGGAAGCCGTGCTCCCGACCGAGACTGTTCTTCTTGGACACACCGGCCAGGGAGAACGGCTGGCACGGAAAACCGGCAAGAAGGACATCGTGGTCGGGAAACGTTCGGTCAATCCTCTCGGAATTTTCGGCTGGATTCGATGCAGCCGCAGTAATTTCACGGATGTCGCCCCAGATCCCATGCTCGTCCGGAAAGTTGGCAGCGTAGGTCTGCCTGGCGAACCGATCCCACTCGGAGCTGAACAGGCACCGACCACCCGCCTCCTCAAAACCCCTCCGAATACCCCCGATTCCCGCGAACAGATCAACGAACGTGAACTCCGCTGGGGTCGATGAGGCCCCGGACAGTCCTGCAAGCCTGTTCACACTCTTCAGCGCATGGAGCAGCAGCCCCGGGTGCGGAGGTCCTTCTCGTTCCCAGCGCCTCAAGGTCTTCACGTCCACACCGAACTCGGCCGACAGGTTGCGTGTTCCCATCCGTTCCAGAGCCCGGTTGAACTCCGAGCGTACATCCTCCGCCTCTGCCGCCATTTGAGCCGACCCTCTTCTGGGAAAAAAACAGGACATTCTGTCCCCTATTGTACACGGCCCCCGTCGCGGATGGGCGGTTCCCTCCGAGTTTTTCCAACTTTTCTCTGGTTCGTTGGCGGGAAGTACGCCAGGGAACCCTCGCGCCCTGTAACAGCAGTCCTCCTCTTTCGCATCGAAGCCCAGGAACGCGGTGTCAGGCCAGACGCACTCGGGCTCCAGCCGGCGCAGTCACGGGGCCCGGTGCGCCGGAGAGCCGTTGTGGAGCCCCCGAAACGGCTACTGGGCTGGGCACCGCCCAACGAAGATGCCATTGGGCTCAGCCCCCGTTTCGCTATGTGACCATGAACTGCGTCACATCGATTCCTGCGGCGGTCGGCTCATTGAGCAGAAATCTATTCCCTTTCTTGAATATCTCGACGTGCCAATAGAATCGGCCGTCAGATTCAGTTGTGCGCATATCAGGAAGGTGCCTCTGAAACTGTCCCGAAGGAATGAGGACAATGTCTTCCGGTGAGCCACAACCGAAGGCAATGAAGGACTTCGCGCCTTCATCGAGAAACTCCTTCTGTGCGGAATGAAATGCATACCAATACCGTACAAGACCGGTTTTTTGGTATTCCTTGGAGACGATGCACAGCACTCGGGTGGTTTGATCTGCGTTTGTATACGCACTTCGTCCTTGCTTGATCAATGGCAGACCAAGATGTGCTGATCTTCGAGCCACACAGGCTTCATGGTAATTCACTCGTGAAGCCTGTGTTTGCGAGGCTGAGTCTGTTTCGTCTACTTCTCGGCCTTCAGTCGTATCCTCTCCGGCCTGGAGGTCTTCAGATGCCGTAAAGATGACGTCTATCAAGCGATCAACACGGGTGTACTCATGGGGTTTTACAATCTCCTGTATCTGGGATACCGTGCGAGTGTCCGTAAGGTTCTCTTTGATGCGCATCAGTTTTAATAAAGCGTCAACACCAATAATTCTCACATCCCAAGCATGACGCGAGCCACGAGTCTGGGCTTCAAGTCCTCCTGTGTCCCTACGTCCTACCACAAGGAGGATCGATGAACACCTCTCCTCGATCCTTCCCTCTCCTATAAGCCGTTCACGTTACTGTGCCTGTGTATCGAGATTCATTTGGTAAGCTTCGGTGGTCTTTACTTCAACCACAAACCCGTAGTTTTCCTTGGCTCGCCAGATACCATCAAATCCGATTCTGGTCCCACCTCCGCGGTAAAAGCCCGGGTCGATTGCAAACCCTAGGCGGCGCCCGATTTCGTTAACCAAGTCCTGCAGGACGAGCCCACCTTGCTGGAATGATTTTTCGAGGCATTCATTCACGTAACGAACAATGTACTGCGACGGAAGGTTTGCGAGAAGGTCGCGGAATTGGGCGCTGGTTTCATTACCATCACGCAGACACCCATCGCCGGCGATTCCGATGATCTGCTCGATCGACTTGGTCTCAAGAAACTCCCTTTGGCCAATCCAAATATCAAGCAACGATGTCATTTTCTATTATTCCTGCAAACCAAAGCTTAAAGAGCGGGATGAGGAAGATCGGTAACAGAGGCTCTGTATACCACGACTCAGCGCGTGGGTCGCCCCCGATAGGCGCTGCGCTGGCTGGACATTGGTTGTTTCGCCGGTTGTGTCCGGTTCGTCACTCGGTGCCGGCTCATCCAATGCACTGCAGATGCGGGGAAGCTTCGTCCCGGCGGCTACAGTTAGCCAGAGAGCCATGGTAACGCACCCACGTCACACCCTTGAGCATAACGGGAAGCGGCACACGAACTCCTCGCCTTCCGAGCACAACACCTTGCTTGGGTCGCAGTCATTGTCCATCCGCATGCCTTGCCTGAATGTCAACGCAAGGAGCCTGAGGACGAGAGGAGTTCCTGTGGCTGTTCCGTGTACCGCCATAGTGCGTCAGCAAGTGGACGGATTGCAGACTCTCGGCCGGATTTCGTCGGTCTTGAAGAGTACTGTCTCCCGAGAGGAAGGCCGTTCAGATTGCATGCCGTAATTGCTCCGGATTTTGGTCAGGCAGCGGGTTCATCTGTGACCTGTAGATCGATCGGAACCACACGATAGCTGCGATTGCCCGCAGCAGCAGGCGCAGGTTCTGACCGGCGGCACACTGGATGGCACACAGCGCGTCGCTGGCGCAGCCGGGTCCGCCGCCAGCGCCGTTCGCTGGGGTGGCGCTGCGATGCCTTGGTAGGATGACGTTGGCACGCGGCGAGGTCTCATGGCCCTAGTAGCTCTTGTCGGCCACCGCGGTCTTGATATTCACGCAGATGTTCAACGTGGTCTGGGCCAGCGACCGCATCAAGGTGTGGCCGTCGTAGGATCTTCCCGGCAACGCATGGGTCGCCAGACTGAACGTCTCCTTGAGACTCGGGACCGCGCCCACCTTGACGCCGAATTCGTAGCGGACCAAAGGGCGAAACCAACGCCGCACACGCGTAGCCCGAGCGAGCGGTGGTGAAGTCTCCCCCAGATCTTGTCGCCCCCAACCCTGTGACACCCATTGACGTTCAGATCATCTTTGCCGCCAGACGACCCGGACCGATGCCTGAGTGGGGGCATGACGGCCCCGGTGACGCGGAGCGTGATCTCTGATTAATGCCGAATCTCGTGCAGAACAAGTTGACGCTGGACTAGCAGTCGGATCGACCGGCGGGCTCTGATTGCAAAGCGGTTGCAGGGAAGTACCGGCTATCTCGCAGACCCAGTTCCACGGCGACTGCGGCCATTGCCTCGCGCCAGCCATCGATGCCAAGCGCGCGCATGATCACCCGCGGATCACTCGGCATATAGTCGATCTTTTGCTTGGCGTCCTTCCGGGTCGGCAGATCGCCATTCTCTGCCGAATACCGCTCCAGTGCATCCAGAACAGCCCCGCGCGTCCAACGACGCCCGCTGTTGCCCGGAGAACCCTCATGTTTCGGGAGAGTCATCGGCCGGCGACTGCGGTGCGACGTCGATTCAAACCTCGGGACACCGTACAAGCGAACGGCATACCCGCAGGCCTTGTCCCTGCACCGCCGGACACGCCCCTTTTCCGTATCGTATTCGAAAGTCCGACCCCCGCACATCATGCACTTTGCTTCGGCATAGCCGCAATCCGGGGACGCGCACCGGTATGAACCCCCGAGGTCAAGAAAGGCGCCTCCCCTGCACTCAGGGCACATTGGCGCGCCCCCGTCGCAGTGAGGATGGAATTCACAGGCCCAGGGGAAGCCCGTGGTGTTCTTCCGAGTGCGGATCAGCGCGCCCCCGCAATTGCCACAGCAAGCCTCTGGAGCCCAACCGGTGCCAAGCACCTCTTTCCTGTATGCCGCCTCTGAGAGTTCTCTAGCGAACGGCGACGGACTCCTCTCTGGCACCTGCAGCACAACCGTCTCCCGGGCCCGTGTGAGTCCCACGTACAAGATCCGTCGTTCCTCGGCGTGCGGAAATTCGCCGGTTTCCGGGAGGACGAGCATCAATAGTGGGTCATCTTCGAGCAACGCCGGGAAGCCATGACGGCCATGAGCGAGGTCGAGCAGGACTACCGCGTCGGCCTCTTGGCCCTTCGCCTTGTGGATGCTCATGAACTCAGCCTTCACGCCGAGCCTCTTGGCCACCGCTACGAGTTCCTTGGGTTCAAGGTGATTGAATCGGCCGAGAACCAGGATCGACTTCACCTTGCCTTTGGGGCCCAAGCGAACGGCGCTCCTTAGCAGTTCCTCGATGCCTGCCCCCGCAGAACCTTCGATGTGGATTGCTGGGCCGGCATGGGACCGCACGGTCCGCATTTTTTTCTTTAGCTGGTTGGGGTTGTATTGGATGAATCGGGCGGAGGCGTCCAAGATCTTGTCGTTGCAGCGGAACGAGACGTCGAGATCCACACGTCTCACATATCCGAAGACATCCGAAAACCGCGTCATGATTGAGACATCACTCCCGGTGAACCCGTAGATCGACTGCCAGTCGTCACCAACCCCATAGAATCGCACGTCCCCCTGCTTCGCGAGTATCGTCTTGAGAAACCGCTGGCGGCCCCTCGAGATGTCTTGGAATTCGTCGACGATAACTCGCGTGAAGCCGAGTTCGTACCGCCCCTGCTCCACATACCACGTTGCCCGGTTGATCATGTCCGCAAAATCGATCTCCCGGCGCTGTCGGAGATGTTGTTCATAGGCCTCGTATACCAATTCGAAGAGGTCGAGAAACGCATTCGCGCGGGCGCCCATCGCTGAGCTCGCCGCTGTCGCACGCACCTCGCCCATGGACCACTGATTGCCCTTGAACGCCGTGATGAAACGCGCCATGAGCTTAACCAACGGTTCGCGGACATGGGGACGCCCGACGAGTTCGCGCAGGTCCGCGTCTGGCAAAAGGGTCGGTGCCTCGCCTTTCAGCCTCGTAATTTTTTCCCGCAGCGACGCGTGAAGGCGACCCTCCATCCGCTCGTAACTGTAGGTCTCAAGGAGAGTAGTCCCATGTTGTCTGTGCAGTTGCCGCTTCCACTCCATCTGGCGCCTGTACATCGGCGCCGAGATATGTGGGGCAGTTCGTCCCTCACGGTCGATCCCAAAGTGCTCAAGGTAGACGCGGTATTCCGGCAAATAGAAATCGGGGCGATACTCCCGGCGATTCACGTCGCCTGTCGCAGCCTCCTGATAGACCCGTTCGTACTCGTAGGCAACACCGTGGAGCGTAAGCCAGTCCGCAATCATCTGCTCCTCGAAGCTCCTTACGAGCTCCTGCCTAAGGGTCCGCGGCTCCTGCCCGCGGACGTATTCGAGATAGTCCGCTGCACAGGTAAACTCCTCCCAGTATCGAGCCGGATAACGATGGTATACCGCGAATTTCACGAATCGATCTCGGATGGCCGGATCGGCCATGATGTTATCAAGCTCTTCAGCGACCCAGCGGTTGTAGCTCGTTTCGTCGAACGCGAGACCAGCAACCTGAGGCCTCACCTGCTCAACCTGTCGAACGACCTCGAGAGCTAGACTGTGGAAGGTCCGGATCTCGACGCTGTGACCCGTTCGCTGCTTGACGCGGTCCCTCATCTCCCGAGCCGCTTCTCGACCAAAGGCGAGGGCGAGGATCTGGTCTTCCCGCGCGATGCCCCGCTCGACCAGATATCCGATCTTGGCGACCACCGTGCTCGTCTTCCCGGTCCCCGCACCGGCGACGACGAGGGTGTTGTCTTCGTCGGACACGACTGCCTCGACCTGACGGTCCGTCAGTGGGTTCACCTCGATCCGGTCAAAGAAGCTCTGGTAACGCCGGCGCTCCTTTTCCGTGAACTGTGTGTTCCGAGCGGCAACGATTGCGTCGAGACCGGTGATCACACCAACCAATCGCGCCGCCCCGGAAAGAATGGGATGGTCAGTCCGGAGGGGCGCTAGAGAGAGATCGACCTTGGACAGTTGTTGAAGGTCCCCGCACCCGGCGAGCCACTCGTCCACCCGCCTCCGATTCAGATAGGCGTCGTCCCTCTGCATCTGGTCAAAAGCGTCCAACGCCTCTGCAACGTCCTTGTAATACTTGAGCACGCGAATGGTCGCCTCGATCGCCGAGGCGTCGGCCTTCCGGAGCCACGGGATGCGTATCGACTTCCCCCGGCACCTCAATACGATTGCGGAGAAGAACAAGCCAGTCTCCACCGAGAGGTTCTCCAACGAGGACAGTGCGATTTTCTCGAAGAGCCCTCCGGTTTCAACCGCAACGGCATCTTCGGTGATAACCACCGTCCTAGCCGGGCGCAGGAGAAGCCTCGCCGCGCGATGCGTGCCGAACTCCAACCGGACCGCCAAGCCGCAAACGGAAATGGCTTCGTCCGATTTACCTACGGGTTGATCCTGCCGGTCGGAGACTGCGGGTGCCTTCTCCTTCCGGCCGCTCACACCCGCGGCGATGGGTGCTTGCGAATGTAAGTGGCTCCTAGCATCGCCAGCTATCCGGCAAACCTTTAGCTCGCGCGCGGCGCCAGTGCCAGACTCACCGACGGCATGATCCGTCCGAGCCTCGACCAACCAGCGTTGCACATCGGCCCGAAGTCGCTCGGCAGACTTCGAGGAGCGGTGTTCGAGTTCGCGTGCGACGGAAACGAGGACTGCCGCGTCCGTCCGGTTAGCGGACGCCAATGCCCGAAGATCCTTGGTCAACAGCGAGAAGTGTGGCCGGTCTGAACTGCCCATTTGGATGTCGTCTTAGGCCCATGGTGAGCTAGCGTCCAGTTCGAGCTCTGGCGCGGCGGCGACTCTTATCCAAACCACATGTCAAACGGACGGGCATCAGCCAACAAGGTACGCAGGATCGTTGGCCCAAAGTAAGGATAAACGCTCTTTCCGCTCGGCGCGAGTGCTCAACCTCGGGTGCTTTGGCCCTCCTGGCCGGCCGTCAATAGGATCGGGGCCATCCCAGTGAGCCTCACTCCAGGGACTGCCAGCGGGCGCGGCTAAGTAGGCGCTTCCGATCGGGCCACGGATCGCCGTTTCCCGGGCTTCGGGTTCGCTCACGTGGATCAGCCAGCCTCACCGGCGCCGGAACTCCGCGCCGGGGGCGATACGGTGCGTCTCGAGCACATCCGACAGATCCAGCCGGTATTGTGCGATAGGTTCGAACTCCTCGCCGGCGCCGAAGGCGCAGGTGTAAATGCAGTCTAGGTGATGATTGTTGCCATCGCGAAAATCGTCATCGACGTACTAGGCCGCCTGCTCTGAATTCTGAACGCGACGAAGTGCGTCATCCCGGCATTTCAGGAGTATCTTATCTGTCTCCTGCCCAGACAAAGACTCGAAGAGAACCCCGCTTCCACGAAGATTCAGAGCCTTCATGAATTCGCGGAAAGTCCTCTCCGTGCCGTAGACATCTGGATGACTGCGCATCGTCCGGATAATGCCCCGCAGCAGACTCGCCCGGTTGCTCAGCATCGGACGCTCGACGAGGTTCGACCGTATGTCGGCGGTCCTCAGCAACTCCGACAGCACCCCCTTATGATCCTGGGGATCGACACGCCAAGCGATAAATGCGTTCCACCACAGCCGGGACACGGCGTTGTCATCACGATATCCGGTTCGCCCGCGCGCGAAGTAGTGTGTTTCAACTTGGCTGATGTTCTGACGCCGAACTCTCTTGCGCTCTTCTACGGCCTTCTCCCTGGAGCCTGTCAGGCTTCCAAGCAAACCATTCCTTTCCTTTGGCTCATTCCTCAGCGGCCAGCGATTCCGCGTAAAGCCAAGACACTCCAAATGGGTCAAGCGGGTCCAGATCCGTTCCTCGGTCGCAAGCGCAGGCGTAAACCCTTCCAAGGCGCCGAACACAATCATGGAGTTGTCGACCTCGGCGGCGCTACCTCCGGTAGAGTCGAGCCTCGCGAGTCTATCCAGATCCACTTCAACGGACGATAGTTCCATCGCCCAGCCATTCAGATCGGCGCAATCGCCGAACCCCGAGCTGCGGTATCGCTCCAAGTTGGACGGGACGTTGGCTTTGAGGTCTGCGAGGATGCTTTCCGCTACATATTTCAGTTTAGGCATTGTCCTTCAGCTCCATGAATGCTCCGCCAAGCTTCTCGACCGGGGAACCGAGAAGGCGCTGCGCACTTTCAAGAAGAGGCGCCCGTTCGATATCAATACCGAGGTGCTCGCACTTCGCGGAAAAAACCCGGTGCCATGCCCGGTCTTCGTACCCGGAATCCCCCCGACCGCGAATGCTCTCCAGAACCTCCATCACGACCGGCATATAAACCGCACTCAAAAGTACGGGCTTGCCTCCTTTCGTACCCCGCATCTGCTCGATCGCCCTAAACAGATCGACCGGGGCGAGTATCCGAATGGCGTCTGCGAGCAAGTCCAGCTTCAGTCTGCCTTTCGGGATATCGTCGGACGGAACAAGCTCAAAAATACTCTCGAACTTTCGAAGCTTGTCCTGCCCGATACTAAAGACAATGTCGTTGGCGAGACCGATAATTTCGCCTCCGCGTATCGAAACGGATTGGCCAAACTCGGGGTTTAGGGTTGCCGCGGACCAGTCAACGACAGGCCGTGTCAGCCAGACTGTCGGCTTGACTTCGACACGGCCATGAAGGGACCCGCGATCAAAGCGCCAGATCCCTGACGGCCCCGCGGCTATCCGAAGCTCGGAGAAGAAGGTATCCTGGCAGCGGATGAATGCACCGGCGTGAGCGGAGCCATCATTCACCAACGCCTGCACATCAGATGAGGCCAGTGAGACTGAAAAGTCGACTTCAACATTGCCATCCGTGGACTCGCGAACCTCGCCTATCTGTAGATCGAAGCTGCCACTGAGAAAATCATCATTCCCGTCGCTCAGAACCGGATGAGGGAAATGGCTGTTCAGGTCAATCTTCATTACCCCGCCCTCCGAACAGCATAAACCTCAACAGGTCCGGTATAGTCGTAGCCGAAGGTCACTTCGATCTCGACACGGGCACCTTTTGCAACTCGCATTTCAACGCGCCCGCGGGTGACAGCGCATTCCGTCGCCCCGCTAGCTTCTGCCACCTTGAGCTCAGTCGCTTCGAAGACACCCGTCGCAAGAAACGTGAGCACGATGTCTCCCGCTTCGTCCGGTGTAAAATAGATCTTCCGAACCTTCGGGCTCTTCTCGACATTCCGTATGGTCGCAAGTCGCACGACTGTTTGCTGACCCTTCGAGCCGCTGCCACCGGCACCGGCACCGGCACCGGCACCGTGTCCGTCTGTACCGCGGCCACCCGCGCCATCGTCATGGCCTGCACCACCTTCTTCACCATCGCCACGCGATGACGCAGGTTTCCTCGGTTCAGGCCTCACGCGTTTTGCTGGGGTGAATCTGATCGTTTCCGGGTCATCTTCGGCCGCCAGCACTTTGGCCTCCTCACCGCCCGCGTCAGCAAAAAACTCACCCAACTCATCCAGTTTAACTGCGTCACCGCCGGTAATCTCCGCATTCTCCCTGATCAAAGTTCGGATCTCCTGGATGAGACGCTTCATTGCCCGCGTAACTTTTTTCTGCTTTTTCGGATCGTCCAGACGCCCCGCCGAAAACGCGTTGTGTTGCGGGTTCTCAAGCGACTTTAGAACCTTGCTGGCTTCGTCGTCAGCAGGCTCCACCAGGATGATGAAGTCCCGGGCGCCTGGAAACCTCGCGAATTTGTCCCCGAAATGCTCAAGCGACTGGGTGATAAGCATTCCGTTTCGAACGATCGCCACGCGCTTGGGCATACCCTCTTCTACGAGAATTTTTGCTGTGAATTCTCCAAGATCGACGACACTGACCCTCTTTGTTACCGCCTCCTCCGATTTACGGCATCGCAAGAGCTTGCGAGCCAGTCGAACATCATCACCATGCGAAGCCTCTTCCGCAGCCTCGATAATCGCTGCGTCATCGAGCAGCGCAGCAAGCGCCTTTCGGTTGACGATGCGTGCGCCATCTCCAACCTCAAATTCGATATCGCCGTCGTCGATGGCTCCAAAGAAATTGGAAAGAAGCGGGACCGTCATACGGTCTTGCCAGTCATGGCGCCCCCGGAATCCAACGGAAAACACTGACGTTCCCTTCTCGCTGCGTCTTAGCCACTCTGGAACCAGTGCTACGTCTTCTACTGCTTCAAAGCGCTCCGGATGCCCCCAGTACCCTTTCGCCGTCCGATCAACACCTTCAGCATCCCGGTGTGAAACCAGATGCACCTTGCCCTGAAGCGCGAATTTCGGACCGACAGGAGTCTCGTATATCGTGGAATAGAAAACCGTTCGAAGGTCAGAGACGGCAAAAGTCGCATTTTTCCCAATCCCGAACGAACCGCCCGAAGTCGCCGTCGACTTGTTGCTCTTTCCCGAACTCTTTACCAAGGCATGGAACCTTGATCCAGGATGGTTTGGTGGACCCTCCAAGCCAGTCGTGTTGAAGTCGGCGATTTCAAGGACCGACACCACACTCCTCGACACGACATCGTTGGCGTTCTCGAAGAAGTCCCGGTCTTTTTCACTTCCTGCCGCGCGGGCAGCTTTGAGGCATGACCCAATCGTCTCCCTTAGCTTTTCGAAGCCGGGGATCTCACCGCTAGGCACTTGATGTTCCCGCAGCACCATCCGAACCGGACGTCCGTCTGCAGCATCCAGCGCGTTCTGGCCGGCTTCACGACTGCAACTGACGAAAGGCGTATCGCGGAACGTCTCAATGCCAGCATGGCCCAAACCCTCAACTTCGCCCGCCTGGTTCTCCAGAAACTCAAGCCTAGCATTTGTCATCTTAACTATTCCCCGGTTCACCCAATTCAAAAATTGTTGTCGGCGCTCTCTTCGCCTCACGAAAAGCGCCTCTTGGCTTTGTCGAGCTCCCTTCGGAGAGCCCGGTAGATCTTACGGATGTGCTCCCGCGTGAACCCGTAGGCCGAGCGGATTGAAAGATTCTGGATCTTGCCGAAACCCGTGTTTGGCCATCGAGGGAGCTCGTCGTCATCGAACTTCGCTCCCACCCTATCACGACATTCATGCCCGACTCGCCAGAATGCGCCTGTCATCTCGGCTCTCCCGATCATCCGCTGCTTCTTGACCGCAAAGATCCGACCTCATCTGGGCATGGTACCAGTCACAAATCAACCGTTTAATGGGTAGCCGCTTGCTCTGCCGGACAACAGCCATGGCACGCGTAAATGGATTCTCTTCATCGAAAGGGCACACTTACCCGGCGGAGCTTCCAAGCGAAGCAGACCTAATCCCGCCCGGAGTACCCATGCGCCGCGATCGGCGAATGGATCGGCCGGCGCAGGTCGTGCGCGTTGATGGCCCCCTGCGGCGTCCGGGATAACACATCCAAGGAGATCGCGTCGTCGCATGTTAGGAACCCGCCCGCGACGTCGATGAGTGGTGTAGCGAGCAGGGTCTCACAGGCGACCCGGGCGTCCGGATCCCGGGCCAGGAAGGCATCGAGGATGCGATCCGAGATCTGGTCGGCGATCTTGTCGGGATGCCCCTCGGAGACCGACTCGGAGGTG
>SL_5KL_010_SEDDRAFT_10001845_pt1 | contig 12349 bp, 13 predicted proteins | sample SodLakKL_010_SED_FD_9118 | JGI IMG/M metagenome (IMG submission 9118)
TTACCACCATCCTTTCGATTAAACTTAAACCTTTTTCAATTAAAATCGCTAAAACCGCTGCTGTTCCCGATCCAGCCAGGATAAACTCCGGGCGGAATAAAGAAATACCCGCAAAAATAAGTCTCCCTAAACCTCCGCCACCTATAAGTGCGGCAAGAGTTGCAGTCCCCACGGTAATTACAGCAGAAGTTTTTATTCCAGCCATAATAACCGGAAAGGCAAGAGGAAATTCAATTTGCCACAGAACCTGGTTATTATACATTCCCATCCCCCGGGCAGCTTCTTTAATTTTGTCATCAACACCGTCAAGCCCGGCAATTGTATTCCGGACAATTGGAAGCAGCCCATAAATTACCAGGGCCACCACCGCAGGAATATAACCAATTCCAAGAATAGGTAGGAAAATTGCAATTAGAGCTAAACCTGGAACAGCCTGGCCAACATTTACAACATTTAAGACTTTCTGGCTATGTTTGCGAAGGGCCGGGCGGGTAAGAAAAATCCCCAGGGGAACACCTATTGCAATTGCAATTCCCGTCGCCATTAAGACAAGTTGAATGTGCTGGATTAATAAAGGGGGAACTCGCTCGGAAAAAATGGGCCCATAAGTTTGGGTAAGATTATCCCAAAATTGCGCTATAGTAATAGCCATATTTATATCCCCACCTTTTCACCAGGCTTTGATTCGCAAATCCTGTAAACATAATTTCGGATTCCTTTCAAAGTTAAAATGCCCGGTTCCTCTCCTTCGTCACCCTTAATTAAAACAGCGTCATTATTGTGCTCAAGCATTCTGGCCATGGCAAGCTTTATCGAGTTTGTGGGTTCGAGGGTAATTTCCAGAGGACGAATTACATCATTAATAGAAACATCCCCTTCNATTTCATCAAGATCAAACCAGAATTTTTTNCCTTCTTCATCTTCAACAATAACGGGGATTGCTTTTTCNCCTTTTTCTATAAGGTTNCTTGTCTCCTCTTCCATATTGNTTNTGGATAGGACAGGAGCTTCTGTCCACATTACCTCGTCCGTTGAGAAAAGGTCAAGGATTTTAATGGCCCTGTCTTCTCCGATAAAATCGGAAACAAACTGGTTTTTTGGGTTGGCAAGTAATTCTTCTGGGGAGTCTGCCTGAACCAATTCTCCTCCTTTAAGGATTGCAATTTGATCACCCATTTTAATGGCCTCGTTAATATCGTGAGTAACAAAAATTATTGTCTTTTTCATTTTTCGCTGTAAACGAAGAAACATATTCTGAAGATTTTCTCTTGTGATTGGGTCAACGGCTGCAAAAGGTTCATCCATTAGCATTACCGGCGGATCGGCAGCCATAGCCCTTGCAAGGCCAACCCGCTGTCTTTGCCCACCGCTAAGCTGACGTGGAAATTTATTTCGGTTTTCTTCCGGATCTAATTCAACCAGTTGTAGTAACTCGTCAACTCTTTGTTTTATTTTTTTGTCATCCCAGCCCGCAAGTTTGGGGGTAGTTGATATGTTTTCTGCAATGGTCCGGTGAGGAAAAAGTCCAACTTCCTGTATTACATACCCAATATCCCGGCGTAAGACTTCAACTTTCTTTTTTTTAAAGTCTTCATCATTAATATAAACTGTTCCCCTGGTTGGTTCTATTAATCGATTAACCATCCGCATGGTTGTAGTTTTCCCGCAACCTGAAGGGCCAACCATTACACAGGTTTTCCCTTCTGGAATTTCCAGGGAAAGCTCTTTTACCGCAGTAAAATCGCCAAAATCTTTTCCAACTCCTTCTAATCGGATCATTTTATCCCGGTCCCCCTCTATTTACTCTCTTCTAGTTGGAGCCCTTTAGAGATAAGGTGCTTTCCTAAAAGACCCATTAAAAGATCAATTCCAATAGCAATTATTGAAACAACAACCGCTCCAACAATAATCATGGTTGGATGGGTTCTTGTTATTCCATGTTGAATCAAGCGCCCCAAATTCTGCTCTCCAATGTAGGTAGCAAGTGTTGCAATTCCAACCATCATTACAAGGGCTACCCGAACCCCAGCAAAAATAGTGGGCATTGCATTGGGTATTTGGACTTCCCAGAGTACCTCCTGCTTGGACATTCCCATTCCTCTGGCGGCATCTAAAATAGAAGGATCAACACTTCTTAAAGCAATAAAAACATTCCTTACAATGGGCAGCATTGCGTAAAGAATTAGTGCCGTTAATGCACTTGTTCGTCCAAGTCCAAAGCCGGGTAAAGTAAGGAGGATTCCATAAAGGGCAATACTGGGAATGCACATCACAATACTTGCAATTCCTAATACCCCGTGGCTTAATTTCGGATAACGGTAAATGATAATTCCCACACTCACCCAAAGGATTATGGCCAGGACTACCCCAACCAGAGTTAATTCCAGGTGATTTTGGGTATAAGTAGTTATTCGGGACAGATTGTCAAAAAAATAGCGAATAGGAGCTACCTGCCATAATATTTCCCGCAAAAACTCCAAAAGGTTTACCTCCTTTTTCCCAATTTTCTTTTTTCAGGACCTCTTAAGTATAGCAACATTAATTTTCTAATGCAAATTTTTGCCATTTATTCTCATTAAGAAGGCTTATACTTAAAAAAGACCCAATAAAGGAGATTAACCCTTAAAAAAACCGGTTTTTCTTTTTATTACCTTTGTTCTCTTTGCAACATCTGTTGCAAAAAAAAGACCCCTGGATAGGGGCCTTGGGTTTCTATTTCCCGGTTATTGATACACCATCCATTATTAAATAAGGCACTTGAAAATTCATTACCCTTTGACTTTCCTTTGATAAAGCAACAATTTGATCCAGCAAACTATATATATTTCCTGCAATCATAACTTCTTTAACTGGTTTTCTTTCTTTTCCTTTTTCAATTAAGTATCCACCTTTAACTACTCCAGAAAAATCCCCACTTACCGGATCAGATCCTCCAGAATACCTGGTTACCATAAGCCCCTTATCCAGCTTTTTTAGGATTTTTTCCACTTCCTCATTCCCCGTTTTTACTATGAAGTTATTGGGGCTAATTCCCGGAAGAGATTGGTCACTTCCTGAAGCATGCCCTGTGGGCATCACACCAGCCTTGGAAGCGGTATAGAAATTATGGAGCCATGAATTCAATTTCCCGTTAGAAATTATTTCCAGGCGTTTGGGGGGAACCCCCTCCCGGTCAAACATCTTTGAGCCAATTTCCCGGGGTAAGGATCCATCGTCAACTATTGAAAGGATTTCTGAGGCAACCTTCTCTCCCATCTTCTCTTTCCAGGGAGATATTCCGTTCTGGACATTATCAGCATTTATTGCAAAAACAATGGGTGAAAATAAAAGCATAACTGCAGCAAAAGGAGATAAAACCACCTTTCCCTTAAACCCGGGGATGCTTTCTGCACCAAGGTTTCCAACAGCTTTTTCCCGTAAGCGTTTTCCCATCTCCTCTGTGTTTAGTTCTTTCCACTCTGGAGAAACAATATATTCAATGTCAAAAGAGGAAATATCCTCTCCATCCCGGGCAAAACCCATGGCCATACTTTCAAATTTAGTTTTTCTCTCTTGGGCTTGAATTCCCCTGGAACTAAGAATTTCTCTCTCAATTATTTCGGCCTTAAAAGAAGCAGTATCCACCGTAACACGGCTATCCACTCCTCTGCTGGCTTCCATAAACTCACTACCCTTTGCTATAAGATCAGCCAGGACAATGCTTTCTCCCCGGGGATCATAAATCCCTTCCACTTCTTTTAGTGGAGCAGGTTCGGGAAGTCCCTGAGCGGGATCAACCGGGGAATTTACAGCAATATCAAGGGCAGATTGAACGGTATCCTCAATTGCCTGTTTTGTAAGAATATTTGAAGAGGCAAAACCAATTTTGCCATCCTTCAAAACCCTTATTCCAACACCCTGATAGGTATCACCCTTCGGAACCTGTAAATCATTCTTTTCGATTACCACTTCCAAAGTTTTACTCCTGTTATAAAAAACTTCAGCGTGATCCGCTCCAATTTTTTTCCCTATTTCCAGCGCTTTCAGGCTTATTTCTTTATTCCCCATCTTGTTCACCCTCCTCTTGCTGCCCGCCAATTTTCACCCGGCAGCGGAGATATGGGCCCCCTGCATCTGCTTTGGCAGGTTGCATTTTTCCACAGTATCCTGCACCAAGATCCATCCTGAATTCCTCGCTTAAAGCATCAGCGCTTTTAAGAACTTCAAAAGCCTGGCCGGAAATGTTTATTCCTTTAACAGGCTCCTTAATTTCCCCATTTTTTATTCTATAACCTTCCTGCACTCCAAACATGAATTCCCCAGTTGCATCTGCCTGTCCTCCCTGATCCATACCAATAAGTAAAAATCCATCTTCAACCCCTTTAATCATATTGTCAAGTTTATCTTTTCCGGGTTTAATAAAGGTATTTGTCATTCGAATTAAGGGTTGGTCCCGGTAAGTAAAAGCTCTGGCATTTCCCCTGGGTTCAGTGGAAAACATAAAGGCACTTTCCCTGTTGTGCAGGTAGTTTTTTAATATACCGTTCTCTATTATCACAGTAGGTTTGGATGCGGTTCCTTCATCATCAACAATTACCTTCCCAGCTCCCTCAACACTTCCATCATCAACAAGGGTTATCAATTCGCTGGCCACTTTTTCTCCAATTTTGTCGGCAACAACAGAACCCGAAAGAACAAAATCAGCCTCAACTGTATGTCCTATTGCTTCATGAGCAAGGACTCCAACCAGGCGGGGGTCAAGAATTACCGTGTAATTCCCCCCTGGAGCATATCCCGCTTTTAGTTTTGTCCTTACAATTTCAACAGCCTTTTCCGTCATTTTATCCAGGTCTTCTCGGGAAAAAAGGTCCTTCCAACCTCCCGTTACTCCATTAGAGACCATTGCCATCTCCTGTTTCCCATCCTTAGCACCAAAGGCAACTACACCAATCTCGCTTTTCTGGTCAAAAATTTCGGCCTCAGCGCCGTTGGAGGTAACGATTACTTTGGTATCCTGAAAAACATGATAATTAACAATTGAGCCAATAATGTCTTCTCCGGAGTTTCTTATCCTTTCATCAGCTTTTTGCAGTTCAGATACTTTTTCCCCAAACCCCGGCTCATCTTTGTCTGGTTGGTAAAGAAAATACTCTCCCTGCCCTACATCACCCTGGGAAAGGTTTTCAATCTTTTCTTTTTTTAATGCAGAAGCTTCCCGGGCAGCTTTAATAGCTTCGTCCACTGCTCTGCGAAGGTTGTTCTCATCCGTCTCTGAAGTTGAAACAAACCCCCAGCAACCATCTACAAGGGCCCTGATACCAGCTCCATCTAAAGTTTTTCTTTCTCCTTTTTTCAAAATCCCATTTTTAAACTGAATAACTGTGGAAAACCTTTTATGGTACCTTATTTCCAGAAATTCATCTTTACTATGCACGATCTTCTTCAAGGTTTTTAACACAAAACTCCCTCCCCACTTTCACCCAACCCAAGGGGTTTAGGTATGAAGTTCTACAATATCTTTATCTGCCAGAACATGATCTCTAGGAACCGCCTGCCCATCAAACTTTGCAGAACCCCAAATTTTGGCTTTTTCCAGGCCATCAGCAAGATCCTTGTGGACTTCTTGAGCAAATTCAATTACTGTTCCCCCTCGTCTAAGGACAAAAGGAGCATCCAGGTCTGGTTCTTTTCCAGGAACCTTACTGTAAATCCTTATTACATCAAGCATGTTAAAAAAGACCTGAGGAACCTTATCCAATCCCTTGCCAGATTTTACCGAGATGGGCATTATTTCCAAATCGGGGTACAGCTCATTAATTATTTCCAGGTTATCCTGGGCTCCAGGAAGATCAACCTTGTTGGCAAGAACCAGAAGGTCTTCTCTCCGGAAAGCTTTTACTCCCTCTGGGATTTCTTCTCGAACCAATCTTTTTTCTTCCAGAAAATCAACAGTAGAGCTCAATTGGTCAAGGGCTTCACCAGATCCAGCATCAATTACTATTACAATTGCTTCCGCCCTTTGAATTGCCCCTACCATCTCCCCTGGTACATCTTCAACCACAAGGGGAGGTGTATCAATAACCTGAATTTTTACGTCTTCATAAGGAACCATCCCCGCAAGGGGAATACCCGTTGAAAAAGGGAATTCGGCAATGTTTACCTTGGCATTGCTCAGTGCTCCAAGAACAGATGATTTACCCACATTGGGAAGCCCAATTAAAATTATCTGCCCAGCTCCTTCTTTATCAATCCGGTAAGGGTTGTAACTTGAAGTTGACTTGCCTTTTTTTTCGCCTTCCTCCCGCAGTTTGGACAATCTTTTCTTTAACTGTCCCTGTAACTTTTCTGTTCCCTTATGCTTGGGAATAACTGCGAGCATTTCCTGCAAAGCGGAAATTTTTTCTTCGGTGGTCCTGGCTTGTTTGTAAGCTTTTTCTGCTTCATAATACTGGGGAGTAAGGTTAGCAGGCATATTAATTCCTCCTTTCAGCAGGTTTGGCGATCATTTTCACTCCAGCCAAAACCCCTATCATAAATACAATAACAGTCATCCAATCTAAAAAATCCATTTCAGAAAAAAACAATTTATCAGTAATAACTACAATTGATAATAATACCATACCAATGGGTAAAAGTTCTCCACCACGACCCTTTCCGGTGTATGCCTGGTAAATAAAAACAAGAAGAAGAGCCCCGGCAAAAATAATTGCCATCGTCATCAATAATTCAAGACCCGTTAAATTAAGAATCATTTAGTTCCTCCCTCCAAAATTTAAATCTCCCCCCTGAGAACCCCTTCCATATGGTAAAGGTTTTCCCGATAATTATCTAGTCTTTTTTTGGCCAATTTTTTTGCAACTTCTGTATTCAAATTTTGAAAAATTTTCTCCATTGTTTCCAAACCATCCCTTTTCAGGAGATCTAAAAGGTCCTGTTCTTCTCTTTCCCTGTTGCATGTATAGGCCAGGAAATGTATCCAGGCACTCCAACCAATTTTACTCACTTTATCCGCATCCCAGATAACGGCAGCAGTCAAAGGACTTAGAGGTTCTTTTTCTTTTCTTGTAAGGCCAACATGTTCTTTGATGCCAATATAGACCTCCTGGATAAAATCAGGATCTGCATTTTTCCCCTTCAGGAATTCTTTGGCCTCTTCAGCGCCATAAAATCCATGATTTCTCCTTCGCAAATGGTTTTCCTCCGGGGATAGCCTTGGATTATAACATTTCCCCAGGTCATGGAACCAGGCACCAATTTCACAAACCAAGGGGTCGGCTCCAATTTTGTCAGCAATTTTTTTTGAGAGGCCAACAACAGTATGGGTATGTTCTTTCCGGTAGTGAAGGACAGCGGAAAACCCTTTTTCTTTTATATGGTCGGCTTCTTCCTTTAATCTCTTCAAGGCATACCTTTTACTTTCCTGTAATAGTTCCTGTTGCAAAAAAGTCCCCCCCTGCTCAGGCTGTTCATTTTCCCAATATATTATAACATATTTTACCCTCAGGAAATATCCCAAACCTGTTATCCCTGAGAATAACCAGGGGAGTTAAGAAAGGAATTTTCTTAAAATAACCTAAATTATTATTAAGGGGGTAAAATAAAATGGAGATTGGACTTGCTTTAAGTGGTGGAGCTGCTCGAGGCATCTCTCATATTGGAGTTTTAAAATACCTGGAGGAGATTGGAGTAAAACCTGAAATACTTGCCGGAACAAGTGCTGGAAGTATTGTGGGTAGTCTTTACTGCGCTGGTTATTCTCCTGAAGAAATTGAAAAAATAGCTTTAAATATAAACTGGCGTCAGATTTTCCGGTATTCTCGGATCAGGTTCCCCCGTCTGGGGCTGATTAACATCGACTTTTTGGATAAAATGCTTGATGAATACATTGGAGGAATGACATTTGCTCAACTCAAAATACCATTGATTGTTACCGCAGTAGACCTGGATGAACATTGCCCCCAATTTATTGAAGATGGGGATCTTATGAGTGCTATAAGGGGAAGCTGTGCAATTCCGGGAATTTTCTTCCCGGTTCAACGAGAAAACAAAACCCTTGTTGATGGAGGGGTTCTCCATAATATTCCCACCCTGCCACTTTATGAGAGAAAAGTTGAAACAATAATAGCTGTTGATGTTAATGCCCACCGCAGCCCCGAAAGATCTCCCCGTAATATTTTTGAAGTCATTTACCAGAGCCTTTATATGGTTAACCGTTACCGGGAAAACGAGGATTCAGGAATGGCCAAATACTTGATTGTCCCCGATCTGCAAAAAATTGGTATGTGGGATCTAAATCAAACCGAGGAAATTATTCAACTCGGGTATAAAAAAGCCCGGGAGGTACTTGAAAAAGAAAAACTCCCGGGAAAAACCTAAAACTAATTTTCTCCAAAAATAAAATGGGGCTTTCGCCCCATTAAGAAAGCCAATCCTCAATTTCTTTTACAGTAGGAACACGCCCCTCAACCTTTTTCTCCCCATCAATAAATACAGCGGGAGTCATCAGCACCCCTCTTTGGGAAAAAGCCTTCATCTCCGAAATATGCTCGACCTGAGCAGAAATATTTTTGCTTTTTAATACTTTTTCCACAGTCTCTTTTGTCTGCCGGCACCGGGGGCAACCTGGGCCCATTACTTCAATTTTCAATTTAACCAGCCTCCTTTAAATAATCAAATAATGATATTTCCATAAATCATCCCTGCAATTGTTGCCATAACCACCACAAGGGCGACAAAAGCAAGGGTTTTTTTTGTTCCAATCACACTGTGAATAACCAGCATATTGGGCAAGCTCAGAGCAGGCCCGGCCAGGAGCAGAGCCAGTGCTGGCCCATTACCCATCCCAGATCCTAAAAGGCCCTGGAGAATCGGAACCTCCGTCAGAGTAGCAAAATACATAAAAGCCCCAAGAACAGAAGCAATCAGGTTTGCTCCCAGTGAATTCCCTCCTACAAGGTTTTCAATATAATGGGATGGAATTAATCCTGCTTCCGTTTCGGGTCTCCCCATTAAAAAACCGGCAATAAAAACCCCGGCAAAAAGAAGAGGGAGAATTTGTTGGGCAAAATCCCAGGTTGAATTCACCCACATTTTCATTTCATCTTTCTCGAACCACTTATAAAGCATCCAGGCCAGGATTAGAAGCAAAAACCCGGTAACGAACCATTTGCTTTCTGCAATAAACAACCAAAAGCCGGTTGCTTCTTCTGGTCTACCCCAGGCAGCAAAAATCAGGATCAAAACCAGGTTAAAAATAAAAGCAACTCTCTGACCAAGAGGCTTTTCTTCTCCCGTTTCCAGGTTAAAATCTCCTTCCAGTCTTTCCTGATCTTCCTTGCGAAAAAAGAAGGCCATTAAAAGGCCAATGATAATGGCAAAAACTACTGCCCCTATAGCCCGGGCAAGACCTAACTGCCAGCCCAGAACGCGGGCAGTAAGGATTATTGCAAGAACATTAATTGCAGGCCCCGAATAGAGAAAAGCAATCGCTGGCCCAATTCCTGCTCCTCTCTGGTAAATACCTGCAAAAAGGGGAAGAACGGTACAGGAACAAACCGCCAGGACAATTCCCGAAACCGAGGCAATGGAATAAGAGACCCATTTTTTGGCTTTCTGCCCAAAATATTTTATAATTGCCCCCTGGGAAATAAAATTGGCGATTGCTCCGGCAATAAAAAAAGCTGGTATTAGGCAAAAAAGAACATGTTCCCTTGCATAATAACGGAGAAGGGCAAAGGCCTCAATTGTGGCATTCTGGAAACGAAAACTCTCAACTGGCAAAAAATAAATTGCGATAAAGGCTACAATAAAAAGAAAAATTTTTTTCTTCTGATCCATATTTTCACCCCTGGTAGAATTCCTTTATCGCCATATTAACATTTATCGATTTATTATTCAACCCCTATTTTTAGTTTGCAATTAAACTCGGCCCTGCATTTCCCTTAAACGAAAACCCTTCATTATATCTGAACGGGTAATTATCCCTACCAACTCATCCCCTCGCATTACCATCAATCGGCCCACATCTTCCTGGGAAATCATGCGCAATGCCTTGTAAATATCTTCTTCCGGATTAACCTTGAAAATTTCTGATGACATAATATCTCTCACCCTGGTTTGACTATGGAGTTCTGGTTCCACTTTCCTTACATCACCCATTGTTACACAACCCCTGACTTCACCATCTCTCATTACAGGGTAACCGGAATGTCTTTCTACAAACATTTTATCTACAAGCTCAGAAACCAATGTATCCTCATCAACAACCCTGACATCCTCTGTCATCAAATCGGCTACGCTGAATCCCTCAAGGGTGTTTTTAATAAAAATTGTCTGGTATTCTTGAGAAGCCCCGATGTAGATAAAAAAGGCTATAAACACAAGAATAAAGTTTGCAGTTAAAAGACCCATGATCCCGAAAGCGAAAGCAAATGCCTTACCAATTGTGGCGGCTACTTTTGTTGCCTGCAAAAAGGACATTCTACCTGCAAGGAAGGCCCTTAAAACACGTCCTCCATCAGTAGGAAAAGCAGGGATCAGGTTAAAAACTGCAAGGAAAAGGTTCATCCACCCAAGGTAAAGAAGAAGCAACTGCAGATCAGGAACTATTATCCCCCTAANAAGGGAAGCCCCTCCAATTAAAACCCCTCCCAAAACCAGGCTTAAAAGGGGTCCTGCGAAGGCAATCATTGCTTCATCTTTCGGATCTTCTGGTATCTCGTCCATCTGGGCCACTCCCCCAAACAACATCAGGTTAATGGCATGGATATGAACACCTTTTTTCCTCGCAACAAGAGAATGGGAAAGTTCATGTAAAGCAACGCTTGTAAAAAGAGCGATTGCCATTAAAAAACCAAGGAAATAAGGATTTGCCCCCAGGCTGGTTAGGGGAATCCCGGCCATTTCAGAAAGAACACGAATATTGTTACCGAAAGCCCAGGCCAAAAAAGGCAATATTATTAAAAAGCTATAGTGAAGCCTTAACGGTATGCCCCAAAGCTTTCCTATCTGGATAGCATTTTTAAACACGATTGTCCTCCTTTCAATTACTCTGTTAAAGTATAATTTCTGTTTACAAAAAGGAAATTCCTGCTTTATGGAAAAAGGCCTGCTGAAGCAGGCCTTACTTAATATCAATGGTTTTTCTTTCTCCTTCTCCCTTTTGTTTTTTGGGTAACTTAAGGTTCAGGACACCGTTTTTAAACTCGGCTTCAATATTTTCCGGATCAACATTTTCATCAATTGTAAAGCATCTTTGGTAGGATCCCTGCCTTCTTTCCCTGTGGATATAATTTTGCTTTTCTTCTTCAACACTTTCTTCCTTTTTTGCAATAATTGTAAGCAAATTGTTTTTCAATTCAATTTCAATATCTTCTTTTTCATAACCCGGGAGCTCAACCTCCATCAGGTAAGCCTCATCTGTTTCTTGAATATCTGTAGACATTCCCCTATTCCAAAAATCCGGAGAAAACATTTCATCAAAAACATTCATCAATTCTCCTCTTTTTCTGCTGGGTCCCATTTTACCACGGAAAGGCAACATTCCACGCATTTTCTTCACCTCCCCTTATTTGTTTCAATTTTATCTTAGCAACAAGGTCAAGGAAGGTCAAATGCTAAATTTGACCTTTTTTGACCTTGATTTTTAATTATATCCTGTCTTGGAAATTTATCCAACAAAATCCTATAAAAAGATATTTTCTGTTCTGCTTTTTCCCTTTCTTTTTAACAAAAACCGGGTTTTTTGAACAAACCCGGAAATAAGAATAAATTCTTCTCTTTTTTAGGGGATTTTAATTTCTAAATATTCCTCCCCCTCTTCCCAAAAAATAATTACTTTTACCCAGCCGGCAAGATCAACAATCCGTTCCTTACTCCGATCCTCAATATATAAAAGGCGGCTTTCCTCAAGCAAAAGATCCCCCTTTTCCTCCTGGCGAAGCCAGGTAGGGAAAATTTCCTCACCGGAGTAATGGTCTTCAATTTCCAGGGGTAACATTCCGTATATTTCTACCTCATCATAATTCAGTCCGGTTTCAACCTCAAGGACCCAGTTGAAATCATAAAAATCTTCTCCTTTTTCTTCGATAAAAAGGTCCATTCCCAGGCTGAAATTCTCGCTTTCTCGATGATCAATAAACTCTACTCCTGGTTCAAGGTCAGGGGGGACGAAAATTCCCTCAGGGTCAAATCCCCTGTCCCATATGAAAACAACCAGGAAAAAAACCACAAGAACCAAAAGCAATAATTTTGGGTCCCTTACCACCTTTTGCCACACAAAAATCTCTCCCTTCCCCCTCCCTATGTTACAATAAATATAACAAAAATCAATCCTAAAAAAGGAAAGTTAGAAAAATTATTGAAATGAAAT
>SL_5KL_010_SEDDRAFT_10001848_pt1 | contig 12341 bp, 12 predicted proteins | sample SodLakKL_010_SED_FD_9118 | JGI IMG/M metagenome (IMG submission 9118)
CCTACGGGCCGGCAGTCTGTCTGCCGGCGGTCATCGAGACTGGAGATGGTGAACGATACACTGACGCGCATACTATCGCGCCGGAACGCACCCATCACGATGAGGACAAACTCGAGTTGATCGCCCCTGAGAAACTCCGTGACGTACTCGGCCTTGCAGACGACGACCTGGTCACCGTCCACGTTGGTGATCGCTGATGCCGTCTGCTGACTCCGACGAGACACGTGAGAACACGAGCTCCGGCTCTTCGACGCACACGATGACTTCCTCCCCACCTGCAGAGACACCTATGAAGACGAATACGAACACCAACACGACCGATGCCCCACCGCTCGAGACTGCCCTTCGTGCACTTGAGGCCGGCGACCCGGTACTCGTCCACGATGCAGCCGATCGAGAGGGGGAAACCGATCTCATCTATCCCGCTGGAGCGGTTACACCGGCAGCCGTTTCACGACTGCGAAACGACGCTGGAGGGTTGATCTGTGTGGCGTTGAGTGCCGAGGTCGCCGATGCGTTTTCGCTTCCGTTTTACGAACATGCGATTGACCATCCGGCTGCTGGGGACCACGACCTGGGCTACGACGATCGCTCATCGTTCTCTTTCACCGTCAATCACCGGGACACCTACACAGGAATTACGGACAAAGACCGGTCGCTAACGATATCGGCGCTGGCTGGTGCAGCAGCAGCTCCCTCAGAGACGACCTTCGCCGATGAATTCCGCGTTCCCGGCCATGTCCACCTTCTTCGAGCGGCTCCAGGCCTCCTTTCACAGCGTGAAGGACATACTGAACTCGGCGTGGCACTTGCCGAAGCTGCCGACCTCCCACCTGCGGTGGTCGTTTGTGAAATGCTCGACGACGAAACTGGGGAGGCACTCACACCGGCAGACGCTCGTGCCTATGCAGAGCGTCACGACTTCGTGTATCTGGAGGGCGTTGACGTACGTACAGCCCTCCAATGAAAACCGCCGTGTGAAGTGGTATTTCACGAGACGTAATGAATTCCATTGTCGGTTGACTTTTATGCCCTGGTGGTGAAGTACACTTGTTCAACTGAACACCTCAGTGTACCGCTATGCAAACTGAACTATCCTCCACCAACGGCGACCACGATTCACACTACGACCAGGCAAACGGTCGGTACACCTTCCGGTACGAACCCGAGGGAACAGCGACGATCACCACGACTATCGTGCACGCGCTGTCGAGCATTGCCAACGTCGACGTTTCCCAGGGAGAGTTTTCGCTGTACGATAGTATCGACCCCGATGCCCTCGAGCGCCTGTTTCGACCGAAAGCCGATGGCGAACTTCGCCTCGACGGACACGTCTGTTTCACCGCACTCGGTCACGAAGTCTACGTCTTCGCTAACGGCGACATTTTCATTTATCCGCCAACCGGCGGCGATCATCCGCTTCCCGATTCGGGCCGAGACTGAAGGGAACTTTTAGTGACTCTTTCCGTTAGCGATAGCCTTCACAGCGGATGCTCTCCTCTGAGCAGTCGGACCCATCGAGCGTGTACTACAACCGGACAACGAGTAGGTATTTTTGCCTCGGCCTCGATGAATTGTGTATGACCGTTATTGGCTTTCTGAGCACGGCACCCGTCACCGAGGAGAGTATGTCCGCAGAGGTAGCAAAAGCCGTCGATGCCCTCGAGGACTACGACGTCACGTACGAAACGACGCCAATGGGAACGACGATCGAAGCGGACTCGATCGACGAACTCTTCGGGGCGGCACAGGCGGCTCACGAAGCCGTCGATGGCGACCGCGTGAGTACGTTCCTCAAAATCGACGACAAGCGCTCGAGTGATGAGACAGCGGTGGAAAAAGTCAGGGCTGTCGAGTCGAAACTCGGCCGGGCCGCTCGGTCGGGGGTCGACACTCTCGAGCCTTGACCTCGAGGATGGGACCATCGAGCAGACGGCACTGCTCGAGCACACGGGTGGCTCAGGCTTCGATGCGACAGCACTGACTATCTTTGTCCACAGCGACGGGGACCGTGTGGAAGTCGACGTCGACAGTATCCACGAGGGGCCGTTCGAGGAAGGTGACACCGTCACCGTCGACCTGTCTGGTGAAAGCGAGTGGTACGCACTCGATTTAATCCACGAGGAGTATCACTCCCTCGGATTTGCCGAGCTGGACGTCGAGGACTAGGGTTCGCCCTCGAGAACGAGTTCCAGATAAGACGTTCGAACTTGTTTTGCTGCATCGAGCCCGAGGCGCTCGAGTATGTGCGTGGCCCGCTCACGAGCCGCTTCGATCTCGGCTTCGGTCCCGACGTCGGTCTCGATTTCGACGAACGTTCCGGCACCATCGACGCGGTCTAGCGTGAGCGTGTAGTCGTCGTACCGGTAGCGTTCGCGGTCTTTTCGGACGACTGCCGCGGGCTCGAAGCCGAGTTTCTCGAGGGTCGCGTGCATCGCGGTTGCGTCCTCGAGTCCGGTTTCGTGTTCGGCCCTGGTTTTCGAGGCGGCCTCGAGGAGTGGCCCCTTGTAGGTGAGGCGTGTCGCGATTTCAGTCGTCCCATCGGCGTCATACTCCCGGCGAATGCGCAACGCTTCGTCAGTGTCTGGAAAGGATCGATGGGGGGCGTCGTAGTAGGTGTCTTCCTGCACGACACCGCCGAGGGGTGTTGCCTCGAGCTCCTCGAGACGCGTGCGAACGTCCTCGAGCGACGCAGGAAGTTTGAGTTCGACCTCGTACATACCCGAAGGTCGGGGTGTGGGCTTATAGTAGTGATCCGAAGTGAAAACGTCGGCCTTAAATGCGGACAGCGGGTCGTATCACGTATGACTGAGGATCAGGAGGCCGACGCAGAGCCAGAATCCGAAGACGTAGCCGAATCGGCCGATGACAGTGAGGAGACCGCCGAAGAAACCGAGAGCGGACTGCAGGAGGGCGATTTCGTCAAGATCGCCTACACCGCTCGAACGGTCGAAGAGGGCCAACTGGTCGACACGACTGACGCCGACGTCGCCGATGAGGAAGGTGTCGATAGCCAGGACCGCGAGTTCGCCCCACGAACCATCGTCCTCGGTGAGGGTCACATCTTCGCCGGTGTCGAGGAGGAACTGCTCGGCAGCGAGGTCGGTGTCGAGGGTGAGGTCACGATTCCAGCCGAGGAGGCCTTCGGCGAGTACGATCCCGAAGACGTCGAGACGGTCAGTGCCGAGAAAATCGACGAGGACGACCGCTATCCCGGGGCTCACGTTCACGTCGATGGTCAACACGGCTACGTGAGCACGATCATCGGTGGTCGCGCTCGAGTCGACTTCAACCACCCGCTGGCAGGCGAGGACGTCGAATACAGCTACGAGATTATCGAAGCCGTCGACGACCGCGAACAGCAGGCTGCTGGCCTGTTCGAAATGTACCTCGACGTCGAGCCATCCGTCCACATCGACGTCGACGAGGTCGAAGAGGAGGTTCTCGTCGAACCGGACGACGAAGACGAGGATGACGACGAGGCAGACGCAGAACCCGAGTACGAAACCGAACTCGTCGAGAAGGAAACGCTGTACGTCGAGTCGACGCCACAGCTCACGATGAACCAGCAGTGGATGTTCTCGAAACAACAGATCGCCCAGGACGTCATCGACAAGGTCGGCGTCGACCGCGTCATCGTCCAGGAAGTCATCGACGGCATGGGCGGCATGGGCATGCCCGGCATGATGGGTGGCATGGGCGGCGCTGGCGGTGCCGACCTCGAGGCAGCCCTCGAGGATGCTGACGTGGATGCCGACGAAATCGTCGAAGAACTCGAGGCTGACGCCGACGCCGAGTAAGCGAGAAGAGTCGGCCCGGTTTCACGCTTGCATACAGCCGGTAACTCTTTTCACTCGGCGAGCTATCCACGGGAGCAGCACTCGCCTGAGCGACGTCCAAGTCCGCACTCGAGGAAGAAAGTGAGGGAACGACACCTGCCCGTTCAGGCAATATCTCGACTGGTGTCGATCTCGACCCGCTCTGAAAGTTGCAGTTTGATGGTTTCTGCCGGCGCGCCCCCACCCCGGAACTTCGGAATCGCCAGATGGTTCTCTATTTCGGTGCCAGTGAGATCGGTTCGAAGATCGAAAATGGCGTCGGCCGCGTGCTGGGTTCGTGCCCGGTTCGGTGGTGCGTGGGGTCCCTTGAGGCAGTGGAGGACGGCGATCGATCCCGTCTCGAGCATCTGGGCTTTGAGGTCGTTCAAAAACGTCACGTAGGTGTCTGCCTCGGTGCGCTCGAGGACGTCCATCGTATCGATAATGAGGTTAGCACCGTCCGGTAAAGCCCCGGTGAGGCGGTTTGCTTCCTCGAGTGGATCGTCCTCGGCGACGTGTCGGACGGTGGGGTTCCCAACCCTGCTCCGGGAGGATTCGATGGCGTGACGGACGACGTCGTCGGTTCGTTCGGTGCTTAGATAGAGGGTCCCCCTCGCCGCGGTTAGTTCATAGAGGAGCAGTTCAGATTGGCTGGCGGGACTGGCGGTGTAGGCGACGACGCATCCCGGGGGGAGCCCACCCTCGAGTTTGCGATCGAGCACGTCGATTCCCGTTTCCAGCCGGCCAACCATGCGATTGCCATCCAGTTTATGGAGTGTCTGCATAACTCTTTGGCCCGCTGGCTGTTTCTGTGACCGATCCGCCCGTCCCAATAGTAAAATATGTGATGGTACCGGTGGCGCGGGCAAACTACCACCATTTAAGCAAGGGCAGAACCGCCTTTCGAGTGCGCAATGAAGCTCCACGAATATCAGGCGAAGCAAGTGTTCGCCGACGCGGGGGTACCCACACCGGCTTCCACGCTGGCCGACGACGTCGACGGCGTGGTAGCGGCAGCCGAGGAAATCGGCTATCCCGTCGCGATCAAGGCACAGGTACAGGTCGGTGGCCGGGGGAAAGCCGGCGGCATCAAACTCGTCGACGACGAGGACGAGGCTCGCGAGGCAGCAGATGCCATCCTCGGGATGGACCTCAAGGGCTATCACGTCGACCGCGTGTTGGTCGAGGAAGCCGTCGATTTCACCGACGAACTCTACGTCGGCGTGACGATGGACCGTGGCGCGGGCAAGCCCGTCGCGATGGTCTCGACGAAAGGTGGCGTCGACATCGAGGCCGTCGCCGAGGAGACGCCCGAGGCAATTGCCACCGAGCACATCGACCCGGCTTTCGGCATGCACCCATATCAGGCCCGCAAGGCCGTCTACGATGCCGGTGTCGACGCTGCCCTCGCCCGCGACGTCTCGAGCGTACTCACCACGCTGTACCGACTCTGGGACGACAAAGACGGCGCGGATGCCGAAATTAACCCACTGATGGTCACGAGCGATGGAGACGTCATCGCCGCTGACGCGGTGATGAACATCGACGAAGACGCGCTCTTCCGCCAGCCGGAACTGGCCGAAATGGAAGACGAAGCCGCGAGTGGGGACGCACTCGAGCAAAAAGCCGACGAGTACAACTTCGATTACGTCCGTCTCGAGGGGAACACGGGGATCATCGGCAACGGCGCCGGCCTCGTGATGACGACGCTCGACCTCGTGGATTACTACGGCGGTGAGCCGGCGAACTTCCTCGACGTCGGTGGCGGCGCGAAGGCCGAGCGGATCGCCAACGCCCTCGACATGGTGTTCTCGGACGAGAACGTCGACAGCGTCGTATTCAACATCTTCGGCGGGATCACCCGTGGGGACGAAGTCGCCAAGGGAATCAACGAGGCCCTCGGCCAGTTCGAGGAGATCCCAAAGCCAGTTGTCGTCCGCCTCGCCGGAACCAACTGGGAGGAAGGCATGGAGATTCTGAACGAAGACCTCGTGACGGTCGAAGAGACCCTCGAGGAGGCAGTCAAGCGTGCCGTCGAGTACGCGGAGGCAGAACAATGAGTGTGTTAGTCGACGACGACACCCGCGTGGTTGTACAGGGGATAACTGGCGGCGAAGGCAAGTTCCACGCCGGACAGATGCTCGAGTACGGGACCAACGTGGTCGCTGGAGCCGTCCCTGGAAAGGGCGGTCAGGAGGTCCACGGCGTGCCCGTTTACGACACGGTCAACGAAGCCGTCGAGGAAGAAGACGCCGACGCCTCAGTGGTGTTCGTCCCGCCGGCGTTCGCCGGTGACGCGATGTTCGAGGCGCTGGACACCGACCTCGACCTCGTCGTCGCAATCACCGAGGGGGTGCCAACACAGGATATGGCTCGCGTGAAACGCCGCCTCGAGGAGACTGACACCCACCTGATCGGCCCGAACTGTCCCGGGCTCATCACGCCAGGGGAAGCGAAACTCGGGATCCTCCCCGGGAACATCTTCGCCTCGGGTGACGTCGGTCTCGTCTCCCGCTCAGGGACGCTGACCTACCAGGTCGTGGACAACCTGACGAAACGAGGGATCGGCCAGACGACCGCTATCGGCATCGGTGGTGACCCGATTATCGGAACCAGTTTCATCGACGCCCTCGAGCTGTTCGAGAACGATCCCGACACCAAGGCGATCGCGATGTGCGGGGAAATCGGTGGTGAGGACGAAGAGCAAGCGGCTGCGTACATCGACGAGCACGTCGAGACGCCCGTTGCGGGCTTCATCGCTGGCCGAACGGCCCCACCAGGAAAACGCATGGGCCACGCTGGCGCGATCGTCTCCGGCTCGGGTACTGGCACTGCTGAGAGCAAGATCGACGCGCTCAACGATGCCGGTGTCCCAGTCGGCGACACGCCCGAAGAGGTCGCCGATCACATCGAGAGCTTCCTCTAAACTCGAGTCGCTTTCCTTTCCTCGAGTGGCACACCAGAGCGGTGGTTTTGATTTTCCACCGACGGGAATGTGCCACTGGATGCCACGGTAAACTCGAAGCCACACGCGAGCCAGCTATAATAACAACTGAAACGATTTACACCTTGATCGCCGACCTCTCTGTCGATCAGGTGTGCAATGCCTTGCAGTGGCTACTATGGGTGGTACACGATGGCACAGGGGACGGGCGGAAAGAACCTACGACAGCCTTTCGGCACCGTCAGCCGTTTCCTCACACTCGATCCAGTCGTCAACGGTTCCTGATTCGATCGCTGCTGCGACGGTTTCGAGTTCTGCAGCAAGTGACCGATCCTCCTCGAGTGGCGGGACGAGCGTCCGGATGCCCGCATAGAGCGACCCTGTCCCTTCGCCGAGGGCCACCTCTGGTTTCCCGACTGGCTCGTCGAACGCGTGCTCGATGAACTCTGCTGCCTGCGTGGCACACACGAGTTCGGTGGCGACGATCCGTTGGACGTTCTCGAGTACCCGCTGGGCGTTGAACGCAGCCTGTGCGCTCATGCTCACGTGATCTTCCTGTCCGCCACTGACGGGTGTGTTGTCTACGGAGGCGGCACCGAACGAGCGACATTCGTTGAGCAACGAGGCCGCGGTGTATTGGGCGATCATGTACCCCGACTGCACCCCACTTTCGGGTGCGAGAAACGGTGGCAGGTGTGGCTCCTGGAGATTTGGGTTCAGCAACCTGTCGATGCGGCGTTCAGCTATCGCGCCCAGGTCGGTGAGTGCCAGGCGAGCGTACTCGAGACGGAGTGCGAGCGGCTGGCCATGGAAGTTGCCCCCAGAAAGGACGGCGGTCTGGTCGGTTCCCGAGGCCCGATCGTCGACGTCCGCGGCGTCGAACACGAGTGGGTTGTCAGTGGCACTGTTGAGTTCGACCTCGATGGCTGCTCGGAGGTGAGAAATCGCATCGCGTGTTGCCCCGTGGACCTGTGGCAGACACCGCAGTGAGTAGGCGTCCTGGACGCGATCACAGTTTCGGTGGGCGTCGACGACATCGCTGTCTTTCGTGAGTGCACGAACGCGTGCAGCAGTCACACGTTGTCCGTCGTGGGGCCGAACGTCGTGGATCGCCGCATCAGCCGTCGCCGTCGTTCCCAACGTCACTTCCGTCGTCAGTGCCCCCGCGGCGTCGCTCGCCCGAAGTAGTCGTTCGGCATCGACGACGAATAAGGCTCCCAGGCCAAGGGTCAACTGTGTACCGTTGATCAGGGCGAGTCCTTCTTTGGGTTTGAGAGAGAGTGGTTCGAGGCCTGCCCGCTCGAGTGCGGTTTCGCCGTCGACCCGCTCTCCACCGTCTTCGTGGCAGATTGCCTCACCTTCGCCGAGTAAGACGAGCGACAGGTGGGCAAGCGGTGCCAGGTCGCCGCTGGCACCGAGACTCCCCCTCGAGCGAACGACCGGCTGGACCCCTTCGTTGAGCAGCGTCACGAGGTGATCGACCACGAGTTCACGAACGCCCGAATAACCGGTCAGGAGTGCGTTAATTCGGCAGACAAGCATTGCCCTGACCTCCGTTTGGGAGAGTTCGCGACCGGCACCAGCGGCGTGGCTTCGCAGGAGGTTGGTCTGGAGGCGCTCGATCTCTTCCGGTGGGATTCGTTCGTCGACCAGTTCGCCGAAGCCGGTGTTGAGGCCATAGACGGGTTCGCCGCTGTCGACGACATCGAGGACCCGGTCACGGGCATCTCGAACCCGTTTACGTGCAGTCTCGTCGACGATCACCTGTCGACCGTGACGGGCAACGGCGACGACCGCCGCAGGTGTGAGTGTTCGACCATCGAGCGTCAGCGCCTCCTTAGTATCCATCTTTCCCACCATCCGGTTGTGCGTCTACTGTGCAAAAAGGGACAACCCTTGTATGGAGCCCTCGGTTACACGATTCTGTATGAATCAGGTTGCTGTCGTCGTGCTCGCTGGTACAGACTCCAAATCCGATCTCGGCCGTGTCGTCAACGCCCTGCAAACAGTCAAGGAGTGTGACGAACACGACGACGAGGTCGAACTGATCTTCGATGGAGCAGGGACACAGTGGATTCCCGAACTCAGTGATGAATCCCACCCGTACCATGCACTCTTCACCACCGTTGAAGCCTACGCTCGAGCGTGTGAGTACTGCGTGAGTGCCTTCGACGTCGAGGAAGGCGTCGCTGGAAGCAATGTCGAACCCGACGGTGAGTACGAGGGGCACCCGAGCATCCGTTCGCTCGTGGACGACGGCTACGAGATCATCACGTTTTGACGCGCGCGAACCTGCCACTGGGTTCGGAATCGGCGCTCTCGAGTCGGCCTGTGTCACGGTCGAACTCACAGCCGTTCACCTCCAGTCGGAACGACGCCGTTTCTGGCGACCGGCCGTCCATCTTTCAATACAGTCTCGACCGCGGTCGTATCGAACCGGTAGGCGAGATGGGCGTAGCGGGGTGCCTCGAGCACGAGCAGATCTGCCGGTGCTCCGACGGCGAGCGTTCCGAGTCCATCGGTACGCTCGATGGCGGATGCGGCGTGACTGGTTGCGCCGAGCAGTGCCTCCGCGGGCGTCATGTCCATCCCGAGGCAGGCGAGCGTCTGGACGAATCCCATATCCCGGCTGTGACAGTTTGGATTGAAGTCAGTTGCGAGGGCAACGGGAGCGCCAGCCTCGAGCATCGCTCTCGCATCAGCGTAGGCTTCGCCCAGACCAAAGGCGGTGCCGGGGAGAGCCACCGGAATGGTACCAGCGTCGACTAACGCGGCGATGTCGTCGTCGGTCGCGTACAACAGGTGGTCGGCACTGGCCGCCTCGAGATCCGCTGCGAGTTGGGTCCCCCCGAGATGTGACAACTCCTCGGCGTGGACTTTGGGGATCAGTCCGTGCTCGCGACCGGCCTCGAGAACGCGGCGTGACTGCTCAACCGAAAAGACTCCATCCTCACAGAAGACGTCACAGAAGGTTGCAATCCCCTGGTCGGCAACGGCTGGGAGCTGTTCGTCGACGACGTGGTCGACGTAGCTGTCTGTATTCTCATCCTCGGGGACGGCGTGGGCACCGAGGAAGGTTGCCACCAGGTCGATTGGATGGTGCTCGTCGGCTCGGGCGATAGCCTCGAGCAACCGACACTCCGTTTCGGTGTCGAGTCCGTATCCGGATTTGACCTCGACCGTCGTCGTCCCTCGAGAGAGCATCACATCGAGGTGATCGAGCAGGCCAGCAACGAGTTCGTCGGTAGACGCTTCACGGGTGGCTCGAACCGTCCGGAGGATTCCCCCGCCGTCGGCGAGGAGGTCCTGATAACTGGTCCCCTCGAGTTTGGCTTCGAACTCGTCGGAGCGGTCGCCGGCAAAGACGGCGTGCGTATGGGGGTCGACGAACCCGGGGACGACGGCTCGCCCGCTGGCCTCGATGGCGATGTCAGCATTTTCGGGCGGATACGCACGGGTGATTTCGGTCGTCTCACCGACGTCGATGACCTGGCCATCGTCGGCGACGAGGGCAGCGTCCTCTCGCACGTCGACTTCGGACGCTCCCGCCGGGCCAACCACGAGTTCGCTGGCTCCAAAGACCACGGTTCGTTCGCTCACGACGACCACCCCGCAAGCGTGTGTCCAATCGCTCGAGCAGCCGCATCGACGGTACGTCCCGCCTGATCGAGCGGCGGCGCACACTCGACGACTTCGAATCCAGCGATGCGCTCGTCCATCGCGACTTCCCGGAGAGCCCGAAAGAGNGCGGCCGAAGACGGCCCCCCGGGCGTCGGTGCACTCACGCCAGGCGCTGCTGTGGCATCGAGCACATCAATGTCCAGACTCAGGTAGAGGGTATCGATCCCCGCCATCGATTCGATGACGTGCTTCGCAGTCTCTTTGGGCTGCCGTCTCAGCGTCTCGGCTGTGACGATCACGCCGCCGTGGTCCTCGAGATACCCCGCGTACTGACTCGAGGTCTCGAAGTGGCGTGCGCCGATGACGGCCAGTTTGTCGAGACCGCGGTCGTGTAACTGGGTGTAGGGCGTCCCACTCGAGGGGCCGTCGATTGGGGTCCGACAGTCCAGGTGGGCATCGAAACTGATGACGCCGACCGTTCCCGACTTCTCGAGCAGTGGGGCAACGTTCGGCACTGTCAGTGAGTTATCCCCGCCCAGGAACACGGGCCGGGCACCCGTCTCGTAGATGTGCTGTGTCACGCTCTCGAGGCCCTGCTGGGTTTCCGTGACCGAATCGGGGGCTGGCTCGAGCAGGGCAGGTGTGCCCACATCGGCGACGCTTAGTCCCGAGTGGTCGTCGTCGGATCCCGCCCTCGCTACCGGCCCGTGCTCGAATTGGTGGGTCTTGACCCCAGCGAGTGACTGGCGGATAGCCCCAGGCCCCTCGCGGGCTCCAGGACGGCCGAGTACCGCCCCGTCGTACGGTTCTCCGACCATCACGGCGTCGTACTCCCCGGCCCGCTTGAGGGGTGTTCCCTCGACCACGTCGCCAAACGTCGTGTCGTTCGGATCGCTCGAGGGGCTCTCCCACGCAGGTGGGTCACTGAACATCCGTCTCCCCCATGGGAATCGAGACGTCAGACGCTCGAGCCGTTCGTTCTGCTTCCTCGTAGCCCGCGTCGACGTGCCGAATCACGCCCATTCCCGGATCCGTGGTGAAGACGCGTTCGGCTCGCTCCCGCGCAGCATCGGTGCCATCGAGGACGACGTGATTGTTCGTGTGGAGTGCGTTGCCGATGCCGACCCCACCCCCGTCGTGGACGCTGACGATATCGGCACCAGCAGCGGTGTTCAACAGCGCGTTGAGGATGGGCCAGTCGGCAACCGCGTCGGTGCCGTCGGCCATCGCTTCGGTCTCTCGGTGTGGGCTGGCGACGGAGCCGGCATCGAGGTGATCGCGGGTGACGACGATCGGTGCGCTGATCTCGCCTGCGGCGACGAGTTCGTTGATCCGACGAGCGAATCTGGCGCGTTCTGTGTGTCCGTCCTCGTCCCGTTCGAACCCGAGCCAGCAGACGCGAGCGGGCAATCCCTGGAACTCGACATGCTCCTGTGCGAGGTCGATCCAGCGCCGAAGTTGTGTTTTTTCGGGGAAGAGTTCTCGTACGGCGTCGTCCGTCCGGTGGATGTCCGCCGGGTCACCAGAGAGGGCAACCCAACGAAACGGCCCCTTCCCCTGGCAGAACAACGGCCGGATGTACGCAGGGACGAACCCAGGGAAATCGAACGCCGTCTCGTGATCGCGGTGGTCGGCTACCTGTCCGCGAATGTTGTTGCCGTACTCGAGCGAAACAGCCCCCGCCGCTTGCATCTCGAGGATCGCATCGACGTGACGAACCATGGTGTCGAGACTCGCTTCTCTGTAGGCGTCGGGATCACGCGCTCGAAGATCGTCGGCGTCCTCGACGGTGTACCCCGACGGGTAATACCCCTCGAGTACGTCGTGAGCGCTGGTCTGATCGGTGACGACGTCGGGGACGAACCCACGCTCGAGCATGCCCTCCAGCATATCTGCGGCGTTCATGTGGACGGCGACACTGTAGGCGTCACCAGCCTCTGCGGCGGTTTCGGCTCGCT
>SL_5KL_010_SEDDRAFT_10001849_pt1 | contig 12341 bp, 10 predicted proteins | sample SodLakKL_010_SED_FD_9118 | JGI IMG/M metagenome (IMG submission 9118)
ATAACAATTCCACAGAATACGTCGAAGAGCTGTAATTCACAAAGGTCATGCATTGATTACAAAAGCAAAGGCCCAGGAACCAGTTGTTGCTGATGGAGCATGATCAGATACTGTAATTTTATGGTTAGATCCAGAAAGCTGCAAGCAGTTGCTCTCAAAAAGATTGCTGGTTCAGCCCTTTGTTTTACCGGCATTATTTAAAAGTTCCATGAGCTTATCCGCCACAGCCCTGGGGGTCAGATTGAAATAGGCAAAAAGTGTGCTGCCGGGAGCAGACTCTCCAAAGCGCTCAATGCCCAGAACCTCTCCCCTGGATCCAACCAGACGGTGCCAGGTGGCGCTTACTCCGGCTTCCACAGCCAGACGAAGCTCAACTTCGGGGGGCAGAATCCTGTCCTGGTACTCCTGAAGCTGCGACAGAAAAGTATCCTGGCTGGGCATGGAAACAACTCTTACCCTTCTGCCTGCAGCACACAGCTCCTTGGCACCTTCAAGGGCCGGAGTAACCTCTGAGCCGGATGCCATGACAATTGCTTCAGGTATGCCTTCACAGTCAAGCAGAATGTAGCCTCCCTTTTCAACTGACCCCAGGGCCTCTGAAGAGCGCTCGTGGTGATCGAGTTTCTGTCTGGAGAGAATAAGGGCCGTTGGTCCCCGGGTCCTGGTCAGGGCCGCAGTCCAGGCGGCAGCGGTTTCCACTGAATCGCAGGGACGCCACACGCTCATATTGGGGATGAGCCTCAGAGATGCAGCGTGCTCAACTGGCTGATGAGTCGGGCCGTCTTCCCCCACTCCAATGGAATCGTGAGTGAGTACATGGATACAGCGCAGGCCCATCAGGGCGCCCATGCGCAATGCATTGCGGGAGTAGTCGGAAAACACTAGAAATGTTCCTCCAAAGGGGATAAAGCCTCCATGCAGAGCAAGGCCGTTCATGATGGCGGCCATGGCAAACTCCCGCACTCCGTAATAGATATAGTCGCCATGCTTCCGGCTTCTGGAAACAGGTCTGGCTTTGGACCACCTGGTCAGATTGGAACCGGTGAGGTCGGCTGAGCCTCCGATCAATTCGGGAAAGTGGGGAGCTAAGTTATCTATAACCTGATACGAAGCCTTGCGGGTGGCCAGGGCCTGTTTTTCTCCGGCGGTTATGCTGATCAAATCCCTGGCTATGGAGGCAAAGTCAGCCGGAAGCTCTTTTGCCAGGCGGCGGTCCAGTTCCCTGGCCTCCCGGGGATACAGCCGTCTGTAGTCCTTGAGCTTTTCAGTCCACTTTGCTTCCAGATCTGATCCTTTGCTGCGGGCATCCCACGCAGCATATATCTCTTCAGGAATCACAAAAGGGGGATGGTTCCAGCCCAGATTCTGCCGGGCGAGCTCAATTTCCTCCTCGCCCAGGGGGGCTCCATGACAGGCCTCATTGCCGCATAGATTGGGAGATCCGTAACCAATGACAGTCTTGCAGCAGATTATGCTGGGGCGGTCCCTGACTTCCCTGGCCTTGTGGATAGCCAGACATATTTCCTCCTGGTCATGCCCGTCCACCTCCCTGTATACGTCCCAGCCGTAGGCACTGAACCTGGCAGGGATATCCTCGGTGAACCAGCCTGAGACATGCCCGTCAATGGATATTTCATTGTCGTCGTATAAGGCTATAAGCTTGCCCAGACCCAGAGTGCCGGCCAGGGAGCAGGCTTCATGGGAGATGCCTTCCATCAGGCAGCCGTCTCCCATGAAAACATAGGTGTAGTGATTAACTATATCCAGTTCGTCTCGATTGAATTGCTCAGCCAGAATTGCCTCTGCCAGGGCCATGCCCACGGCGTTGGCCAGCCCCTGGCCCAGGGGGCCGGTAGTGGTTTCCACACCAACGGTCACTCCGTACTCTGGATGGCCGGGGGTCTTGGAGTGCAGCTGGCGGAAATTTTGCAGATCATCAATGGAAACTTCGTAGCCTGTAAGATGTAGCAATGAATAAAGCAGCATTGAAGCATGCCCGTTGGAGAGCACAAAACGGTCCCGGTCGGGCCAGGATGGGTTGGCCGGGTTATGGATTAGAAAATTCCGCCACAGGGCTGTGGCCATATCAGCCATGCCCATGGGTGCACCGGGATGCCCGGACCTGGCTTTCTGGACTGCATCCATGCTCAGGGCACGGACGGCATTGGCTAAATCCTTGGGGGGAGGCATGTCTTCTCCTTTAAGTTTCGGTTCTTCGACGTATGCTGTGGAATTATTACATTACATTCCGTGTTTCCGGCACCGGAGTTTTGTCAAAGGGCCTAGATCGCTTCGAATCCCGCACCTGCTTTTAAGAAGTGTTACGCTTTCCATGTGCTTTACAAACAAGTTTAAAAGTAGGTGCGGGACGCCTCTTTTTCCAACCCCCCGGAGCCAGTATCCATGGATTTGAGATTTTTATGTTTTGGTTGCCTGGATGTAAAATCCACACGTAGCGTAGATGATCCAGAATATTATGAGCTGCAAGCAATTCTTCAGGAAACCTGATTGTTTTTCATGGTGTTCTGTCTGGATATGTCCGGTAAAATCATGTTCAGTGAGTGCATCAGGGGCTTGCGGCGGGATTTGTGCAATTGTTAAACATTAGTCTTCCTTTTGCGATTTCAATGTGTTGCTGTGTACAGGAAGCTGTTGTCAGGGACAACGGTGTAAGTTGTGCCGGGAAAAACAGGGCTACTTATTGTTCTTTAGTAATTAACTGTTGCAATATTTATATTTTACTTATATACTTTTTTAATGTAAAGCTAATTTTTGTAGTAAAACACTGGGACGGTTGTTCCTGATTTTCCTTGATTTACATAAATTTTTTTGCAAGATTGATAAATAAAAGGAGGCTTGTTCTAATGGAAGATTATTTAAAAGAGGCTCTGGAGATTGTTAAAGCCCAGGCCAGCGTGCGGAATATGACTGAAGAGGAGATCAACTCCATGATCAAGACCCTGTCGCAGGGCATAAAAAGCGTTGCTGAAGAAGCCCCCATAGAGCGCTTACAGGCTGAGCCGCCTGTGGATCCGGCCAAGGCCATCAGGGAAAAAAGCATTGTCTGTCTGGAATGCGGCAAGCCCTTCAAGGTCCTGACCAAGAAACATCTGGCCAAGCATGATTTGACTCCGGAAGAATACAAAAGCAAGTGGGGCTATAAGAAGAACGCTTCCCTGGTGGCCAAGGTTCTGGCCAGGGACAGGCGCAAGAAAATGCAGGAAATGCAGCTATGGAAAAAAAGAGAAATAAAGTTTCCCAAATAGTGAGAAGCACGGTTTCTCTAATAGTGGCTTGATAGTAGTGTAACATTCTGGATAAAAGACAAAGAATCCTGTGGCAAAAAAGCATGGTTCAAGCAGGCAGAGTCCGCTTTGCAGCTTATTGGATGCTTTAGGTCGAACATATGCCCGGGCCATGCATGCCAGAGAAGAGTATCTGCAGAAAAGAGCCCGCTCTTTCCCAGTGCCTGTTATTTCTGCCGGCAACATCAGCATGGGCGGTACAGGAAAAACCCCCGTCTGCGCCTATCTGCTGCAAAAACTGGCTGCCTCCGGTCACAGGCCGGTAATCCTGACCAGGGGGTACAAGTCAGATGCACCCCGATATCCGCATATGGTTCACCCTAGAGAAGACCCTGAAGTTTGCGGTGATGAGCCCCTGCTTCTTTCAAGGGTTTCCAGGAAGGGCAGGGTGGTGGTGGACCACAGGAGGACAAGGTCCGCCTCCTGGGCCCTGAAGCATTTAAGCCCCACTGTGTTTATCCTGGATGACGCCTTTCAGCATCTGCATATTCAGCGCGATTTGAACCTGGTTATTCTGACTCCAGGGGATCTTGGGCAGGAATGGAACAGGGTCTTTCCTGCAGGCATGTGGCGCGAGGGTCTGCACGCCCTGCACCGGGCCGATGTTTTTCTGGTCAATATTCAGGGCCGTGATCCTGATGCCCTGCTCAAGACGGCAGAGAAGAGGCTTTTGCATTTCAGGCGCCGGATGGTTTTTTTTGATGTTCAGCCCTGGCAGCTGATAAACCTTGATTCCGGGGGCCGAACCTTGCACATTCAAAACAGGCCTTATCTTCTTTTGTCCGCAGTGGCCGCCCCGGAAAAGATTTTTTCATCCGCATGCAAATTTTTTGAATATCCCCCACTAAAGCATATGGTCTATGCAGACCACCACCCACTGGGAACCAGGACTGCTGAAGCAGTGGCCAGGCAGGCCGGAAAACTGGGCATAAAAGATGTTGTGTGCACCGCCAAGGATGCAGTAAAATTGAAGCCCTGGCCCGGGTTGAGCATCTGGGTCCTGGAGGCCAGGGTGGTTTTTTCCGGCCGGAATGAACAGAAACTCTGGCAAAGCATAAACAAATGCATGAAATAAGCTGGAACAGCAACGCAGCCGCGGACAAAGGCTGCTGTTTATTTTTCAGGCAGAAGATCAAAGAATTATTAAGGAATACAAGTGAATAAACTGAATCAAAAAAAAGTTCTCAGGCATTTCAAGGCCATGAACAAGCCCCTGAGCCTCCGGGAGATCAGGGTCGGCCTGAACCTGGAAAAGAAAGAGATCCGCAGGCTCAAGGATGTTCTGCGAAACATGCAGAAAGAGGGGCGGATATTCAAGGCCGGAAAGACTTACTGCCTGGTGGATGAACTGCCCGTTGTCAAAGCTGTGCTGGAAGTGCAAAGATCCGGAGTGGGTTTTGCCGTACCCTTTGACCAGAGGCGCAGGGATATTTTTATCCACCCCAAGAATTTTAATGAGGCCTGGCACGGGGACACGGTCCTGGTTTCGGTGCTGCCCGGGACAAGGGGTAAAAGTCCCGAGGGCCGGGTGGTGCGTATCGTGGAGCGTGCAGTAAAGCATCTTCCGGCCAAGATCATAAAAAATGTGGGCCGGGGGCTTTTCCTGGCCAGGCCGGCTGATTCCAAGCTGGATTTTTCATTCATCCTGGAAGATGCTCAAAAGGAGCTGGACCCGGGGACTATGGTCCTGGCCGAACCCGAGGAACAGATGGAGTCCAGGCTCTGGGCCGGCAAACTGGTCAGGGTCCTGGGGGCGGAGGATGATCTGGCCGTGCAGGAGGAAGTTGTCAAGCAAAACCACCAGGTACCGGAAGAGTTCCCATCTGGAGTACTCAAGGAGGCTGCATCCCTTCCGGAAAAGCCGGGCCGGCTGGATCTTCAGAGTAGAACCGATCTTTCGGGCCTGCCCTTTGTGACCATTGACGGGTCCAAGGCCAAGGATTTTGATGACGCCATCTGTGTGGAGACCGGCAGGGAGGGCTATATCCTGCACGTGGCCATAGCAGACGTGTCCCATTATGTCCCTCAGGGCTCCAGGCTGGATACTGAAGCCTTGGCCCGGGGCAATTCCTACTATTTTCCTCTTTCTGTAGAGCCCATGTTTCCGGAAAAGCTGTCCAACGGACTGTGCAGCTTGAATCCGGATACTCCGCGTCTGGTCATGGTGTGCAGGATGCATTTTTCCGGCAAAGGTGTCCGGGAAAAGGCCGAATTTTTTCCTGCGGTGATCAGAAGCCACATGAGGCTTACTTATTCCCAGGTGAACAGGGCCTTGTACCTGCAGGACACTCAGACACGAGACCAGCTGGGAGCTGTTCTTCCCATGCTTGAAACTGCTGACAGGCTGGCCAGGTTGTTGCTTGCCGGGCGCAGGAAAAGGGGCAGCATAGACTTTGATCTGCCTGAGCCGGAAATTATGCAGAATATACGGGACGGGAGTCTGGAAATCAGGGCCAAGGCCAGAAATTTCGCCCACCAGATCATAGAGGAGTTCATGCTGACGGCCAACGAAGCTGTGGCCGCATTCCTTGAGGAAAAAGAGGCGCTTTTCCTTTACCGTATCCATCCGCCTGCGGACAGGGACAAGCTGGATGCCTTGTTCAAACTCCTGTCCACCACGGACCTCGGCCCCAGGCTGCCCAGAGAGCGCGACCCCAAAAGCCTGCAGGTGCTTCTGGATACGGCCAGGGAAAGCGATCTGGAGTTTCTGGTCAACCGCCTTGTGCTCAGGTCCATGATGCAGGCCAAGTATTCACCGGTCAATGAAGGCCATTTCGGCCTGGCTTCGGATTGCTACTGTCACTTTACCTCCCCCATCAGGCGCTATGCAGACCTGGTGGTTCACAGGGCTCTGAAGCAGGTCCTGGGAATAGATGTAGCTGTAAGACCCAGGATGAAAAGCCTGAAGAAAATCGGGGAATCCCTGAGTTCACTGGAAAGAAGGGCCATGGATGCGGAACGCGAAATCCTCAAGCGGGCCACCATCATTTTTTTGAAGGACAAGACAGGCCAGAGCTACAGCGGCATCATAGCCTCCATAACCGATTTCGGATTCTGGGTGGAACTTACGGATATCATGGCCGAGGGCATGGTCAGGCTCTCCACCTTGAGCGACGACTACTATGTGTTCCGGCAGGAAAAACAGGATCTGCTGGGCCGGCGCACAGGCAGGAGATTCCATCTGGGCCAGAGGGTGCAGGTGGTCCTGCAAAACGTTAACCTGGACCGCCTGGAAGTGGATCTGGTGCTTGATGAGAGTTGATCCGGCAGCATTATCCGCGCTTCCTTACAAGCCGCAGCTTTTCCAGGACAAGGATCTTTCAGGCCTTGGACACCCAGATCTTGTACCCAGGCTCAGGCAGCTGAAGTCCAAGTCAGGTAATATCTGCTGTCCTGAGACGCTGGTGCTCAAGGAACATCCCAACCTTATTTTTCGGACAAGGCTACTGCCGGAGCAGGATTTTCCCTGGCCCGGACAGGTGATCAAACAGTTCAAATGGCGGGGTGTCCAGAATTTCCTGCTTAGTCCTTTTAAAAAATCCAAGGCTGTCAAATCCTACCTGGCTGCGTGCCATCTTGTGAAGCAAGGTCTGTCGACCCCCATGCCTCTGGGGGCCCTGGAATTCAGGAGCCTGGGATTCATCAGGTGCAATATTTATATCACCGAGGTCATTAATGACCATATTGACCTTAGAAAATACCGCGATACACTCCCGCATGGCCCTGACGACATGCGCGAAGTACTGCATCTGCTGGCAGGGTATATTTCCCGGATGCATGACAGCGGCCTGTGGCACAGGGATCTAAATCTGAGCAATTTTCTGCTTACAGGCAGGCCGGGGAAATACGATCTATACCTGGTTGATCTCAACCGGGCCAGGATCCGTGAAAGACTGCCTGCCTGGATCCGGGCCCTGGATATGTCCAGGCTGGATTTAAAGGGATGGCAGATGGAATTTTTTGAGATTTACTGTAATGGCAGGTTCCATGCCCCGGCCATGCTGAAAATCGCCAACCTGGCCAGGGCCAGGCGAAGCGCCTGGCGCAGGGTGGCTGTCCCGACCAGTTCACTCCGGAAGAAGTTTGGATTGAAATAGGTTGTTTAAATTGAGCAATGGCAGAATCATATTGGACGAGAGCCTGCTGCTTGCAGAAGGAAGTGAGCGCAAATGCTATTTGCATCCATCCCTTCCCGGGCATTGCATAAAAGTGCCTGTAAAGGCAGGGCTCGGCAAGAAATGCCCTCAATGCCGGGTTGATCTTTATAACGCCAGGCGTCTCAAAGCCAGAAGGGTTCCCATGCTTCACACAGTTGACTGCCTGGGGTGGATAGATACCAATTTGGGTCCGGCACTCTTGACTGAAAGAGTGATGGATGAGGATGGGAGCGCTTCCATGTCTCTGCAGGAATCCCTTGAATCCGGAAACCTGAAATGGGAAGATGTGGACCGTATGCTGAAAGACTTTTGGGTCTGGGCATACCGATATTCTGTAGTTGTTTCTGAGTTGAACATCAAAAACCTTATGCATCGTGCGGGTTCAGGGGGAGGCCGTCTGGTAGTTGTTGATGGCCTTGGGGGCAGAAAGCCGGACCTGGTGTTTTATCTGAGACAGCATCTTCCGTGGCTGGCAAGAAAAAAGACCATGAAACGCTGGTCCAGGGAGTATGGCAAAGTCAAGTCAGCTGTTTTGAAATTGGTTCAAAAATCTCACGATATGGATGAAAATTTCAAAGATGATTTTCTTGGATTCGATTCCGGTGTGTCTGAACATGATCAGCTGGGTTCAGTAAACATAAGCTCAGGGCAGTCTTATCCAAAAAGACATGAATAATATATTATTGAAATGCGATGCAAGTGAGTTAATCGGCGAACACTGCAGCCTGGCAAGTTGGTTTGAAAGCCAGGCCATCAAGATCAAGCAGAATGCCAAGATTGAGGCCGGGCTGGGAACTGCTCTGAATGGACGCAAGGTTTTTGTGAAAAGGTACTTTACACCCCATGTGTGGAATAAACTCGCGGTTCTCATATGCAGAGACAAGGCCCACCATGCTCTGGCCGCTGCCCGGCAGCTGACCAGGGCCGGAGTTACGGTGCCTGAGCACCTGGGAGTTTTCAGGGATTTTTCCGGGCGGCAGCCCTCGGTATTTCTAGTGTGCCAAGCCCTTACAGGATATGCAGGTCTAAGGGGCTTGCTTCAGAAAAAAAAGGCCGACCATGTACCAGATACAGCAGCCCTGATGGACTGCATCGCTGTAATGATCGCCAGGATGCACAGATCCGGGATGGTTCATGGAGACCTGAAATGGACGAACATCATGATCCGCCCCGGACAGGAACCCGATGTGCGATTTATTGATCTTGACCATGCCGTAAGGATCAGGTTTCCGGGCAAGGGCCTCTACGGCCTGGATCTGGCCAGGTTTGCCGTGGACATGGCGGAAAACATGCCGAGCAAAGAAGCCTTTGCAGTGTTCATGGCTGCCTACTCAGGCGGCACAGGAATGGATGCCCGGGCAGTGCTAAGTGCCATGGGTTCTTTTTACAAAAAGATATCTTGCAAACACAAGAGAAAATACGGCCGTGATGTGCCGGGCCTGGAGTCACTGGCAGGACGGATCCTTTAAGCACTTCAGTAATCCTGATGAATATCCTGTTCATAAACGCGTCCAAGATATGGGGCGGCAATGAAAAATGGACGCACATGGCTGCCCATGCCCTGGCCGGGAAACACAAAGTATTTCTGGCCTACAGATCCAGCAATCTTGGCCGGCGGTTTTCCCTGCCTAAAAAGAGGTTCAGGCTTGTCAACAGGTTTGACTTCCTTACTTTATGCCAGCTTGTGCATTATATAAGAAAAAATTCCATTGATATAGTGGTTTCCACAAACAGGAAATACTATCTGCTTGGTGGCATGGCGGCCGGATGGGCCGGGTGCAGGCATTTCGTCAGGTGCGGCATAGTCTGGAGCGTACCGGACAGCTTATATTACAGGTATCTGTTCACCAGGCTTATTCACGGGATAATTGTCAATGCCTCGCCCGTCAAAGATGAATTGCTGAAGAGCAATTTTATTTCCCAGGACAGGATCCATTTGATATATAACGGTCTGGACCTGGAAAGGCTGGAGCAGGGGCAAAAAGAGGCGCATGAAAAACTTTTTCCCTTTACCATGGTCTCCAGCGGAGAGCTGGTTCCCAGAAAAGGTTACAGACTGCTGATCGAGTCTTTCGCCCATTTTCTGAAGCAGACCGGAATAACCGATGCAGGTCTGGTGATAATGGGTAAAGGAAGACAGGAGGCTGAGCTCAAGACCCTGGTTGAAAGTCTCGGGGTAAAGGACAGAGTTGTTTTCACCGGCTGGCTGGACAATCCCTATCCCCTGCTGAGCAAGGCGGATCTGTTCGTGACTTTGTCCAGCAATGAAGGCATCTCCAATGCCCTTCTGGAGGCCATGTATTTAAAGATCCCGGTGATCAGCACTGCTGCCGGGGGCACGGGTGATATTATCCAAAGCGGCTGTAACGGCATACTGGCTAAGCATGAGGATGTCAGTTCCCTGGCCGGCCTTTACGCTAAGTTTTATGAGCAGGACCCATCAGAGCTGAAGAGGATGACCCGGGCAGCCAGACAATCGGTGGAGGAGCGTTTTTCTATGCAGGAGATGGTCAGGTCTCTGGAGGAAAAATTCAGCCGGACCTTGAGATGAAGAGAGCTTCATGCATCTAAGACCCATTGATCTTTTTGAGGCCAGAGTTTACGGCAATTGGTCCATTCTGGCCAAATCCGGTATCCCGCCGGAAGAGTGCATTAAAATCCTCTCCAGTAAAGGAGATGTACAGCCGGACGCAGGCCTTTTTACCAGGGTGAGATCCTCAAGCAATGCCAGGGTGTATCGCGCCACATGTATCTGCCAGGGCACTCCGGTTGAAGTTTATTTCAAGCACTATCTTTTCCGCTCTGGATTTGATTTTTTTAAGCACCTCTTCCGTCCAGGCAGAGGAAAAAGGGCTTTAAATTCCTCACTGATGTTGAGAGAGCACGGCTTTAAAGCACCAGAACCCTTAATCCTTATGCAGAAGAAGCTGGGACCTTTTACAACAGAAAATATCCTGGTAACAGCAGCAGTGACTGAATCCATGCGGTTGAACGGACTTTTGGAAAAGTTAGGCAGGACTTTCAATCAAGAAGCGTTCAAAAAAAAGAAAAGAATAATTATTGAACTTGGAAAGCTCGTAGGCAAAATGCACGCTTTGGGCATAATCCACGGTGACTTGCGGCTCAGTAATGTCCTGATCCAAAATCAAGGAGAGATTCCCTGTTTTTTCTTTATTGATAACGAGAGTACAAGAAAATATGAAAGGGCTCCTTATCGGCTTATTAAAAAGAATCTGGTGCAGATAAACATGCAGCGCCTCGGGGTCAACAATGCTGACCGGATGAGATTTATGAAGGTTTACGCCCAATATGCAGGGTTAAAAGAGGGAGAGACTAGAAAAATTATCAAGGACGTGCTGGATAGAACTGTGTGGCGTCTTAAGAAAAAGACAGAGAAAAAAATCAACAAGATCAAAGTGATATGCGTTTTTATGACAGGGTTTAACAGGTCATTAAAGTTTTAAGCAAACTCATGTTTTATTATGGAGCCGGTTCAGCTGAAGTCCTTACTCAAAGACCGTCCAGAATCTTTCCAATTCTTTTTTCCCAGGTATATTCTTCAGCTTTCAATCGGGCATTACGAGCCAGGTTTCTGCAGAGTGCTTTATTGTCTCTGAGAGTTATGATCCATTGCGCCCATACCTCAGGGTCTTCAGGGTCCAGCAGGAGAGCGTCCTGACCATGTGCAAATATCTCTCTGGCCATAGTTATGTCAGATGTAATAACAGGTTTTTCAGCTGCCATGTATTCACGGTATTTGAGCGGGGAATTGATAATAATTTTTTGATTGTCCCTGACAATACCCAAGCGGCCTTTGTTTTTGGTCCAGGATAGCTGTTGATATGGAGCCAGCAGCAGGTCAAAGGCTTTTCTATACTGTATGGCTTTTACTGGATTGACCTGCTCATAAAAAAAGACATTGGACATGTCTTTGCCCTTGTTTTTCCAAAAAGCTGCTTCCTGATCCCTGCCACCTACCAGATGAAATTCAATGTCAGGCATTAACCTGGCAATTCGCAAAATCAGTTCAATGCCCTTTTCCGGATGAAGACCACCAACATAACCAGCCTTGAAAGCACCTTCTTTGCCAGCGATCTGGATGTCTTGTGGTGTAATGCTGTCAATATGTTTCAGGTTGATTCCAGAAGGGGCAACGATTGTCTTTTCTTCTGGCAGATCAGGGAAGAGTCCTAGATAAGTTTTTCGAAGAATTTCGCTGATACATACCAGGCCTTGAAAATTTTTCCGTGTGTAAATTTTTCTTATAAGGTATTGTTCCTGATAGTTCTTGGGTTGGTCATGAACCTCAAAAATTACTGGCAGGCCGAAATATGCTGCCATGGCCAGCCTTTTTGTATGACGACCAAAACACAGGTCAAACTTTCTGCGTTTGAGAATATTTAACAATAACCAGTAGTTTTGAAGTGAGTTCAGGCTGCCGGACTTGCTGCCAAAAGTGTTGATAATCTCGAAAGGTTCAGATATGCCGTAATATTCAAATACACCACTTAAAAAATTTGTAGACCCTCCGGTATACTGGGCAAACAGAGTGACCTGGTGATTTTTCTGAAATGCCTGGCACATGTTCATAACCTGAATGCTGTTGGCTGACCCTGAAGGTATATGAGAGTGTGCCAGATAAAGAATGTTCATGCCTGAATCCGTGACGTTATATACATAGACCCCTGCGCTGCCCTCCGGGAGGACGTTTACGGTCCATCCGTGCTGTCCGGCATGGGCAAACACAGAGCACTTAGCGATAAATAAGCATGATAAGCCTCAAACTAGACTTTCAGACTTAATACCTGGTTATGGGCAGTTTGTTCAGTTATTTTAGTTTGTTATCAGGATTAATTTTGTAAGACCCTTTTTATTAAAA
>SL_5KL_010_SEDDRAFT_10001850_pt1 | contig 12336 bp, 11 predicted proteins | sample SodLakKL_010_SED_FD_9118 | JGI IMG/M metagenome (IMG submission 9118)
CTGCACCGGCAATGCGAATCCTCGAACGGAGCGGTGCAGACGTGCTAGGCGTTTCCGATCGGCGACGTCGTAGGCGATCAACCAACCGCGATGCTGGTTTAGCACCCTACCATCCCCCGAGTCACTGACGATTTCACCCTGCGAGGCTTCTCAGACGGATGAGAGGCCTCCAAAGACGACCGTACCTTGGCGTGGCAATCAAACATGCATCGGCCCGGGGTCATCCTGGGTCAGTTCGATCCGGCGTGTCTCGTGTCCACGCAGGGTCCGGGCGAAGTAATTGCAGTATCGACGCAGCCAACGCCGGTGAACAGGTGCGAACCTTGCCCATTGCCGATAGAAGTGGCCACGTCCGGCCTTTCCGAGAAGGCAGGCGCCATCGTGCCGCGAAAAGTGATCCGGCTCCAATAACCGGTCCCGGAAAAGCCCCCAGACCCATCGGTCGATCAGCGGTCGAAGGGGTTCGATCAGGTCGCACGCGAGTGATTCCCGGCCAACCGCAGGCTCATGGTAGTAGCCGATCAGCGGATCCAATCCGGCGCAGTGAGCAGCATGGACGGCATCGAAATGCAGCAGTGTGTAGCCCAGCGACAGGCAAGCATTCACGGGGTCGCGGGGTGGGCGCCGGTTACGCCCGTGGAAACCCAGTACGGGTGGAAGAACCACCTCAAACCCATGAAAGTAGGCTCGGGCGGCGGCCCCTTCGATCCCGCGCAACTGGTCAAACGTCAGGCAATCCCGGCTAGCAAGTTTCGCACGCGCGTCTCCCAGGGCCTCGCGCGCCTCCACCAGTCGCCTGTGGACGTCCGGACGCTGCCGCTCACAGTCGAGCAGGACTCTCTCCTGCCGCCGCAGCTTGCCGTCGACCAAGCCACGAGCCCAAGTGGCGCGAAACGCAGCATCGTTGAGGTGCAGAGTCTGGGCGATACGGATTGCTGCATCGTTGTGGCGAGGGCCAAGCACAAGAGCCACCCCGCGATGGCTTCGGGGACTGATGAACAGTGTCGAAACACCCGCCTCGGCCAGCTTGATCAGAACACCCGATTCGAACCGCGTCTGTCGGCCCTGTANCACCACCCGCTCCACGAGGCTCAGCGGCACCGTACCGCGGCGGCGCCCATTCTCGTAGACGGCAAGAGCCTTGCCATCTACGCGTAGCTCCAGCTCTGCACGATCGAGAAAAAGGGTGGCCATTGAGGATCAGCCGAGATAGAAGAGTTCGGGATCGACCGGCGTTATCGTCTTGCCAATCGTGTGCACGCGGCACCTGGGATCCAGTCTCAGCAGCAGGAATCGGTCGGTATCCTCGTTCAGGATCACGGCCAGATCGTGCAAGAGCTCACGGCGTTCGGCCCGCGTCAGAAACACCTCGTGCACCGACTTCTGGCCGCCAGTCGCGTAAGCGCGGAGAGCCTCCCGCACTGCCGCGCGGGGGCTGGGCGACGAAACGTCGTAGGCGGAAAGATAGAAATCGCGTTCCGGCAAGATGGGGCTCCCGTTTTCCTGGAAGCCAGTTTCCACCACCGGCGGATCCAAATCACGATTGACAAGCTTGCGCCATCGCGTGAACCGTAGCGCCGGTCACGGGATGACGAGATGCAGCCTCCCCTGCCCCATGTTCGTGCCCGCACCGGCATGCACGAACTGCCCGAGCCACAGATAGGGCCAGAACGGTTCGAGCCCCTCACTCGGCACGACCACGCGCCCGGTCAGCCCATCCATGGCCACGGGGGCCTTTTGCCGAGATGAATACCGGCTCCAGCTCCGCCATTCCAGTGCCGCGTCCACGAACTCGACCTCCTTTGCGATTCGTGTCAGGCCCGCGAAGTCGGTCTCCAGCGGATGGCCGGTATGGAAATACGTGAGCATCGAAATCCGACGCAAAAGGTTCGAGAACAGATCCGCGAACCGGAACTCCTCAGGCCGCACGGGACGGCCCTCGCGCCGAAGCCGCAGCGGCGTGCCCAATTCGATGGCCACCGGCCCGTTGGGCGGGGCTGGGATCGCGCATTCCGTGATAGGCAGTGGCTCAATGGGCCCAGCCGGCTCATGGACCAGCCGCCAGTCGTTGCTGCCTGGCGCAACTTCCTGCTCGACCTGTTCGAGCCGCATCGGCGCCCGTCCCCTACCGATACCCCCGCGCGCCGCGCGATCCAGCGCGTATGCCAGGTACGGCAGGTGACGGTTGCCATGCCCGAACAAGGTCAGAGGCAAACGGTAAGAGTCGCCGGGTGCCAGCGCTTCCACGCCGACCGGGGGATTCAGCACGAATGGATGGGGGACGGCCGGATACTTGCGCATCTTCTCGGCCTCACGCGGCGGCGGGGTCTCGAACAGATACGCGTGAGCACAGACATGGACCAGAGCGCAGGGCGCGCAGCGCGGGAGCTGTGTCACGCAGACCAGCCGCTTCAACGCGTGCCCGAGCGCACCGCGCCAGGTGGAACCGGCGAAATGCGGTAAGCGCACGTCGCCGTCGGCGACGAAGTGCAAACGGTAGCGGGCTAGCGGTAGATGGGGATGTGTCAAGGACACGTGAAACCTCGACAAGCTGAAACCGCGGGGCGCAGAATTCCAAGCCACATGCCTGCGTCGGCGGCGCGGTGCCGCAAGCGATTCATTTCGCCGACGAAACCCAGAAGGGCTTGTCAGGCAGTTGCAACGGATCCATGCGCAAACCCGCTTCCCGGCCGGCCTCAGACAGCATGGGGAGGAACGCGCCCTCGATCCACTCTCGAAATCTCTCCCAGACTTCTTCTCCGATTGGCGTGTAACCATGAGCCAGAATCGAGGCGTTGCGTGCGGTGAGGTGCTCGAGCAGGCGATCCCGCTCGGCGGCCGCGAAGGCCGCAGGCCTTCCAGGCACATAAGTGACCACGAGTTCCCAGGCGGCGAAGAGGCCCGCCTGCCGCTTGCCGTTCCGGTTGGCCGAAACCGTAGACCCGGCAGGTACACGATCTTCCGGAATATCGGCCGTGTCGATCCCAGCACGCGCGCGCAGCAGCCATTGCGCCGTCCACTCGATCAGCCGGTAGCCGCGAGCGACCGCATCGTCATAGCGGCCCTGCGCGGCGCGCCGCAGCGCATTGCGCCAGAGATCGAAAAGCCGCGCCGGTTCCTTGCGAAGATCCTGCTCGGGTGCGTTCAGGATCTCAAGATTCCTGAAGTAAGGACCCGCAAGCGCGCCGATCCGCTGCTGATACCGTTGCAGGCCACGCAGCGCGCTTAGATGGTCAAATCGGTCCCAAGCATCGAAGGCGGCGCTTAGGTCACGGGCGATCTGCCACTCGGCCCGCAGGGCCGTATGCACTGGAGTCGGCATCGCGCGCAAGCCGCGGGCGGCTTCCGCGTACCCGAACCGCTCCCATGCCCGCAGGTAGGGTGCCATCGCCCGGTGCAGACGCACTCCCTCCACACTCGCCGGGACGCTGTACTGGGTGCCGTCATGGACCCGTACCAGATCGCCGCGCGCGCCCGTGACGAGCCGCAGTTCGACGTCCTCGCACTCGAGCGCGGCCATCACGAGCGCCGCGGTCATGGTTTTGGTCCCGCCGGTATAGTCGGCGATGAGCCGCGTGCCTGCCGGGAGCCGACAGCGCATATCCGCGATGGCCGTTCGTGCCTGTGCGAACACATCGTCGAGGTCGTCTGCGGCAACGATACGGACCTCGTAGCGGTCGTTCGCCAGACCAGCCATGGCCGGGATGTTGGGCAGGTTGGGGGTTGCGTCGCCTCGACCAGCGTGGATCACCGAGCCCGCGCCTTCGACCTGGATGCGCGAACCGGGGCGGTTCGTTGCTGGATCGCGATCCGTGCACAAGAAACTCACGAACCCCGGCGCCGTCTCGCGAATCGCGGTCGCGACGGGTTCAGGCGATCCACCAACCGTGCAGATGAGCGCACGATCCTTCATTGGGGAGCCGGATTGCCTCCCGCCGTCCAACAAAGCTTCACGGCCGCACCCACGCCCTCAGGCGATCGTCGAGCCTTGCGATCGCTGCGCCAAACACCACATCGATCCCGAGAGCCGACGCAAGCTGCAACTCGGCTTCCCGCATCTGGCGATAGCTCACCAGCATTGCGCGCGCGCCAAGCCCCCCCACACGCCGGCAGACCTCGGCGAGCTTGAACAGGGTGTCGTTGGCCTTTTCAGACCGTTCACCGTCCATCCGGCTGGTCTTGCACTCGATCACGAAGAGCCGGTTGCGCGCGATGAACGCGACGTCGAGTTCGTTGCGCACCCCTTCGGCGTCGATCAGGTGAAGATTGGCTTCCTGATCGCGCATGCCGAGGTCATCGCGCAGCGCGGCCACTCGGCGAAAGACGTGACGCTCGAGCCACCCGCCCTTGGCGAAGGACCGGGCGGGCGCATCGGTGAAATGGATGGCCTCCCCAACCAATCGGAGCAATCCCGCTTCCTCGAAATTGCGCAGCAGGGCGTTCAAGCTCCGGCTATCGAGCTGCGCGTCGTTCATCTGCACCGACAATCGATTGTTCCTCTCGGCTTGCTCCGCGAGCCAGTTCAACTGCCCGAGCGGCCTCTCCAGGCTGCCCACCTGCGTCACCAAGGTCTGCAAGAGCTCGTCCGCACCCTCCCTCAGGGGGGCCGGTGGTGTCGACTTCTCCCTGCGGAAGCCGTACGCCTGGAGATAGTGCGAGAGCCCTAGCGCGGGCGCCAGTGCACGGGTTGGCTGGGTCCTATCGAGTGGAATCGCCTCGTCGGTATCGACATCCACGTAAAAGGACGCCCAGCCGGCCGTACTGGCGACATTCTGTGCCGCCAGCGCCATCAGCTTGGTGCCCCCGGTCAGGTTCAAGGCGATGCGATGACCCGCCTTGTCCTCCGCGATCCGCAGAAAAGCCTCTTCCAGGCTGCCCAGGTCATGCTCATTCTCGGCATCCACGCGCGATGTCTGGACGCCCGCCTCGCGCAGTACCCGCTCAAGGTCTTCTGCGCGCTTTTGCATCTTGCCGCTGACCACCAGCACCGCTTCGCCCGGACGCAATTCGGGATCCAATGTCGGCAGAAGGTTGGGCGCGGCTTGTGCCGAAACCAGGAGGATATGCGTGTCGCTCATTGTCTCGTGTTCATCCATGTTAGTCCTTGGGATCCCGCAGCCGCGCCAGTTCGGACTGACGGTCGGCCTTCGATTTCTTACTCCAGGGCAGCGCGCGCACGGTCTCCTGAATCGCGTCGGCAGCCTGCTGCCGCAGGGCGGCCGAATCCCAATTCAGGGCATCACGCAGCAAATCGACGCGCTCGCTGGCGACCCGACTGCTGGGCGCCAAGGTTCCCGTCTCGCGTTCCTGGGCCAGTGTCGCCAGCAGCGATTCGATCCTGCGCTCTTCCTCGCTCATCGCCGCGAGGCGCGCTTCGCGTTCCCGCGCGGCCCGTTCCGCTTGCTCAGCCGCCCGACGCTGTTCAGCCTCGCGCTGCTGCTGGGCCTCGAGTGCCGTTCGCAGCACGTGCGCGTGGCGCAGGACCGACTCGCGCCATGGCGCAATGTCGTCGTTGCGGAGCGAGTCCGGCCACCCGCATAGCCCATCGGAACCCCGGGACGCCTCGATCAGAACCCAGCCAAAAGGCAGCAGATCGCGCTGGCTATGGCGATCATGACTCGCGAGCCACAGGGTCTTGGCTGAATCCAGGAACTCGGGCGGGTTGCCCTTGCCTTTCATGATCCGGATGCTGCGAACGCCGTTGACGGTCACCGACTCAGCGCCACTATGGCGACCGACCCGCACCAGGAAGGCCTGGTTGGCGTCCAGCGCCCGCCCGACCGGTCCCGATAAGAGTTCGTCGATTCGGCCGGCCCATTGGGCATCGAGATAGCCCATGCTTCGCATCACGCCGATCTCACGTTCCAGATGCCCGCGGTAGAACCGGTTGCAGGCGGCCGCGATCTCGGAAAAGCTGAAACGAAGCGAGGGCCATGCCTTGCTTGCAACACCCCCGGTGTCCTGAAGCGACAGTGTTGCCTCGAACGCGCGCGCGGCAAAGGCCGGAAGGCATTCAAGAAGCTGATACAGGTTCTGCTGTTCTGCCTTGGACTGTACCGCTTGGACTTCGCGCATCTCGACCCGTTTCTTGCGGTTCAGCGCGAAGCGCACCTCCGTGGCGAATCCAGCGGGATCCAGCAGCGACGCATCGGAAATTCGCAGCAGCCGCAACGGGTCGGTTTCGAACGAACCCTTGAACAGCCGTTCCTGTAATTTTCGATTCGCGTGCCGACCCTTCTTCAACTCCGTCGGCAAAGCGCGGCCCGCGTTGACTTCATCCAGCAGGGCGGTTCGGATCGCACCCTTCAACCCGCTGCCGGGCACAATGGCCATGCCGGTGCCGGATGACCAGGCGGTGCGCTCGATCTCCAGTCGGTTCTGCACCGTGGCACCTGTGCTTTCGTGTTGGGCAACCTGTCCGACGCGCTCTCGATAGAAGGCCTCGACCGTGGGGTTCACCCGCACGTGCTGCCGCGCAACCGGGATCAGGCGCTCCCGGTTGCCATGAAAGAAGGACTGCACGGCACGCAGCATGGTCGCGCTCGGCCGCCCGCTGAGAATGCCGTTGAGCCGTTGCCGTTCGGCATCCGGCAAGGCTGCAAGCGCCGCCAGGCCGTCGAATTCATACAGCGCGCCGTCCTCGATGACGTACCCGGTCGGACTGTAGTCGTAACCGGAACCCACATGCACTGGCGACAGGGGGGTGATCGCGAGCCGCCAGTGTTCCATGTTGCTCATGCCGCCTCCCAGTTCACCTGTGCCGGCACGCAGGGCGCATACCCCTGCTGCACCGTCTGGGGGATGCTCTTCGACATCCGTCCGTCGCCGCCCAGACCCTGCCCGATGAAGGGGCCACGGACCGGCTCACTCTGCCCGAACAGGGCTCCGGTGGCCGCCATCAGGACGGGGGTCTTGAAAGGGCCCCCGGGTGCGAACACCGCGCGATCCCCGTGGCGCCCAAACCGGGTGAAAAGTCCGTAGTAGGCACGCCGGGCGTTCAGGCCGAGCCCTTGCGGCGCACAGGGTGCCAGCGTAAGACTCGCGTTCGCAGCGGGGGGCGCCGGCCACTCCACCGCGCCTACACCTTCCACATCGAATTTGCCGAGGCCGATGCTGGCATCACGACCGTAGCCAGTGCGCCCCAAATCGCTGATCAACGCCATCGCATCGTCACGATCCATTCGCGAGTCGTCCAGCACCAGGTAGGTGTCGAAACGGATATCCCGGGCATACCAGTACTGGGGCCGGTTGTACGGTGCGAATTCGCCGGGACCGGTCGTGCCACTGCGGCGGTCAATGCTGTTGTGGGGCTGGAGCCGTTGCACGGCAAGTTGTGACGGCGTACCGCTGTCGCCCGACAACGTGCGCGCCACGGCGACGTCCTCCACGGCCTCTTGAAGCCATTGCTCCACTGGCCGCGCCAGCGCCGCCACCGGCAGCCAGCGACGCCCCTTCACCGCCTTACGATCGGCTCCGGGCACGCTGTCGTAGCGATAGAGCGGCAGGGCAGGCCGTGGCAGGTATCCCGCCGGAAAGGCATCCGAGCAAACGGCGAACGGGCGGCCTTCGGTGTAGCCCTCAAGCAACTCGGTCAGCCGCCCTTCCCCCCAGCGGTTGCGTACCGCCCAACAGAGCTGCCCAAACAGCGTGTCCCCTTGCAGCGGTCCCCCGAAGGCGGATCGCGGGCGCAGGGTCAGTCGCAGCGTGTTCATCATCGCGGGTCCTTCTCAGACCGCCACGGCGGCCAGCCGATCCTGCAAGGACTCTCCCTCCCAGTTCAGCTCCGCGAATCTGAGCTTGCCATAGCCCCGCGAACCGGACCCACCCAGGCCGGTGAGTTCGAGTAAGCGTAAACCCCGCAGGATGTCCTCCATCAGGTCCTCACCGTCGAGCACCCGGATGGTGAGCCGAAAGTCGAAACGGGCGCCGGCGGGGACGCGTTCGGTATTTCGGGGATGCTCCGCCACGCCCTTGATGCGGTCGATCATGTTCTCGAACTTGGTTTCGGTGAGCAGAAGGTTCCTGTCCTCCATCTCCCTGACCCAGGTGGGATCGAGGTTGCAGTCCCAGAACGCCAGCCGGGTCGGGCCGATCGAAGCCACCAGACCTTCGTCCTGGCCGGTTCCCTCCGGGGCGCCACCGAAGAGCCTGAGAATGTTGCGCCCGGCCGGAGCGGCGCGTTCGGGCAGATCCTTGAGATGCCGGAACCCCAGTGGCTTGCCGTTGGTTTCCGAGACCACCCCGGCGCGCCATTCCATCAGGCTGCGCATCTTGCCCTTCAGGCTGGACCCCGGGATGTAGGGTTCCTTGTTGAACGGATTCTTGATCACCGGGTTGTCAGTGCCACCGATATGCATCTCGGTGTTGCCGCTGCCGATATGGAGACCGGAGATCAGCTCGATCCGGCCCTGGATCTCTCCAATGTGAGTCAGTTGCATGGTGTCAGTCTCCGTACGCCGTTAGCCCGACGGGCGTTCGACCTTGTAGAAGCCCATGAAGGCCTCGAAGAACAGTTTGAAATTGCGCAGTGCCTGGGCATCGTCCACTTGCCCGAGGCAGTGGTGCATGAGATCCACGAAGTTCTGGTCGACGTGCTTGCGCCCTTCGGCATAGGCCGCCTTCGCATTCAGCATGCGAATGAAAGGCAGGTACTCGCGGAACCGGCTTTCGTCCCGCTGGACCTTTTCCTCCCACATCACCAGTTCGTCATAGAACTGGCGCAACTGGCTCGGCTTGTTTTTCTGGTTTCTGGCATCACCGGCAACCTGCTTCGCGGCGTGACGGGCAACCTCGTCGAACAGATCCGCGGGTAGATGGTCTTCGTCTCCGGCCTTGAGCTGGATGCGCGAGGTGTCGATGCGCTCAAACCCTTGGTGACCGTGTCCTCCGTGGCCGCCACCGAATCCGCGCCCGCCTGGCCCAGAGCCTTGGCGCCGATTGCCTTGGGGATTTCCGCGTTGCGGCATGGTCTTCTCCTCCGATCTCAGTAGCGGTGTCGATACAGGTAGGGGAACAGCGCCAGCTTGAACGTGCTGCCATGGCGTTGGATGCCACCGCCGAGCAGCGTCCCCAGACGCTCCTGCCACCCATTACGCCCGGCGGGACTCATTCCGCGTTGACGTTCCAGCATCCGGCGGGTGCGGTAGACAAAACGCGAGTTCCACAGCGGATCGTCGATCCGGCCTTCGCCTCGTTGCAGGCGGCCGGCCATGTCCGCCAGGTACTGCAAGCCGTAGAGGTAGCTGGTACTCAGCTTAAATTCGTCGGCGGTGATCGTCTCGAGCTCGTCCTGGAGCGCCCAGAGCTCCTGCCATTCGTGCCAACCCACCGTGTAGCCGAAGCAGGTCACTCCGTCCTTCACCAGGGTGCCCGTCGGGTCCCGCCGCCCCTTGGCCTGGTCCAGCGCCTCCTCTGCCAGCGCACCCATCTGTCGGATCGGCATACCCGGTTTGGTCATCGACAACCCGGCGGAAAAGTGGATATCGGGATTCGCGGCCACGTAACGCGTAAAGGCATCGCGCATTTCCCGAGCAAGCAACATCGTGCTGCGCCACGGACCGATCAGGAAAAAGTCGTCGCCGCCGGCGAACACCGTGTAGACGGAGGGTCGTTGCTCCTGACAGTGCCACGGCAGCCAGACCGCGAAAAAGGCGTTCATCTGGCGGGACAGCGCGGCCATCTTGGCGAAGGTCGGAGTCTCCAGGCCCGACTCGAAGATGGTTCCGAGGTTGTCCACATCGCCCTTGAGCGTAACCAGTGCCTCAATGCCCCGGTAACGGCCCTCGGTATCCGGCTCGCGATCGTCGCAAGCAAGGTGCTCAAGTGTCTTCGGCGCAAGCGGTTCGAGATCCTCCCGGGCCTCCGGCGGCAGACGCTCATAGCGTCCGCGTTCCCACTCGTTCTGATCGCCAAATCGAGGCACGTACCCGTTGATGAAACGGCGTGCGTACCCCACAAAAACCGGCTGGTCGCCCCGCTCGGGAAGACCGAAATCCCAGGCACGACGCAGCGTGCCATCGCGAGCCGCGGGCCCGAACTTGCCCGTCTCTTGTTCAGCCCCGGTGAACTGCACGTAGTACCCGAACAGCGGCATCCCGAGCGTGTTGTGGTGAAGCGACTCCCGGGTGATCAACAACCGCTTCCGGCTCGCGAGGTGCCGGCCGACGTCGATCTGGTCTGCGGCAAGCGCGCTCACGGCGATGCCGTCCTTGCGCATGGTCGCCGGCGCCCGTCCATCGATCTGGCACACGCCCAGGTCGGCATCGAAGCGCTGCAAGAAGCCCTCGAACAGCGGTGCCGGTGGCGTGTCGCTGGCAAGGTCGAATCGACGGGCCTTCGTTTCCTGCAACTGTTCAAACAGTCGCTTCATCAGGCCATGAAACGGCGCTTCGGACCCGGAACCGCGGCGCAGGAAGTCGTTGCAGCAGGCGGGAAGCCAGGCCAGTCCGATCCCGGACTGTCCGAAGCAGTGCTCAAGGAACCAGGCGTCCAGTTCGCCTTGCACGCGCCGGAGCGTTTGCATCACCGCATCGGTGTGGGGCGCCACGATCAGGAACTTGCCGGCCGCGTTGACCACCTGGCTCGTGGGTGGCAGCCCCAACTCATCCAGGATGCGTAACGCCGCACATTCGGTCAGCAGCGAGACATAGAAAGAGCGCCCACGCAGCAGCCGCGCGGCGCGCTTTTGAGTCTGGCCTCCGCTCGCAAAGATAAATTCCTGGATGCCGAAGAAATCGCCCTGGATCAGCAGCAGCTTGTGCTCGTCCCAGTCCGGCCGGTTCCAGTCCGCGAGGCGCGCGCGCACGATCTCGGGTTCGTGCTCCTGGTCGTGATGGTAGCGCCACAGTGCGGTGGCCAGTGCCGCCGTGGTTCGAGAATGGTCGTACAGGGAGACGTCCGGAACCACACCAGGAGCCGTCGCCGCTGGGATGGCCTGCGTGTAGCAGGCCCAGGCGGAATCGAAATGATCCAGCCAGAGCGGCCAGTTGCCACAGTGACTCGGCGGGATCGAATCGAGCGCCGTAAGGAACGCATCCCAGAGCGTTGAGTACTCTCGCTGTGCGGTGGCGCTGTCCGCGGTTTCGTAACCAGCGGCCGGCACCGGAAACAGGGCTTCCACGGATAGGGGCCGTAGCGGGTAACGATGCGTGAGCGCATCACGGCGCGGCTTCGCCGGATCGCGCTCCACCGCGACCTGCTCGAACAGCGTTAACTGACGGGCTGTGTAATGGTTGCGCCCATCTGGCGTCTGGTCGGGCGAAGCGTTGTACTTGTCGAACTCCTCGCGTTCGAACCCCGAGGCGACTCGGTCGGCGGTCGCCACGATCCACTGCAAGTAGGTCTCGGGTTTGTGGTGGCGACTCGCGGCGTTCACGATGGAATCGTCGACGTCGGGGGCGTTCCATGCGGCGAATGGAGTGACCTTGTCACCCAGCAGATCCGGAAAACGCTGCTCGATCAGCTCCCATGCGAGTGCCGTGTAGGCGGCGTGGCGATGGCTGTACCAGCCCCGGCCACCCGGCTCATGGTGGGGGCTGCACTCAGTCAAACGCTCGTCGAGGCGCTCAACCGGCACTTCCAGATTGGCTCGCTCCGCAAACTTACCCAGATCATGCATGTATGCTGCCAGCGCGACGCGGCAGGACGCCTCAAGCAGCGGATGGTGCATCGCGGATTCGCCCATCCTCCCTCCCTGAATCATTGCCCGTTCGTTTGCGAGCGTTAACCTCTCCGGAACCTTGCAACACTCCGGCATGAGAGGCAAGCACGGCAAGCTTGCCGCGAGAGCGGACCGGTCAGCGCGCCGTCGTCAGCCAGACGCCTGATCGATCCAGCAAAGGTGGCGGCATCACCCGCGCTTTGTCACGTGCCATCAGAACGGAATCTCCACATCGCTGATTGCGGGCTCCCCGGCTGACTGCGGGGCATCCGTCTCGAGCCACGACATGTCCGTATGCTCCCGCGACTCGCCATCACGAAGCGTTTTCTCAGCTCGATCAAGCATCACGATCTGGTTGGCTTCGACCACCACCCAGGAGAACTCCTTTCCCGAACGGTCCTGCCAGGACTCCGTCTTCAATTTGCCCTCGAGGTATACCTGGCGACCCTTGCGCAGATAGGCGGCTGCCACTTCCGCGAGACGGCCATAGACCTTGACTCGGTGCCACTCCGTGTACGACACCCAACCGCCGTCGGGAACCTTGCTGCGGTAACTCGTGGCTACGTTCAGGGTGACCGCGAGCGTCCCATCCGGCAAACGCCGTACCGTCGGGTCTCGGCCCAGAAAACCGACCAGAGTGACCTTATTCAGAAACATTACCGACCTCGGCCCGCCCC
>SL_5KL_010_SEDDRAFT_10001851_pt1 | contig 12332 bp, 9 predicted proteins | sample SodLakKL_010_SED_FD_9118 | JGI IMG/M metagenome (IMG submission 9118)
GTGGCGCGCGGAGGTGGGGATCGTCGGCCCGGACGTCACGCTCGCTCACTGTGTCCACACGGACGAGCGCGAGCGGGAGATCCTCGCGGAGACGGACACGGTCGTCACGCACTGTCCCTCCTCAAACATGAAACTCGCCTCGGGGATCGCTCCGGTCCAGGACTACCTCGACCGGGGAATCACGGTCGCGCTCGGCAACGACGGCCCGCCGTGTAACAACACGCTCGACCCCTTCACCGAGATGCGACAGGCAAGCCTGCTCGGGAAGGTGGACGCACTCGATCCGACCCGGCTCCCCGCGCCGGTCGTCCTCCGGATGGCGACCGAACACGGCGCGCGTGCGGCCGGCTTCGAGCGTATTGGCGCACTTCGGGAGGGCTACCGCGCCGACGTGATCGGCCTCACGACCGACCGGACCCGCGCGACCCCGCTTCACGACCCGATCTCACACTTGGTGTACGCCGCCCACGGCGACGACGTCGTCTTCACGATGGTCGACGGGCGGGTTCGGTACGCCGACGGCGACCTCGTCGACGGCGACGCCGCGGCGATCCGCGAGCGGGCGACCCGGGAGGCCGGGAGGGTCGCGGAGGCGGCCGGCGTGGAGACATCGCTTTAAAACCGGGGGAGTAACGCTCCAGCGCCCCCACTCACCGTCCGTGCAACTCGCGGTCGTCGCCGACTCCACTCACCGTCCGTGCAACTCGCGGTCGTCGCCGACTCCACTCACCGTCCGTGCAACTCGCGGTCGTCGCCGGCGTGTGCGCGAACCCAGAGTTCGCCGATCCGCGAGAGCGTCGTCCGGTAGGACTTCCCGTGTTCCTCCTGTTCGATGTAGCCCTTGCCGCCGGGACCGAGCCGGTCGACGTTGTAGATGACCTTCGAGCGGAACGAGTCGGTGTACTCCTCGTTGAGGTCGGCCGCGAGCGTCTCCGCGAGCTCGGAGACGGAGGCGAACTCGCCGTATTCCCCGAGGGTAAAAAGGACCAGCTCCTCGAACGGCTTGACGCTTTGAAATGAAGCGACCGGCAACTCGACGATGTGGCTCTCGCCGATCCGCTTCGCGCCGATCGTCGTCCCGCGTTCGTCGAACTCCGCGAGCAGGTCCGTCGTCGTCCGCAGCCGTTCGTCGATCCGATCGCTATCGATCGCCCCGAGGTCCACGCCGGTCGTCCCGTCGGCGTCGCCGCCGGTGTCCGCCTCACTGAGCGATGTAAGCAGGTCGCGGTTCGCCCGAAGCTCCTCGGCGAGTTCGGTTTCGAGGTACTTCTCGGGGGCGGTGTAGTAGGTGTGGATGCGGTCGCGATCCGCCTGGCGTTCGACCATGATCGAGTGGGCCGCGGTCGCGAACGCGAACGAGACCGGCCGCGGCATCGAACAGACGTTCACCCACACCTCGCGCTCGTCGTCCTCGGCGTCGACGTCGCCGTCGCGGTCGAGGGGGCGGCCGCCCACCTCGCCGTCGAGTTCGGCGTTGATGAGGTCGAAGGCGCGCTCGAAGGCCGCGTCGTAGTCGTAGACGTCCGTGAGCCGCTCCCGTTCGGTCTCCGCGCCCAGTAGGTTCCGAAAGTCCTGTTCGAGCTTACGGGCGATCTTGCGGGAGTACTCGACGTTCGCCTCGCTGCCGACGGTCCCCTCCAACAGGATCACCCGGTCGACGTCGAACTGGTCCCGGATGAGCGGGGCGATCAACCGGTCGTAATCGAAGCCGACCGGCACGACGTGAGTCTGCATACGTTTCGGTTGCGTCGATGAGTATAAAAGGGGCGTGTCGCGGTCGGCGGTGGACCGAGAGAGTATATAAGGTGGGATGCCGACGGGAGCGTGGTCAGTCGTCGTCGCTTCCGGCGGGCGCGAGCGCCGTCGCGGCCCCCGCCCGCGCCGTGCCGACGCGACGGTCGAGGAAGTCACGGAGCAGTTGGAAGGTCCGAAGCTTCTGGTCCTGATCGGAGGAGGCGTGGCCCTCCTCGCCGAGCTCTTCGTACTCGAAGTCGCCGTCGGGCCCCTCCGCATAGCCCGCCGCGAGCAGCGCGTCGCGGAAGATCCGCGCCTGTGAGATCGGGACGCGGCGGTCGTTGACGCCGTGGACGATGAACAACGGCGCGGTGAGGTTCTCGACGTGGGTCACCGGCGAGCGCTCCGTATACAGCTCCGGGTTCTCCTCGGGCGTCCCGAGGTACTTCTCCATCAGCTCCGTCCGGAAGTGCGGCATCGTGTTCGCGTGGATGTCCTCCAGGTCGGTCACCCCGATCCAGGCGATACCGGCGTCATACAGCGCCGGATACTGGACGAGCTGCCAGTAGGCGGAGTAGCCGCCGTAGGAGCCGCCGAAGACGACGACTTGGTCCTCGTCGATCCAGTCGTACGTGGAACACACGTGCTCGACGCCGACGGCGACGTCGCCCTGTTCGGCTCCTCCCCAATCGTCGTGCAACTCGCGGACGAACGCCCGGCCGCGACCCGTCGAGCCGCGATAGTTCACCTTGAGCACCGAAAAGCCCTGTGAGACCAACACCTGCGTGTAGAGGTCGAACCGCTTGGTGTCGCGCGAGCGCGGCCCGCCATGCGGATTGACGATGAGCGGCGAGGGTCGCTGACCAGAGTCGTACAACAGCGCACCGATCTCGAACGACGCATATGGGTCATGTTCGACGGCCGCCTGACGCGTCTCGGGGACCCCATCGGACTCGAAGGTGAGGTACTCGGCGTCGGCGAAATCGGCCGGCTCGAACGGGCCGTATTCGGCTTCGATCAGGGTCTCGTACTCGTGTGTAGACAGATCATACGCGAGCAACTCCGGCCGGGTCGTCGGCGAGGTGTGTGTCACGAGCACCCTGTCGCCCTCAAGGATCGGGTTGCCCGCCTGCCCGAAGCTGGCGACCCCCTCGGGGAGATCGAACTCCGTCGCCTCGCCGGTCTGAAGATCGTAGACGATCGGAACCGAAACCGCGTCCCGCACACGGATGCCGATGACCCGCTCGCCGTCCGGGAGGAACGCCGTCGGCGACTCCTCGTAGTCCCCCTCGCCGAGCCAGGTGACTGCCGCCGCGTCGGTGTCGTACACGCCGATCCGACCGAGGTCGGGGGAGTTGTCGCCAACCAGGAGGCGACGACCGTCGGGACCCCAGTCGGCCGCGTAGGATTCCGCGCCCACCTCGCCGATCTCGAGGTTTTTCGGGTTCGATCCGTCGACGTCGGCGATGTACACGTCGCGGTTGTCGAAATCGTCGCGCTCGTTGGTGGCGTACGCGACCCGGTCACACCCCGGCGAGAGCACCGCCCCGCCCGTCGCGCGATCATATGCGGTGATCTTCGTGGTCTCACCCGTTGGGAGATCGTGGCGGTACAGGTTCATCTGCCCGTCCCGGTTCGACCCGACGATAAGGGTTCGTCCGTCCTCGCCGACATCGTTGCACACGACCTGGCCGTCCATCTCGACGACGGGTTCGACCTCACCCGCTCGCGAGAGGGCATAGAGATCGTTCTGCTCGTCGCCGCCATCATCGAGGTGAAAGAAGACCCGATCGCCGTCGGCGGCCCAGTTGAGGTACCAGCGCGCGTTCCGCGGAACGTTCCCGTCGCTCCACTGGACGCGCTCGCCCGTCCCCACGTCGAGGACGTGCAGTTCGTTGCGGCCGGTGATGTCGTAGTACGTCGCGACCGCGGTGCCGTCGGGGGAGACGGTCGGGTGGGCGAGCGTCGGGAGGCTCGCGAGCGATTCGAGGACGTCGTCCGGCTCGGTGGGATCGCTCATCGTCGATCCGGACGGTCGCCACCCACATAAACGACGGTAACTGCCGTGGCGGGCGAGCGACGATCGGCGTGAAGCCGACGTCGTTCACCGAACGATCTCGACGGTCGTCTCCGCGCGGAGTCGCGTCTGCGCACCGCCCGCGACGTTGATCCCGGCCGCGATCGTGTAGGTCCCCGGCTCGGCTGGTTCCCACTCGTGGCGTTCGACGCGGAACCGCTGATCCCAGCGTTTCTGAAACTCCTTCCGCTCGCCGCGTCCGAAGTGGAATCGGCCCGGTTCATCCGGCGGATCACGGAGCGGGACCGCGGAGGCTTCTACGTTTCCGTCCACCGACCACTCCCACAGGACGGGCGAGGCGGTCGGGATCGTGACCGCGATCGGCGCACGGTTTCGTAGGGTCACCCGGAACGGGATCGGCTCGCCGACCCGATACGTCGAGTTCGGGGAGCGAACGTCCACCGAGATACAGCGACGGCGGAGCCGTTGTGGCAGAAAGGCGTCGCTGAGCGCCGCCGATGGAACGTGACGGAACGACTGGAGCGTCGTTTGCCGTTTCCGCTCTTTCGGCGCGTGCGCCTCGTCGTCATCGCGATAGAGCGCGTCCGACTCGTAGATCCGGCGCATTCGCTACCGGGTACGGGATGTGTCGGATAAAGGGTTGCGCACCGATCCGGACGCGAAGGACGGATCGGTTCCGGTCTAGATGGGACCGCCCGGCGGGCCGGTCAGTCGTCGGCGTCGGCGGTGGCGTCCGGGGCTGCGGCCGTCTCGGTCGTGTCACCGGCGTCGAACGTCTCCGTCGCCTCGTCGAACCGGTCGTCATACCGAAGGCAGGCGATCCGATGGTCCCGCGCGACCGTGTAGGCGTCCGGATGGTGTTCCGAACAAGGTGTCGTGAACGATGTATCGAGCCGCTCGGCGGCCTCCTCCATCGTCCCCGTATGGAGCACATCGATCGCTTCCGTGAGGGCGGTCTCGGCGGCGGCATCCGGGAGCCGATCCGGAAGCTCGAACTCCCGACGGACCATCTCGTCGAACTGCTCGCGTGAGGTCTCCGCCGGATCGATCCGCTCACCGGTGTCGTCGTCGATCACCTCGGTGGTCACCGAGTCGACCGACTCGGACGCGCGCGTTCGAACCTTCAGGTCCATCACCGACCGCCACGTGTCCTGTGGGAGGTCGTATCGTCCGTCCGGAATCACCCGTGGACACCGGGTGTGGAATCGACATCCCGACGGCGGGTCGATCGGCGACGGGACCGTGCCCGACAGGAAGACCTGATCGCCGTCCCAGAGCGGGTCGGGCTCCGGAATAGCCGAAAGCAACGCCTCCGAGTAGGGGTGATACGGCGGCGAGAACACCGCCTCGGTGGGCCCGATCTCGGCGATCTCCCCGAGATACATCACCGCGACGCGGTCCGAGATGTGCTCGACGACGCTCAAGTCGTGGGCGATGAAGATGTACGAGAGGTCGAACTCCGCCTGCAGGTCGTCGAGCAGGTTGAGGATCTGTGCCTGCACGCTCACGTCCAGCGCGGAGACCGGCTCGTCACAGATGATCACCTCCGGGTCGACCGCCAGCGCCCGGGCGATCCCGATGCGTTGACGCTGGCCGCCGGAGAACTCGTGAGGATACCGACTGGCGTAGCTCGAACTCAACCCGACGACTTCAAGTAGCTCGTAGATCCGTTCGGTTCGCTCCGTCCCCGAGGCGATCCCGTGGATGTCGAGCGGCTCGCCGACGATGTCGCCGACGGTCAACCGTGGGTTGAGACTGGAGAACGGGTCTTGGAAGATGTACTGGATGTCCTTGCGGAGGTCCCGGAGCTTCGAGCTCGACAGCTCGGTGAGGTCCTCGCCGTCATAGTACACCGACCCCTCGGTCGGTTCGATAAGCCGGAGCATGCTCCGGCCCAGCGTCGTCTTCCCACAGCCGGATTCTCCGACGACGCCGAGCGTTTCACCCGGATAGAGCTCCAGGTCGATGTCGTCGACCGCCTTAACCTGCTGTGAGCGGCCGAGCAGCGTATCGATGAAGCCACCGGAGGTGTCGTAGTACTTTTTCAGGCCCTCGACGCGGAGGATCGGTTCGCCGTCAGTCATCGCCATCACGCTCCGATGTCGCGGCTGCGGTCCCGTCCGCGGCGTCGATCGCCCCGATGTCGCCCCCCGAATCATCGATCTCGACGGCGTAGGTCAACCCTTCAGCGAGCCCCTCGGTGTACTCGATACAGGCCGCCGCGTGGGGGGTATCGAGGGTCGCTTGCCGTCCAGAGTCGACGTCCGTAAGCGGCGGCTCCGAGCGGGTACAGCTCTCCTCGGCGAAGGGACACCGGGGATGGAAGCTACAGCCGGAGGGGAGCTCGATGAGGTCCGGCATGGTTCCGGGTATCGTCTGTAGACGGTCGCTCTCGCTCCCGACGCGGGGGATCGAACTCATCAAACCGACCGTGTAGGGGTGTTTCGGGTTGTAATACAGCTCCTCGACCGGCGCAACCTCGACCGGCTTGCCCGCGTACATCACCATCACCCGGTCACAGACCTCCGCGATCACGCCGAGGTCGTGGGTGATGAGCTGTATCGCGGTGTCGAAGCTCTCCGCGAGCTCGCGAAGCTCATCGAGGATCTGTGTCTCGATGGTGACGTCGAGCGCCGTCGTCGGCTCGTCGGCGATGATGAGATCTGGGTCACACGACAGCGCCATCGCGATGATCGCTCGCTGTTGCATCCCGCCGGAGAACTCGTGTGGGTAGTCGGAAAACCGGGTTTCGGCCTCCGGGATCCCGACGCGGTCAAGGAGCTGTATCGTCCGATCGCGCGCCTCGGCCTCGGAGTATCCCATGTGGTGTTCGATCGCCTCGGCGATCTGTTCACCGACGGTGTACACCGGATTTAACGCCGTCTGGGCGTCCTGAAAGACCATCGCGATCTCGTTGCCGCGGATCGACCGGATCTCCGATTCGGACAGCTCAAGCAGGTTCTGTCCCTTAAAGAGGATCTCCCCGCTTTCGATCTGCCCCGGGCTCTCGATGAGCCGAAGAACGGAAAGCGCGGTGACGCTCTTGCCGGCCCCGCTCTCGCCGACGACGCCGAACTTCTCGCCGCGTTCGATCCGATACGACAGGTTATCGACGGCGGTGACGACACCCTCCTGGGTGTAAAACCGAACCGTGAGGTCTTTGACCTCCAAAAGCGGCGGCATTACTCCTCACCCCCGCGACCGACGCCGGTCTGTTGGGCGTCCAGCGCGTCGTTGATCCCGTCGCCGATCATGTTCATCGACATGACGAACAGGAAGATAGCGCCACCCGGATAGACCGTCGCCCACCAGGGGATTCGACCATCCGGACCCTGGATGAGCGTCTCACGGGTCTCGTCGAGCATCGTTCCCCACTCCGCGGTACCGGGGTCCATCCCCAGCCCGAGGAACCCGAGGGCGGCGACGCCGATGACGACGGTCCCGATGTTGAGCGACGCCAGCACAATGAGCGGCGGCATCGCGTTCGGGGCGATGTGTCTGAAGACGACCGAGAGGTCGCGAGCACCGAGGGCTTTCGCCGCCAACACGTACTCGCTTTCTTTGATCTTGAGGACCTCCCCACGCACCAGCCGGCCGTACCCGGCCCACCCGAAGAGGCTGAACGCCAACACGAGCTGCCAGTAGCCGCCGCCGAGGATGGCGACGATGATGAGCGCGAGGATGAGGCCGGGGAACGCGAAGATCGTGTCGACGATCCGCATCATGACCTCATCGACGTTGCCGCCGTAATACCCCGAGATGGCCCCGTAGATGAGCCCAAAGGAGGCCGTCAGCCCGACGACGATGAACCCGATCGAGATGCTGTAGCGGCCGCCGACGAGAACGCGTGAGTAGAGGTCACGTCCGGAGCCGTCGACGCCCATCGGGTGATCCCATGAGGGCGGGTCGTAGGTGCTGATGGTCGGGTCCTGGAGGTAGAGGATCGTCGTCGGCTCGTACGGCGCGAGTGCCAACGGCTGGATGACGAACCCGAACATCTCGATCGGGCGGGCGAAGATCGCCGCGAGAGACATCAGGACCACGATGACGACCGCGCCCATCGCCGAGCGGTTCCTGACGAACCGCTGGAGACCGCGGCGCCATCGCCCGACCGCCTCGTCGCCCGCTTCGTCGGTCCAATCGGAGATCGGTTCACGTTCCCTGACGCGGTCGGCGTCAAATCCGGTGACGCGGATCCGTCCCCGGTCGGAGTGTGTATTGCGTTGCTCAGTCATAGCGTATTCTCGGGTCAAGTATTGCGTAGATGATGTCGGCAGCGAGGTTCGCGAGGATCACGAACAAGCCGGTGAACAGGGTGATCGCCATCACGATGTTGATCTCGCGTTGGTTGATCGCGTTAATGAACTCGTAGCCGAGCCCCGGCCAGTTGAAGACGACCTCGACGACGACGGAGCCCGCGACGATCCCGGCCGTCAGCGTCGCCGCGAGGGTGACGACGGAGATGAGCGAGTTCCGGAGGACGTGTTTCAGTATCACCTGCCGCTCGGGAAGTCCCTTCGCGCGGGCAGCCGTGACGTACTCCTTGTTCAGCTCCTCGGCCATCGAGGTCCGCATCACCCGCATGATGGAGGCCGCGGCGGCGGTCCCGATCGTGATCCCGGGGAGGATCAGGTACCACAGCATCTCCGGGTGGTATAACGGTAACCGTGACGGTGCTAACACCGGAAAGAGACCCAGATACAGCGAGAAGATCAGGATCAGCATGAGCCCGAGCCAGAAGTTCGGGATCGAGATGCCCGACAGGGCGATGAACCGGCTGACGGTGTCGCCGAGCTGGTCCTTTTTCACCGCCGCGTAGATCCCGGTCGGGATCGCGATGACGAGCGCGAAGACCCAGCCGAAGAGGCCGAGCGCGATGGTCTCGGGGAGCCGCGTGGCGATGATACCGGAGACCTCACGGCCGGTGCGGAGCTCCTGTCCGAAGTCGCCGACGAGCACGTTCGAGACCCACGTGAGATACTGCTCCCACACCGGGCCCGAAAGGCCCCAGCGTCGCCGCAGCTGTTCCTCCTCGGCCGGCGAGACGTCCGGATTCAACGCGACCAGCTGTGAGACCGGATCGCCGGGCGTGAGGTGAAACAGTCCGAACGTGATCACCGACACGCCGAACATGATCGGGATCAGCGAGAGGATGCGTTTCAGGATGAATCGTCGAAGGCTCATTGAATATCGGTCATGCTGAGAGGGTCATAGAGTCGTGCATCTGGGTCGTATGGGCGTGGCGTGTGTCCGAAAGCGAAACCCGGTGAAAGGCTTACTGGTCCGCTTCGATCTCCTCGAGCAGCTCCACGGCGCGCTCGGGGTCGTATTCGTTCAGCGGACGGATCCGCTCCTCCAGGGCGTCCGCGTCGGTCGTACCGGCATCCATCGCCAGCTCGGGCAGGTCGGTCCACGCCGGGCGGCCGTAGCCGTTCAGGACGTTGTCGACGATGTTTTCACGCGGCACAAGGTGGTTGATCGCCTCACGGAGCCGTGGGTCGTCGAACGGCTCGACGTTCACCGGGTACTGAATGTACTCGTAGCCACCGGTTTCGACTCCGTGGACGATGAAGTCGTCGGAGGCGTCGAAGTCGTCGAGCGTGCCCGTTGCGAGCCCGGTCGTGATGTCGATCTCGTCGTTCTGGAGCGCGCCCGACCGCGTGGAGTCGTCCGGAATGATCTCGAGTTCGAAGCCGTCGATGACGGGACCGTCCGGGAACTCGTCGGGACCGTCGAACCACTCGAACGCCTCGTCGACGCCGACGTTTTCGACCCAGTAGTTGTCGAACTTCTCGTACTCGGCGAACTGTTCGTCCTCGAACTCGGAGAACTCGTAGGGGCCGGTGCCGATCGGGTCGTTCCCGTCGCGCGGGTCGAGCTCCCCTTCTTCGATCTCATCCAGCTGGTTCGCGTTGAGGATCAGGAGACCGGGCAGTTCCCGTTCGGCTTCCGCGTCCGGGATCTGCGCGTAGATGTCGACGGTGTACTCGTCGACGGCGTCGACCGCCAGAACGGAGTCGAACGTCTGTGGGGCGAGGAGCGAGTTCTCCGCGTACTCGTAGGTCGCGACGACGTCCTCGGAGGTGAGCTCGTCGCCGTTGTGGAACTCGACGCCCTCGTGCAGGTGGTATCGGTACTGCATCCCGAAGGTGCCATCCTGTGCGGCCTCCAGCGCGTCGTCGGGAAGGAGAACACGAACCTCGTCCTCCTCGGCCGGGTTGTCCTCGGGGTGCTGGACGATGATCTGTCGGTCCGCAACCGCGGCACCCTCCTCCGTCTCGACCGTACGCATGTAGTCCTCGTAGTCGGTCCGGTCGACGTCTTGGACATCGACGAGCTCGTAGCTCTCGGCGAGCCACGGGTAGACCGTGCCGTCGATAGCGGTCGTCGTGAGGCCTTCGAAGATGAAGCCCTGCGCCAGCGTCGACGTCGTGTCGCTGCTGTAAGGCGGGTCGAAGGAGTCGACGTTCGCGCCGACGCCACAGATCATCGTCCCACCCTCGGTGAGATCCGAGAGGTCGGAGTCGCCGGCCTCGGAATCCCGGTCGATCCACATGATCTGCTCGTCCTGCGGCGCGAACATGTTGTAGCTGTACATGCCCTCGGCGAAGGGCCACATCTCGAAGCCGTGGATGTCCGTGTTGGTGACGGCCGTCGCCAGGTCGAAGTGGGAGATCGAGCTGTAGCGCTCCTCGGCCAGCCGGTCCCACACCTCGTCGTACCGCTCGGCACGGAGTTGGTCGTCATCGGAGACCTCGACGCCGTAGCGCGCCGAGTCCATCATCTCGTCGAGTTCGGGGTCGTTGATCCCGTTGAGGTTACAACACGCGCCGACGTTGTCGGAGTGGTGGAGGGCGTTACAGAAGCTTTCGGGGTTAAACGTCCCCGACAGGCCGATACAGGGGATATAGCCGTTGTCCTGGTATTCGGGGTCGAGCACGCGCCCGGTGTAGGTGTTCCACTCGTAGGTCTCGATGTCCGTCTCGAAGTAGCCGGTCTCCTCCATCGAGGCCGCGATGAGTTCGACCATCTGCACGCGGTCGGAGTTGTCCGCGTTCACTTCGAGTTGGATCTCCATCGGGAACATGGAGTCCTCGTCGTCGTCCGGGCCGCCCTCTTCGTCCGCACAGCCGGCGATGCTCACTGCACCGGCGGCACCGATCGCGGAGAGGACCCCCCGTCGGTTGATCGTTCCGTCGTCACTCAGGTTCCGCTGCTCGCGTGGCATACATTGACCTACTACCAAGCACGCTAAAGCGTTACGCATAAAACGATTTAACTCGGACTGAAAGTTTATATCGACCAGAAATTAAACGTGTTCACACATCACAAACAATAATGTCCATCCAAAACTGGTCGATCACACCGACGGCAATGGACGGCCGATCATGGCTTCTACCCACGATGTGCACGGGCACGCGACCCCGCGAACGCGGATCACAGACCGACTCGGGTCCACGGCCCTCGCGTGTGCACGAATGAAACAATGCAAACGCACGCGTCCGAGGTCCCGAAGCCGTGCGCTCGATCGAAGCCGGGCAACCGTCTTTTATTCAGTAAATAACTGCGTGCACCGTTCTATCAGGAAAGATATTCGGAAGGCATTCTTTATAAACACCGGTCGGGGATGTACACGCAACCAGTCGGGGATCGGGAGCGTGGCGGGGTCGGCGGTCGCGTCGAAGGCGTCCCCAATCCCCACCCCGCTGGAGAACAACAATGAAACTCAGCAACCTATTCAACGACGACAAGGCGGTGTCGCCGGTCATTGGGGTCATCCTGATGGTCGCGATTACCGTGATCCTCGCGGCCGTCATCGGAACGTTCGTNCTCGGNNTNGGCGATTCGATCAGNGATACGACGCCCAGNGCNAGTATTAGNGGCGACATAGACTATGATGATAATGGCAATGCGACCGTCACCTTCACTCACGAATCCGGTCAAAATATTGACGCTGATGACCTCCGAATTTCGGACAGTNGTGACNANGGCTTTGATCGAGATTCTGTAGAGGTATCTGNTGATCAGTTCACTGCAGGTGAGAGTATTAGCACCAGTACAGATGACATCGAAAGTGATGGGACTGTTCGATTAGTGTTCGATAGTGGTAGTACATCTAGTACACTTGCTTCAGTTGACTATGAGGCCGACGAATTTAACCGTGAATAACTGAGCACTAACGGCTATCTCCACTTACTTTCTACTCTCGTCCGGTACAGTAGACCAATCACGTCCGTGTTGAACCGCTGAATCGTCGTAGGGTCCAGTTCATCGCGGGCGTCCCTCATATTCTGCTCGCTCTCTATTAAGTGAGCGAGCGCCGCATCGATCACGACGCTCATCGGTGGGTCGTCGTCAAGACCGCTCGCAACGAGGACGGCAAGCGGCTGGATACGAGCTAGTACGATGGGCTGAAGCGGGGCGTTCCGTGGGAGTTCAAAGCGACCGCCCAGCGACACACGGACGGGCAACCGGGCAACTTCAAGATATACTAGAAGTATCACGATCGGCTTCAGCAGGCGGGCGGGACGGATTCGCCGTGTACCGGGTTCGTGGGCGG
>SL_5KL_010_SEDDRAFT_10001852_pt1 | contig 12324 bp, 12 predicted proteins | sample SodLakKL_010_SED_FD_9118 | JGI IMG/M metagenome (IMG submission 9118)
TACAGGGGCCGATGCAGGACGCGTACGGCGAGTCGGTCGAGATCGACAACCAACCGGGGGCTGGCGGGCTGAACGGCGCACAGGCAATGCACGGCGCGAATGCCGACGGCTATACTATCGGCTCGGTGAACCTTCCGTCGATCGTGACGGCGTGGCTCGTTCAGGAGCCCGACTTCGATATGCTGGACGTTGAGGGCGTCGGCTCGATCGGTCGCTACCCGTTCATGCTCATCGTCAACTCCGATTACGATCACATTACGGACCTTGACGAGCTCGTCGACGCCTACGAAGACGGCGAGTTCACGCAGTTCGCGATGCAGGGTATCGGCCACTCGACGCACGCCATCGCGCTCCTGCTGCGTGACGAGTTCGGCATGGCATGGGAGGACATCGTCCCGTATGACGGCGGTGGGCCGACCAACGAGGCGGTCGCGACGGACGAGGTGTCGGTAGGTATCGCCACGGCGACCTCCGCGCTCGGCCCGGCCGAGGCGGGTGATGTCAACGTCGTCGCAAACCTCTCAAGCTCCGAAACGCCGGTGTTCCCCGATATCGCGCCGGCAACGGACCTCGGCTACCCGAACATCGACTTCGTCACCGAAACGGTACTCGCGAAGTTCGCCCCTCCGGGAACGGACCCGGACCGGATTCAGGTCATTTCGGAGGCGATGGAGGAGGCCGTCAACAGCGACGCGGTTCAAGAGTGGTCCGACGACACGGGTAACGCGGTCGCCTACACGGACCCCGAGGAGACCTACGGGCTTCTTGAGGAGTCGATCACGGAGATCCAGGAATCGGTCGACCTCGAACAGCTCCGCGAGTAACCAGGCGTCCCGCGGGGTGTGTGCTGTTTCCCCCGCATTACCATCTTACACAAATGAAGGATCGCGTCCGCGACGTCCGAGAACGACTAACCATGGAGCACGTGCTCCTCGCGACGTTCATCGGGACGTCGGCGTACATGTTCATTGAATCGTACGAGTTTCAAGCCGCCGGGGGGATGTTTCCCCGGTTTACCTCCGCGATCGTGATCGTCTTGGGATTGCTCCTCGTCTTTCGGGCGTATCTCCCGGCACCACTACAGAGGGTCGTCACGGACGAGGACGCGATGTTCGACGTCGACGAACTGGTCGAAGAGGCGGATGTCGAGGTCGATACGCAGGCCGATGAGGCGAACGAAACGGACACGTCCGATGAAGACTCGCCCGCGGCGGCGGAAGCGGGTTCCTCACCCGCGGAAACCGAGGAACCGGCCTCGGAGCCGGTGATCGTATCACGCGGTTCCTTCATCACCGGCGGCCTCTGTATCGCCTACCTCCTCGCGTCGTACATCATCGGGATGCTGTGGGCGACCCCGCTTTTCGTGATCGCCTACACCGTCTGGAGCGGGCAGCGCTGGTACGCGATCGTTGGGCTCGCGATCCTCTCGTTCGTCCTCGCGTTCCTGTTTTATGACGTGCTCAACCTGGATATCGCCTCCGGGTGGATCCACGACTGGCTCGTTCAGGAGGTCCTCTGATGTCGTTCGCCGTCTTCGTTGAGGCCATCGGCGTCGTGTTGAGTTGGCCGGTCGCCTTCTGGTTGCTCGCCGGCATGCTCATCGGGATCATCGTCGGCTCGCTTCCTGGGCTCGGTGCCTCGCTCGGGATGGCGATCCTGCTCCCGCTCACGCTGGCGCTTGACGGGATCTCGGCCATCATCCTGCTTATTAGCATCTACAGCGGCGCGATGTACGGCGGCTCGATATCTGCGATCCTCGTGAACGCGCCGGGTACCTCCGCGGCGGCGGCGACGACGTTCGACGGCTATCCGATGTCGAGGCAGGGACAAGCGGTGACGGCGTTGTCGCTCTCGGCGACCTCGTCGGCGCTCGCGGGCTTCCTCACGGTCGCCGTGCTCATCATCGCCTCGCCGGTGTTGATCACCGTCGTCCGGTGGTTCGGCTCGCCGGAGTACTTCCTGATCGCCATTCTCGGCCTCGCGATGATCACCATCGTCGCACAGGGGGCGATGGTGAAGGGGCTCATCGCCGGCTTCTTCGGTCTCTCGCTCACGACCATCGGCTCCGCCCCGATGACCGCCGACGTCAGATACACGTTCGGGCAGTTCGCGCTCTTCGACGGCGTCTCGTTCGTCGCCGCGCTGATCGGCCTCTTCGCGATCGCGGAGATGCTTAAACTCGCGGGCGAGCGGGGCGGCATCTCCCGCGGTGAGGTTCGGATGGGCGGTGACGTGTTGCCCGCGGTCAAATCCGTGCTGAACCACCCGGTCACGCTCTTAAAATCGGCGTTCATCGGCATGGGGATCGGCGCGATCCCCGGGGCGGGCTCGACGGTCTCGAACTTCGTCGCCTACACCGAGGCGGTCCGATCCGCCGACGATTCGAGCACGTTCGGCAAGGGTAACGAGGTCGGCGTCATCGCCTCGGAGGCGTCAAATAACGGGACGATCGGCGGCTCCGTCGTCCCCGCCATCGCCTTCGGTATCCCCGGTAGCGCGGCGACCGCGGTCCTCATTGGCGGGCTGATCATGCACGGGCTCGTGCCGGGGCCGGAGCTGTTCGACGCCGACGCGAACCTCGTCGTCACCTATTCGGTGTTCATCGCGTTGCTGCTCGGCAACATCGTCATCCTGCTGGTCGGGCTCGGGCTGGTCACCCGGGCGGGCTATCTCACCCGGATCGACACGAAGTACATCATCCCGATGATCATCGCGCTCGCATTCCTCGGCGCGTTCGCGCTGCGATCGGGGAACTGGTTCGACGTGGTGACTATCGTCGCGCTCGGGATCATGGGCTACTATATGAAGCGATACAACTATTCCATCATCGCGTTCGTCCTCGGGGTGGTGCTCGGTTCCATCGCCGAGGAGAACCTCTACCGGTCGGTGGTGCTGTCGCGGCGCGTTGATTTCCCCATCGATCTGCCGATCTCGATCTTCTTCGTGCGGCCGCTCTCGCTGCTGCTGCTCGTCGGCATCGTGGCGATCATCCTCGGGCCGATCATCCGTCCGTACCTCGATCGGTAGGACGTCCACGGGCCCGTTTTCGACGGTGTATCCGCCCCGCACCGATCACCCCGAGACGCGAACCACGAGCCGTCTGTCGACGGTCGCTTCGGGTGTGCGGAGGTGGACGTCGAACGCGACGGCGATGATCGTGGGTTGGCCGGCCCGCTCCTGAACGATCACCCCGCCGTGAGCCGTCGGTTCCGGGAACTTCCCGGCGACACCCTCCCGCCAGCGGCCCTCATCGATCCACGCATCCGCAGTCGCCGGTGCGTACCCGATCCGTGCCGCCGTGCCGTCCGCGGGGCGGGACCGTTCTACCCGTTCGAGATCGTCGCTCACCCCAACGCGAAACGCCGATGCGGCGGCTTCCGCTCCGTCGATCGCTCGCGACTCGGCCGAACCGTCACCCGACGCTTGCTCGACGGCCCGTGTGTCGATTTCGCCCGCCGCACCGTCGACCGCCCCTTCGAGTGCGCGATGAAGCTCCCGCTCCGGCTCCGCCCCGGTGGGTTCGGCATCGATGTCTCCCATGTAGCCGAGTTGGAGATACGCGAGTACCAACGGGAACAACGCGATGGCGAGCGCCGCGGCCGCGACGAGGACGAGTTGACCCCGATCGCTTTCCCGGCGTGGCCGTCGTCCCGTCATATATACCACACCTCGACGGTGAGTTCACCCGCCGGGATCATGACGGTCGCCCCGCCGGTTTCGACGCCCGATGGCGGGTCGACGCCGACGGGTCCCCACGGGGTCTCTACCCGATACAACAGGTTGTCTGGCAACAGGCGATCCAGCCGGTCATCCAGGGCATCTCGGTTCCGCTCGAACTCGCGGGAATCCTCGATATCGGCCAGCCGCGAGCCGTCGCCGTTCGACGGGCGCTCGTGGGCGAGGATCGTCGCCGTGTCCACCGCATAGGCGTCGAGCTGTGCGGTCGTCGTTCCGGCCTCCGGGAGCGCAAGCCCGAAGGTCGCCGCGACCGTCAACACGAAGACGACCCCGACGGCGGCCTCGACGAGCGACAGCGACAGCTGTCCCCGGTCGGTCACCTCAGCCATCGAGGGTCACCTCCACGACGACCGGTTCGGTCCGCTCGCGCCGGGCGGTGACCGCTACCCGGCCGTGGTCACCGCTCGCGGTGACGGTTGCGTTGCGTTCCGGTCGAAGCGCAACCTCGGTCGTCCCCTCCGGCCCGTGCGTCCCATCGACGACCACACGCCCATCCACCCGGACGGCCTCGATCGACCCGTCGGGTTCGATCTCGAGAGCCGTCGTTCCGGCGGGCACGTCGAGCTCTTCGTCCGAGCCGACCGCGACGGAACCGATCCACTCCTCGTCGCTCGCAAGCTTCGCGAGCCGCCGGACCGTCGTCCCACCGTCGGGGTCGCCCCGTTCGAGGACGACCCGCTCGCTTGCGCTGATCCGCACGGCTGCATCGTCGTCCACCGCCCCAGCGGGCCACTCGCCATCCGCCTGCACCTCCGCTAGCGCCTCGGCATCGAGGACGTTCGCACGGCGAGTGTGATCCGCGTCCCCGTCGACGAACGCATTCGCCGTTGCGACGGCGAGCGCGCGTTCATCGGCGTCGCGCTCCGCGCTGAGGACGGCCCCTTCAGCCATGGCGACCGTCATCCCCGTCACCGCCATGAGCACGATGAGCGCGACCGCGACCACGGGGAGGTTCGCCTGCCCGCGTGCCGATCCGCTTTTCGGTGCTGTTCGTCGCTTCCACCCCAGCCATCGTTCCCTCGCCACTACCCGCACGCCCCCATGACATCCGCTGTCACATCGCTTCATTCTGCGGCCTCCTCACGGTCGCCGCCGAGGGAGATGATCACGCCATCGCCCTCCGGTGCCGTTCTCACCACGATCCATCCCTCGCCTCCGGGCAGTTCGCCGCGAACCGCAACGACGTGATCGGGGAGGACCAGCGTCCGGGATCCCTCGATCGATCGATGTGGATGCCGCAGTTCGATCCGTCTCGTCCCGTCGTTCGTCGGAACGATGTGATAGGGTTCCGCGCGGAGCGTCGTCGGCAGCGAGACGCGATGTGCGGCCTCCTGCTCGATGGTCGTCGCCCCGCCCTCTGGGGGGACGGCGGCTTCGATCTCGTGGCCGGCCGCCGCGAGCGTTCGATCGCCGACCTCCGCCGCCGTCAGCGACCGATATTCGGGGATGACGCCCGCATACAGCCCGCTCGTCGCCACACCGATGAAGAGGATGATGACGGCCGCCTCAAGCGACTTGGCTATCATCGGAGTCGTCGCCCGCTCATCGCCCCGTCGATCGATACCCCGGCTAGCCATCGCGGCCCTCCATCTCGACGCGGTGGATGACGACGTGTCCCTGTCGGTCGTCCTCGAACGTCGCGACGACGCTTCGGTGGGTATCGCCGTCGAACCGGCCGGTGTAGACGGTCGCCCCCGCGTCCTCGAACGATCGCTTCCATGGGTCCGCTTCCGGCGTCTCGACCGTTACCGTCCACTCCCCGGACTCGCCGTCGACCACCCGCTCGTGGGTGACCTCGCTGACGAGCGTCCGTGTCACTGGACCCGAACCCTCACGGGTGAGTCCGTCCGTGGTCAGGTCGACCATACCGACGGTGACGACCTCCGTGGAGGCCGAAACCGGGGGATCGCTGGCGACCGACTGGCTTCCCGCGTGGTCGCGAATCACCGCCCCGCCGAGCGCAGTCACCCGGTACTCGCCGCGCTCGTAGACGATCGCATCGGTCTCACGGCTTTCGACGAGGTCGTCGTCGCGGAAGACACGGATCGTGCGGCTCTCGGTTCCGAGTGTACCCTCGGTGTAGGTCACGCGCCCGGTCGCGGTCCCCGTTGACTCCACCGGATCGATCGCCCGATCGAGGTCGTTTGCCACCCGGTCCACGTCGCCGACGGCGGCGTTGCTGTCGACGACCGTCCCGACGGTTGCGGTGAGCGCGCCGAGACTTATCATCGTTAACCCGATCAGTAACGCGACGCCGATCACGTTCGACTGCGCCCTGCGCGTCCGTCCGGCACCTCGCACGCTCCCACGGTTCATATCATTCCACCCCCGGCGAAGATCGCATAACAACACACGACAAGCAGCCCCGAATGCAACAGCGCCTCGTACGGGCCACGGGAGGCGACCCCCGCGAACCAGCCCGACGCCAGCATCGTCGCCTGGGTCACGACATAAAAGCGGAACCGTTCACGCTCCGGCTGCACCGCGTTCGGCTCCAGCGCGAACCCCGAGGTTCCGGAGAGCTCCGAAAGCTGTGCGAACCCCTCGATCACCTGCGTGTTGACCGCGACGATGATACCGATGATGAGCAACGCCGTCGTCCAGCCGACGACCGCATAGACGAGCATCGCCGATCGAAGCGCGCGCTTCTCGTGATAGAGCTGCCCGACCTCCGTCTGAAGCGTCTCGAAGACGGTGTCGGCGTCGCTCCCGGCGTTCAGCGCGCCGGTCACTAATCCAACGGTCTGTTTGGCCAACGGCGTCCCGACACGCTCGACGAACCGGTCAAGCGCGGCCGTCCGCAGGTCGACCTCGTGACCGTCCGACTCGAAAAGCGGCGTTGCCGTCGAGGCCACGGTCGAACCCCCATCCGCCCGTCGCACCCCGGCGGTGGTCAAAGAGAGGTTGAACGCCAGGTCGCTGACGTCCTCGTTCAACGCTCCGAGGTCAACCTCGGTTGCGACCGCCTCGACGGCCTCCGCGAACGGCCGTCCGAGCGAGACGTGGCCGGAGACCGCGTGGACGAAATCTTTCATCTCCCGATCCTTCGCATCGTCGAGTTTCGCCCGTCTCACCGCGACACCTCCGACGGGGATCGCGAAGGCGACGTATGCCGCCAGAACGGCGTTGACCGGATGGAGAGCCGTCGTCGCCGCCGCACCGAGGAGGAGCGCCGGCAGCAGTGCGACGCTCGCCGTGCTCGCCGGATTCCTCATCACGGACCGCAATACCGCAGCTGGCGTCCCCGGTCGTCGATACGTGAGACGCTGATCAGCCGGGCGGATCGTCTCGACGGTCACGGCGCCCGCGATCCCGACCGCAAGCACGAAGCCGGCGGCTCCGTAGACGACCAGCGTCCGCGTCTCCACCGCGCCGAACGGCGTATCCACCAGCCGTGAGAGCCCTGGTGCAAGGACGCTCATCACGGTCACGACGATCACGAGAAGCGCGGGCAGGACGAGGACGACGATGAACAGCTCCGAGAGCAGTTCTAAGTAACCCTCCGCCCGTTTCCGTGCCCGATCCTGTCGGTATCGGAGCATTCGACTCTCCATACGGAGGTAGTCGGCCAACGCGTCTTCCCCCTGGCCCGCGTGCTCGCGAAACTTCAACAGAAACGGAGCCAACAGGTCGCGTGAGGGCGTTTCCCTCGCACCTCGACGGAGCCCTTCATCGAGGCTCCCCGTGAGCCGTGTCGTGTTGCTGACCTTCCGTAAGGCGACGCCGGTCTCGCCGTAGGCGTCGCTCGCGGCCGCCTTCGCGACCATCGTTCGTGCGTCGTCTGTGCCCGCAGCGAGCGCGTTGAGGTATCGAACCGCCCCGGGAAGGGTACGCTCGATGTCCGCGCGTCGGGCGGCGGCGAGCCATCGGAGATAGAGCCCGCTCAGCCGGATCGTGAGCCGCTTTGCTGTCACGCCGGCGACCCCCGCGACTCCCGATACGATCCACAGGATCGGCACGTCGGCGAGAACCCCTGTAACATCGCCAGCGGAGGATGTCGAGAGGTGGCTGAGGCCTGCCTCGATCGCCGGTGAAAGCGCCGAGAGGAGCACAAGCGTCCCCGTCAGNACGAGGAGACAGACGACCCACGAGGCCGCATACGCTCTGGCGAGGTAGACGTCGAATCCGGTCCGGAGCCCCGTTCCNGGGTAGCGTTTCCGGTCGATCGCGTGTCGACGTTCGTCGGCGTGTCCCGCGAACAGCGCGTACAGNCCGCGATCGAGCAACGACAGCCCGTGACCGTCCCGTCCTGCGGCCGCCCCTCGCTCGCTCACGTCCGCCCCCGCTCCCGTATCGTTCGAGCCGCACGTTCGACGGTCGCGGCCTCGTCGGTTCGGAGGTCAGCGAGGAACTCGAAGAGCGCCTCGAAGTCGGTCACACCGTCGCGAACGAGGTACCGAACGTACCGGTGTTTTCGGGCGAACTCGGCCTCGACGGCCTCGAGGTCGCGATCGGTCCGATCGGCGAGCCGAGCGAACGTGTGTTGGCTCGTTCCGCCCCGTACACCGTTTTCGCTTCCACTGCACCGGGCCTGTTCGGGGTCGCCCACGAACCGAAACGTCCCGTCCGGTTCCCGCCACGCGATCGTGTTGTAGTGGATGGTCCACTCGCCTTTCTGGACCGTTCCGGCGCCGCCGCGTTTTGGGCTCCCGTTGCGTCCGCGTTTCGCCTCGGTATCGAGCGCCTCGTACTCCGTATCCGAGAGCAGTTCGACGACCTGCGTGACGTATCGTCGCCCCCCGACGTGGTTCGGGAAGACGATCACGTCGATCTCGCGCAACAGATATGCCGGCAACCCGCGTTCGATCACCCGATTGACGAGCGTTTCGACGTCCTCGGCGTGTGTCGTACCGATCACGCCATGGCCGGTGTTCAACACCTCACCGAACGTCTCGAAGCTCTCTGCGGTGTTTATCTCCGCTATCACCTCCACGTCAGGGTTGAGGTAGTTCGTCTCGGTCATCAGGTCCGCCATCGTGACGGCCTTGTAGGGGTTCTCGTGGTCGCGGGTGGTGAGCGAGATCCCCGTCTCGTGTGGAAGCTGCACCTCCCGGGAGCCCTCGTCGATCGAGATCGGGCGATCGTCGAACGGGATGAACGGCATATGGGCGTTCATCAGCGTCGTCTTCCCGACGCCGGTGGGCCCCGAAAAGAGCACGACACCGTGGTGTTCATACAGCATCCATAACAACGTCACCAGCTCGGTGGACACCGCGTCACGCTCGATGAGGTCGACCGGCGTCATGACGTCACCGGCCTGTTTGCGGATGGAGATATGCGGTCCGTCCTCGGAGATGACCGGGAGCGCGACCGCACAGCGGATCGTCTCCGTGACGCCCTCAAGGTCGAGGTTGACCTTCGCGGAGGGCCGTGACGCGTTGAGCTCCGTGCCATCGCGGGCGGCCAGCTGCGTTACGACGTTGATGAAGGCGGTCTCGTCGTCGAACGTGAGGTTCGTCGGCACCCGTCCCACCGCGGTCAGTTCGTCGGTAGATTCGATCACGTCGCGGGGGACGACCTTCACGCGTTCGCCGACGCGGTTCGCCTCGATATCCTCCAGATGGGGGTCCCGGATCGGGATCGTCAGGATACCCTCGCCGACGAGGTCGCGGAGGACGTAGTATACGAGGTCGTCGAGCCGGTCGTGTGCATACCGTGAATCGACCGGCGGAACCCCAATCCCGTGGTTTGCGAGCGTCGCCCGGGTGCGGATGTAGGTCGCCCCGAGCCACGCACGGGTGTTTCGTGCCGTGAGCTGTCGGGCGAGGAACCGTCGTGCCCGTTCCGCCACGAATGCTTCCCGGTCGGTGACGACTTCGGCCACTGTCGTCTCCCAGATCCGTGCTTTACACTCCTCGATGAGCGCCTCGTCGCCGGGGAGGAGGTCCGGTTCGAGGACGGCGTATTTGATCGAAAACTGATCGGAGCCGAGCAGCCGTTCGCGATGGACGACGACGTCGATGTCGAACCCCCCGAACGGGACGGTGTATCGGTGAAGCCGTTCACCAGTTACACGCTCGACGTATGGCGTGTCCGGGTCGAACCCGGTTTCGACGGGCGCAAACGACTCCGTGTGGACGATGAGCTCCTCGGCGTCGCCCACGTCGGCGACGGTGATCCGATCATCGAGCGCAATGGGCGTCAACGGCCCAAGCAGCCGCAGCTCGCTCAGCACGTGGTAGCCGATCCGCCGTCTCGCGTCGTCGCTGACGTCGAGGATCCGGTCGAGTGCCCGCTCGTACTTCGGCTCGAAGCCCGCCTCGGCCCGTTCGACGACGCCCGCCCGCGTCAACGGACGACGGTGGCGAACGGCCGAAAAGTGTTCCCGTACCGTCTCCACCGCCCGCTCGTCGGCGGGCGACAGCGGCGGTTCGCGTACGTCGTATGCGAACCGCCCCTCGTCGTATTCGCGGATCGTCGCGACCACCCCCGGTGCGGGAGCATACTGCGCCCGCACGTCCGGGGCATACCACGCCTCCGGATCGTCCGGCGGTACCGGTGCCGGCACCCGACCGCTCCGTTCCGTCGTTTCGTCTCCGATCCGTAACGTCGGTCCATCCGTCACGCCGATCCTCTCCGATGAAACGGGATTGCCCTGCGTTCCTATATAAGAGTTCGTTCAGCGAATATTTTAGAAAAAATAAACAAACACGGGCGGGGTCGACCCGGATACACCCGCACGCTATTTATATACGATACTCGGATGATGTTCGATCACCACCGGATGATGTTCGATCACCACCGGATGATGTTCGACTTGAGGTCGCGTGGATAGTACGTGACCATCTCGTATCCCGACTCCGTGATGACGATCGTATCGGAGTGTCGGTAGCCGGCCTCGTTCGGAAGGTAGATCCCGGGTTCGATGGAGTAGACGTGCCCGGGCTGCATCACCTCGTCGCTCCCGCGGTCGATGAAGCCGCGTTCATGTCCTTCCATCCCGAGGTTGTGGCCCGTGTGGTGCTGTGCGTACTCGATCACGCCCTGTTCGTCGAGGTAGTCGTGAACGGCCTCATCGACGTGTGCACACGGCACGCCGGGACCGCTTTCCTCGATCCCGATCGACTGTGCCTCCATCATGATCTCGAAGTAGTGTCGCTGGTCGTCGGTCGGCTCGCCGACGAACATCGTTCGCTCCAACTCGCTCATGTAGCCGCCGACGTTCGCGGTGGCGCCGGTGATCAACACGTCGCCCTCGGCCAGCCGTCGGTTCTCGGTGAGCCCATGCGGGAGCCACGTGTTCTCCCCGGAGAGGAACCCACACCGTGCCGGAAAGCCGCCGCGGAGGTGTGATTCATATTCGTCACCGAGTGCGTCGAGCATCGCCATCGANGCNTCNAGGCTCGCCNGCTTTGCGACCCANAGNTCGTGTTTTCCGGGTTCGGCGTACTCCTGGAGGTATCGGTGCGCGAGGTTCCCCCACTTCCCGGACTCCATGATCAGCGCGATCTCCTCGGCCGACTTCTCCTTGCGCCACTCGGTCACCCAGTCGACGGTCTCCACGTCGACGCCGGCGACCGTCGAGAGCGACGGGCCCGCATAGCCCCAGAACCCCGGTGCGCCGTCGCTGTCGGCTCGAACCGTCTCGACGTCGAGTTCCTCCAGCATCGCTGCGATGGTCTCCTCGGGCGTCCGTTCGGGGTGGTACGGGTAGTTCCCGCCGCCGCCCGGATAGTCGTAGTAGTGATGGACGGCATCGAGACTCGACACGGTTTCCGCACGATCGCGCTCCAATCAGGGGACGGTGACGTGTACCGAGTCGTCGGTGACCGCGAGACAGACCGGCCGTTCCGTCTGCAGGTGGTGGAACCCCGATACCCACTCGATACTCGTCGCGGAGAACAGACAGAGCGCGTCGGCCTCCTCGGCTGCCAGCGCCTCACGCACCCCGTGTATTCGTCGCTCGAACACCGAGTCGTCGAGGGATGGTTGTGCCATACCCAATAGACTCGGATCTTCCACTTCACTCTTGGTGTCCCCGCCCAGGTCTTCGCACCCACAGGCGGGACAGCGGGGGGGTTAGCCCTCCATTCCGCCGAAGGAGAGTCCCTGTTCGATGTATCGCTGAGCGAACAGGTATACGATCATCACCGGGGTCGCTCGCGGACGCGGTCGAATCCGGACGGGACTACACCGTCGGCGTCCGTCCGGAGGACGTCTCCGTAACGAACACCGGGGTCGAAACGACCGTCGAAGTCGTCGAACCCGTCGGTGCCGACAACTACCTCTATCTCGACATCGAGGACGGATTCAGCGCCCGTGTCGGCGCGGCCGTCGAACCGTCGATGGGCGAGACGATCACGGTCGGGTTCGAGGAGTCCGCGGTCCACGTCTTCGATACGGATGGCGTCTCGCTCCGCGACCGTGGCCTTCAGACAGCGACAGCCTGAGGACCTCCGATCCGAACACGGCGCAGCCCCAGGCTCGTTCCATTCCTGTTGTATTATTCGTTCACCTCAAAAGAGATGCAAAGGTTGAATCACCGTGAAAAGAGCGTGATGGCATGCATGAACCTGGGCCTCCGCGGGCGACGACTGTGGGCGAGACGGTCGAACTTGCACCCCGCTCACCCGATCCTTCGGGAGC
>SL_5KL_010_SEDDRAFT_10001854_pt1 | contig 12323 bp, 15 predicted proteins | sample SodLakKL_010_SED_FD_9118 | JGI IMG/M metagenome (IMG submission 9118)
CGTCTTGGGACCGAAGAAGATCATCGACAACTTGACGAAGGCCGCCGCACTGCCGATGTTGGCCAAGAACACCGCATAATAGCGCAACGGGTCGTCATAGAGCGCCTCCGTGATGAGGGCCTTCGAGATGTAGCCGTTCATGAACGGGGCGCCGGTGATTGCCAACATCCCCACGATCATGAAGATGCCGACGACGGGCATCGAGCGCATGAGACCGGAGATCTTCGTGATGTCTTTCGTGCGATACACCGTCACCACGATCCCGGCCGCGAGGAAGAGCAGTCCCTTGAAGAGCGCATGGTGGACCACATGCAGAAGCCCGGCGCTGTAGTCGTCCAGACTGACGAGGCCGATGATGATGATGCCGACTTGCGTCAGGGTGCTATAGGCCAAAAGCACCTTGATGTTCTTTTGCATCATGGCGAAAAGCGAGCCCGTGAGGGCGGTCGCGAGACCGACGACGAAGAAGAAGTCCGTATAGTCGAAAGCCGCGGGGGAGAACATGTCGTTCAAGCGGATGAAAAGATAGACGCCGCCTTTGACGATGAGTCCGCTCAAGAGGGCGCTCACCGCCGATTGGGCGACACCGTGCGCCCGCGGTAGCCAGGCGAACACGGGGAAGAGGGCCGCCTTGACACTCATGCCCGCCATCATGAGCACATAGGCCAGACCGACGATGGTGTTTTCCGTGGTCAGACTCTCCATGCCGGAGCGGATCTCGATCATGTTGATGGTGCCGAAGGTGTAATAGAGCAACAAGACCCCGATGAGGAACATCAAGACCCCGGCCGTGTTCAAGAGGAGATAATAGACACCGGCCCGGATGGAGGAACCGATCTTTTGGAAGGCGACGAGAATGGTCACGATGATGGTGGTGAGTTCCAAGAACACGAAGAGGTTGAACAAGTCGTTCGTCTGCAGAAGCCCCAAGAACACCCCTTCCAAGAAGAGGAGAAAGAACAAGAACGTCGGTTCCGCCGTTTTCAAACGGAACTTGTAGATGAGGACCATCCACCAGATGAAGATGGTGAGAAAGACGAGCACGGCGCTCAAACGGTCGTTCAAGAGCGAGATGCCGATCACATCCCAATCACCGATGAAATAGATGACACCGGTCTCGAGATGCGGGGCGATATCGACATAGTAGAAGACGGCCAGCACCGTCACGAGAATCTGGGCGGCGAAAGCGAGATAGTGGGACCACCGGGTCTTCAACACATAGATGAGGATCGCCGTGATGACGGGAACGAGGATGAATAGTACCGGAGCGTTTTCCATCATTCGACATCCTCCCTTTTAAGGATCTGCGCCCATTCGATGGAGCCGTAATGGTGGAAGAGCTTGATGCAGAGCATGAGGGAAAGGGCGGTCACGGTGCTACCGATGACGATGGTCGTGATCATGAGTGCCTGCGGGAGAGGGTCGACGATGGCGTCGGCCCCGCCGTTCAAAATCGGGATGGCGCCCCCTTGGAAGTTCCCGAGGTTCAAGAAAAGGAGAATGATGCCGCTTTCGATGATGGTCACACAGAAGACGCTCTTGATGATGTTCTTGCTCGTGGCGAGGCCGTAGAAGCCGATGAGGACCACGATGAATGTCAATATGGGATTCATCTCAGCGACCCTCCTTCAGAAACGCCGTGAAGATCGTCCAAAGGCCCAAGGCGACTTTCAGACCGATGAGCACGTTCAAGATGACGAGATAGATCGCTTTCCAGTCGGCGCCGGCATCAAGCGGCATGAAATTCGTGAAAAGCACGCCCCGCGTGATGAGGGAAACGGACGTCACGACGATGATGGCGAGATAAAGGAGTTTCTCCGTGGTGACGATGAAGTTGACGTTGGTCTCTTTGTCGGTGTCGATGTAATAGAGGATGAGGATGGCCGTCGCGGCGAGGGCACCCCCTTGGAAGCCGCCGCCCGGAGAGAGGTGCCCGTTGATGATGATGTAGAAACCGAAAACGAGCAGCAAAGGATAGACCAAACGCGCGAACGTGACGAAGAGGTCGGGTGTCTTGTATTTATCGATCATGAACTGGGCGTTCTTCTCTTCCAGATCGTGCTTGGAGATCCAGATGACACCGCTCACGGCCACAAGCAGGATCCCCGCCTCGAAGAGGGAATCGAAGAGCCTGTAATCGAGGAGGATCGCCGTGACGAGGTTCTTCGCCCCCGTCTCTTCATAGCCGTGGGCGAAGAAATAGCGCATGCCGTCATCTTGATAGAGGTCTTCGAGGTCGAACATCGCGATGACGAAGAAAGCGAAGACGAAACCGAGAGCCGAGACCAACAACGAAATCTTCAAAATCTTCTTCACGATGTCATTCACCGAAATCACGATCCTTGAATGTCTTGACCTCGATGTCGTCGTATTCGACCGCCATGTCGGCGAGCTTCTGCATGAGGAGGCTCGACTCTTTGCCTTTCAGCACATACTTGCCGCTCTCTTCATCCTTCGTCACGATGAGGTCGATGTTCGTTTTTTCACAAAGTACTTGGTCCGGCCCGGCCGCAGGGTCGCAAAGACCCGGCTCGTTGCAGATGTTCAACTCGAGATGGTAGTATTCGGTGAAGCGTTTCAAGAAGACATAGCCCATCCCCGTGAGCTTCCCGTCTTGGATGATGAAATCATCCATCGCTCTGTCCAAGACGATGAACTCGCGTTGCCGGCTGATGCTGATCACATAGATCAAGGGAATGATCGCCGCCCCGATGGCCACCTCGGCGATGGCGACGTCGGGGGCGTTGTTGATGACGTAGAGGCTTGCCGTCGTCAAAGAGAAAGACGCCACGAGGATGATGATCGTCCGGTTGTTGTTGTGGAGGACGATGGCGATGGCAATGATGATCAGGACGATCTGCATGGCATAGGCCACGACATCGATGAGCTCAATCCCGTTCAGAACCAGAAACATCCTCCGTCCCTCCTTTGCTGCGGTCGGTACCGATATTCTTCACGGGAACACCCGTCAGATAGGCGCTCCGGATGTTCACGTGGGCACTGATCGGATTCGTGATGAGCATGAAGCCGATGAGCATCACGAACCGGATGATATAACGATAACAAAACGGCAATCCTTCCTTCGTGGCACAGACGATCGTTATCACGATCAAAGCCACGAGCAAGGTGAGGCTCGCGATCGTCTCGATCATGGCCGAAGAGAGAATGCGCACATAGAGGTCCTTCGCCCGGAAGACGGCGATGATGCCGAAGATGATGAATATCCAAGCGATGACAAGCAAGACGATGGGAATGATGGTCATTTCTCCCGCCCTCCCGTCATGATGAATTTGGCCAAGAGCGTGATGGTGAGGAAGCCGACGATGCCGTAGCCGATCGCGACGTCGAGGATGAGGATGCTGTCGGTGAGCACGGCATAGATCGTCACGAACATGACGACTTTCGCACTGACGAGGTTCACCATGAGCAACCTATCCCAGATGGTCGGCCCCATGATGAGACGGATGACACTCGCCCCCGCCGACAGGACGAGAATGATGAGGGTCAAAAAGAGCATCCATTCCAATGCCCCGGTGAGTTCAAGCATCTTTCCCCGCCCCCTTCTTCCTCTTCTTCTGCAACAGCCTTTCGAACCGTTTGCGGATCGGGGCCGCGAGTTCTTCCGGCGTCGCATCGGGAGGCGCGATCGTGAGAACGGTCACGGTCTTCTTCTTGGTATCGCTGTCGATGGTGATCGTCCCCGGGGTGAGTGTGATGGAATTCGCCACGATCGCCACATCGACGGCACTCTCCACATCGAGCTCGATTGTGAAAACGACCGGCTTGTACGTGCGTTTGAAGAGATTGACGGCGAAGCGGAGGGCCGCTTTGAAGACCTCGACGAGGAGGATCGAGACATACCGGAAGAAACGATGGATGTGAAACGCGGAATAGCGCGTGTCTTTACCGCCATAAAAGACCTGATACGACAGTTCCGTCAACACACCACACAACAAAACGCCCGCGATGACGGTTTCGGGGCGGAAATTCAAGGCGAACAAGAACCAGATGGCAAGACACAGCAAAAACAGGCCGTAACGGGAAGCGATGTAATCCTTCATGGGTCATTCCTCCGCGACGATGTGAAAAAATCAAACTTTATTATAGCACAAAAAAAGGACGAAAAAAATCTATGTGTCCACGGCCAGAAGGGCGATGATCGTTTTCGCATCCTTGATTTCACCACTTTTGGCGAGATGGACGGCCTCCTCCAAAGGAAGCCGGACGAGCTCCACATATTCGTCGTCGTCGGCTTTCGGTTTATGTTCGAGGATGGTCACATCATATGCGTGATAGATCTCGATCCGTTCGTTCGAGAACCCGATGGCCGAATACACATCCATCACCTTGACGAAATCGTCGCTCGTGTAGCCGGTCTCTTCTTCCAACTCCCTCTTTGCGCAACGGAGCCCGTTCTCCCCCGCTTCATCTTTCTTGCCCGCGGGGATCTCCAGGCTGTCGATGCCGGCCGCGTAACGATGTTGGCGGACGAGGAGGACCTCCCTGTCTTCGGTGATGGGGAGGACGGCGGCGGCCCCGACATGGTCGACCACGACCCGTTTCCCGTCACGACCGTCGGGAAGCTCTACATCATCCTCATACACCCGCAAAAAGTCACAACTGTATTGCAAGTGGCGTTTCAGGAACTTCTCCCGTTTCAAAAACGACCATTCCCTTCCTTTGCTACATGAGGTTCATCCGGTCAGTCATTATATCACGTCTCGCCGCGGATGTGAAAAGAACCCCTTCACAATCTTCCATGAAAAAGGCAGGCACATCGTGTGTGCCTGCCCGTTCAACGTCGGTGTCAGTTCGGAAAAGCCTCGCGCAACACCGAAAGCGCCCAATCGATCTCTTCTTTCTTGATGACGAGCGGCGGGGCGAGACGGATGGTGTGCGTGTGGGTCTCTTTGGCGAGGATGCCCATCTCTTTGAGTTTCTCGGTGTATTTCCGGGCACCTCCCGCATCCTCGTGCAACTGGATGGCGATGAAGAGTCCTTTTCCGCGGACCTCCTTGAAGACGGGGGAGTCGATCTTTTTGATCCCTTGGAGGAAATAGGCGCCGAGTTCCTCGGAACGCTTGGGCAGCTCTTCTTCCAACAACACGTCGATCGCCGCCTCGCCGGCGACACAAGCGAGCGGATTCCCCCCGAAGGTACTGCCGTGGGAGCCCGGTACGATGACATCCATGATGTCATGACGGGTGATCGCGGCCGAAACGGGGATGACGCCGCCCGAGAGGGCCTTGCCCACGAGCAGGATGTCCGGCTTGGCGTTCTCATGCTCATAACAGAAGAGTTTGCCGGTCCGGCCGAAGCCGGTCTGGATCTCGTCGAAGATGAGAAGGACGTTGTGTTTTTCACAAATCTCTTTGACTTTTCTGAGATACCCCTCGCTCGGGATGATGACACCGGCCTCGCCTTGGATCGGCTCGACCAAGAAGGCCACGGTGTTCTCGTTGATGGCGGCTTCGAGGGCCTCGGTGTCGTCGTAGGGGATGTTGATGAAGCCGGGGGTGTAGGGACCGTAGTCTTTTCTGGCGACCTCATCGATGGAGAAACTGACGATCGTCGTCGTCCGTCCGTGGAAGTTGCGGTTGGCGGTGATGATCTCGGCTTTGTTTTCGGGGACGCCCTTCTTCTGGTATCCCCAGCGGCGGGCGATCTTGATGCCCGTCTCGACCGCTTCGGCGCCCGTGTTCATCGGCAGCGCCACTTCATAGCCCGAAACCTCACAGAGCTTCTTCAAGAAACGCCCCAGTCTGTCGTTGTAGAAGGCGCGCGAGGTCAGCGTGAGCGTCTTCAGCTGTTCTTCCACCCTTTTCACGATCTTGGGATGGAGATGACCGTGGTTGACGGCGGAATAGGCCGCGAGACAATCGAGATACTTGTTGCCCTCGGGGTCCCAGACCCAGACACCTTCCGCTTTGTGGATGACGACGGGGATGGGTGCATAGTTCCTGGCACCATATTGCGCTTCGAGTTCCATGGATTCTTTCGTACTGGACATGAATTAGCACCTCTGTAATAAAATTTTTGGGCGAAAGAGAGGAAAAGCCTCTCTTACACGTAAAAAGAAACGAAGATCTCGCTCTTTCACCACGCCCATTCTACCATAAGCCCCAATGAACTGCAAACGCTTTCAGGAAGGCGCCTTGTCGGACGCCTTCAAAAAAGGCTTCTTCTCAGAAGCCGTAGGTCTCTTTCAACATCGTATATTGGGAGAGCGATCTTTCGTCGAGATTTTCGAGTCCCGCCTCGCGGGCCCAGTCGATGGCCTCGATATATTCTTGCGCCGTGATNCCGCGGTCGATTTCGGGAAAACCCTTCATCCGCCACAAGGGCCGGTATTGCCCCATGAGGTTGACATAGGTCTCGAGCGAGAGGTTTTCCGCCACCCAGGCGACGAACTTCTTCGTGCCGTTGACATGGTTCGGCATGATGAGATGTCTGATCATCAAGCCCCGGCTCGCGACGCCGTCAGCACGACAGCTGAGATCGCCGACCTGTTCGTGCATGGCGATGAGCGCCCGCTTGGCGACGGAAGGATAGTCGGCCGCTTGGGATTCGTTGTAGCGGGTGGCGTTTTTTTCCTCCATGAACTTCATGTCGGCAAGATAGATGTCGACGACGCCCTGAAGCAGGTCGAGGGTCTCTTCGGTCTCATAAGAGCCCGTGTTGTGGACGAGGGGGAGCGAAAGACCCTGTTTCGCCGCGAGGGCCACAGCGGTAAGGATGCGCGGGAGAAAATGTGTCGGGGTGACGAGGTTGATGTTCGCACAGCCCATCTTCTGCAGCTGCAACATCATCTGTGCGAGTTCTTCGTCCGTGACTCTTTTCCCGAGACCGCGGTGAGCCGTCTCATAGTTTTGACAGAAGACACAACGAAGATTGCAGTGGGAAAAGAAGATGGTGCCCGACCCCCGTCGGCCGGTGAGGGGGTCCTCTTCGCCGGGGTGGGCGAAATGACCGGAAACGACCGCCTCATAGGGTGCTCGGCAGAACCCCTTCTCCCCTTTTGTCCGGTCCACGCCGCAGCGGTGGGGGCAGAGCGTGCATCGCGCATAGATGTTTTCCGCCTTGTCGATCCGTGCTTGCAAGCCGTCTTCTTCGATGAGTCCGAGGTAAGCGGGCCAAGTCTTCGGAGCGTATTCATTTTCCATCATGAGACCCCCTTTCACACCGTCAGGCGACCATGAGGATCGCATAGCGGTTCATCGTGTCATCTTCGTCTTTTATGACATGCAAAGGGTAGCCGACCTTCTTCACGGTCGTGAAGAGGTCCACGCCCAACGCCTCGGGCGTGGGACGGGCCTTCTCCTTGTGGCGGCATGCGGTCGGTGTTCGCATGCAATCGTCACAACGATAGCAGACGGTCGCGGGCAGAAGCAAGGCCTTCGGGTATCCTTCGTAGAAGAGTTTCTTCTCCAGTTCGAGAAGCGCTTCGTCAATCTCGAAGAACATAGAGGCGTCCTCACCCCGATGATGGGCCGCCATCTCGAAGCGGATGATGAGGGCGTGGTCGTATTCGGAAAAGAAACGCTCGCATTCTTCTATGTCGGGCATGTTCGGGGGGCAAACGGCCCTTTGGCCGTAATCGGGACAGCTATGGATGCACATGGAACGCACCCATTGCCGGACGACGATTTCTTGCGCATCGATGAAGCGATAGTCTTCGAACCCATGCTCCTCCAACAACTTTTCCACAAGCTTCTCGTCCATAGAGCTAACCTCCTTTTTCCGATGCTTAAAAACGGACTTCGAAGGCGCCGAAATCTTCTTTTGACGAGAGGTCTTCGACCTCCATCTTGTCGATCCGGCCCGGGGTGTCCTCTTTGATCGCCTTGAGGAAGAGGTCCACTTGGCTTGTGCGTCCTTCGGCGACGGCTTCCACGCTGCCGTCACGAAGGTTTCGGACATAGCCGCGGATGCCGATGCGACGGGCGTGATTCTGGATGTAGTAACGCATACCCACACCTTGCACGATCCCTTGGAGACGGATGTGGACCCTCCGCTTGTCGGTCATGGTTCCTCCCCCTTTTCTTCGGGATGGACTCTTCCGTGACGATTCTTCCAACTCATCTTCAGTATAATGCAAAACCCCCGTTCCTGCCAAGCGCGTGAAAAAAGCGCCCGTTCAAGCGCTTGGACAGGCGGAATCACAAAACATGGGGCTCAATGGTCTTTCAACTTCTTGAAAGCTTCGGTCGCCAAATAGCCGATCGCCCCGGAAGAAAAAAGAACGATGGCTATAAAATACTGTTGGATCCAGAGAAAAGCGATACCGATGACCACACATATCACGGCGAAAATGTAAGAGAAGTAATCGAATATGTCGAAAATCAGTGCGAGCAACACCGTGAAAATAATCAACGGCGCAACGATGAGCAGCGACTCCAAAAAAGCCATAAGCATCTCTCCCGAGGATTTTTCAATGAACGGTCCCGAAATCAACGACCCTTGTGGTCAATCCGCTTTCACGCAACGGACCCGGTTCTTCCCTTCCGCTTTCGCAATGTATAGACCTTGGTCGGCACGGCGGATGATAGAGACCGCCGTGTCTTTTTGTTCATACACGGCGACACCGACACTGACCGTCAAATGACCGTCGGGTGTGATGTCGCCCTCTTCCACGGCGCGGCGGACTCTTTCCGCACATTCCGTGGCTTCTTGCGGATCGGAAGCCTCACAGACCATCAAGAACTCTTCGCCGCCCCAGCGGCCGACGCGGCAATCATCACTTGTCGTTTCCCCCAACAATTCGGCGAAAGCTTTCAACACGTTGTCGCCCTCGATATGGCCGTGCTCGTCGTTGACCCGTTTGAAATTGTCGATATCACAGATCATGACGGANAATCCCGCACCCGTTTTCGCGTTTTCCAAGCGGCGGTCCAATTCGGCATCGAGCCATTCGCGGTTGTGGATGCCTGTCAGGGTGTCCGTGATGGAAAGCATCCGTAACGCCTCGTTGATCTTCCGCAAGGATGTCTGGGCCTTGTGGATGGTCAATTCATAACACATCACGAGGGCGAGAAAAGCGACGGTGCCGACGAGGAAGTTCGTGAGAGAGCCCCCGTCGAAGACGGCTTCCGCCCAAAGGCTCCGGTTCCATACAAGATACACGACGGTGAGCATGAACGCCGAAAGCGAGAAAATAGCTCCCTTCTTGCGCCCCGTGAGATAGAAAGCGACCACCGGGACGGGCGGGAAGAGATAGAGGACGAACACCGAATGTCGCGCCGCGCCAAGATAGACAAGATAGCTCACGACCACGATGAAGGTGACCGTCACGGCCGCAACCTCGATTTTTTTCGTCAGATGATAATGGACGATGGCTACAATCGTGGCCGACAAGGACAAAGACAACAAAACAATGGCGAGGGTGTTCGCCGTCAGGACCAGGTTCGCCACGATTCCCGCCACGATACCGAGGACAAGCAAGACGAAACTCGTCCTGAGCAAACGCCGACGCCGGAAACCCGTAAAAGTCTCCTCGTCGTCCCGTAAGCCGGTCACATACTGTTCAGCCATGTCGGACACACCTTTCCGGCTCCATGTTGTCCCCTTCCTTGTTTCGTCTATTTCAGGATACCACAAAACACACCCTCTAGGAAAAAAAACCTTGCCTCACCCTCTTCATAAAAAAAAGACGCCGGAAGCCAAAGGCTTTCCGGCGCCAAAATTATCGAATGATCATTCGCCGAGCAGGCGTTCGACATCGCTTTCTTCATAGAGCTCGTCATAGATCTCTTGCATCTGCTCTTGTTCTTTGCCCATGATGTATTCTTCTTCAAGGTCCTCTTTCATCTCGTCGAAATCGGGGATCTCCTCGCCTTGTTCCTCGTAGTACTCCTTGCGGGTCTCATACATCTCTTCGAGATCCTCTTCGTCGACGTCCACCTCTTCAAGATGCTCGTCGAAATAATTCTCGACGGTGAGTTCCGTGCGGATCACTTCCCGGAATGAATCCTCGGTGTAGCCGGCCGCCTCGAGGGCGTCAAAGAAAGCCTCGTCCGACTCGAAGAAGTCTCTTTGTTCCTCGAAGGCCTCGTCGACCTCTTCGTCGGTGACCGCGAGTCCTTCATCTTCCGCCGCTTGGATGAGGATTCTTTCCTGGATCAAGGATTCCAAGGCTTGTTCTTCGATTTGTTCCAAGAACATCTCACCTTGTTCACCGTCAAAATCGATGCCTTGTTGTTCATACATGGAAACCATGAAGTCGACCTGTTCCTGCCATTCGCTTTCCATGATCTCTTCTTCGTTGATGATGGCGATCGGTTCATCCGTCTCCCCACCGCAGGCGGCGAGGGTGACCGTTATGAGCATGCCGAACATGACAACTAGAATCTTTTTCATAAATATCCAATACTCCTTGAGATTTTTTTCCTTAACAGTCGCCCATACTAACACACATATACCTAGAATGCAATGCACAGAAAACAAGTCACCCATCTTTCCTTGTGACAAGGTTTTGGTTATAATGATGGGTGATTCCATGAAGAAGGAGTGAAGCCATGCCTATCCACCAAGACACCATCATCGTTTCCACACCCGCAAGAGAGGCCTTCGTCGACATCACCGGCAAAATCCAAGCTTTCTTGAAAGAACGAGGCGTCACCGAAGGTGTGGTCCACCTTTTCGTCCCCCATACGACCGCCGGCGTCACCATCAACGAGAATGCCGATCCCACCGTCGTCTCCGATCTCCTTTTCGCGTTGAAGAAGAGTTTCCCCGACCGAAAAGAGTTCCGGCATGCGGAAGGCAATTCCGACGCCCACATCAAGTCTTCGCTCGTCGGTCCCGACCTCACCATCCCCGTTCAAGACGGCAAGATGCGGCTCGGTACCTGGCAAGGCGTCTATTTCACCGAGTTCGACGGTCCGAGAGACCGCAAACTCCATCTGCAGATCATCGGCACATAGAAAAACGAGGGAGCCCGCAGGCTCCCTCGGTCATTTCACATATGGTCCTCGAACCAACCGGTGATCTCCTTCAATCGCTTGATGCGGGCCTCAGGCTTGCCGCCGCGGGAGAGGCCGTGGCTTTCGTCCTTGATCCAGACGAGTTTCGTCTCCACACCTTCGGCCTGCAAGACGGCATGGAACTGCTGAGCCTGTTCGATGGGACAGCGGTGGTCCTTGTCGGCATGGATGAAAAGCAGCGGGGTCTTGACGTTCAAGGCGTGCTTGATGGGGGATTGTTCGTAGAGTTTCTCCCTGTCCCGCAGAGGGTGTCCTTGCATCTGGTCCGTGACGAACATGTTGCCGATGTCGCTTGTGCCATACATCGAGAACCAGTTGGAGATGGACCTCTGCGTCACGGCGGCGCGGAACCGGTCCGTGTGCGTGACGATCCAGTTCGTCATGAAGCCGCCGTAAGAGCCGCCCGTGACGAAGAGTCTGTCTTCGTCTATGCTTTTGTACTCGGCGAGAACTTCGTCGGTGAAGGCCATGAGGTCTTCATAGTCGATGGTGCCGTATTTGCCACGGATGTCGGCGAAGGCGTCGCCTTTGCCGTCCGACCCCCGGGGGTTGGCGAAGAAGACGAAGAACCCCTCGTTCGCCCAATATTGCATCTCGTGATAGAAGACGTTTCCATAGACCGTTTTCGGCCCGCCGTGGATGTTCAAGACGGCGGGATATTTCTTGGCGGGGTCATAGTCTTTGGGTAGAAGGACGAACCCTTTCACCTCGTGGTCTTCTCTCGGCAAGACGAGCGGTCGGGGTGTCGCCACGTAATGGTCGCGCAAGACACGGGTGTTCTTCCTCGTGAGCATGGAGAGCTTCTCATCAGAGAAATCATATCGGTAGACTTCCTGCAGCCGCGTACCCTTCATGGCGATGAGAAGGGCTTCGTCATCGAAGGGCACAAGGCCGTCGATGGATCCGTCCATGGCGAGGACGGTCTCCATCTCGCCGTCGAGACCGACCGCCTTCCATTCGGTGTGGGCGTCGACCGTGGCGATGAAATGGAAACGACCGTCCTTGACGAAGGTCTTCTCCGAAGCAAGCAGGCGGCAATCGGTGCCGACCGTGTTCCCATACGAGCCACCGAATCTCTTGAGGAGTTCGAGCTCTCCCTTCTTTACCAAGAAGAAGTCGGGATTCTCGTTGAGGCCGTATTCGGCCATGTCGCGGGCGACGACAAGGAGCTCGCCGTCGACTTCGGCCAATCCCATGACACTATGGTCCAACTTGTCGTAGAGGACGGTGTGGGTGTCGGTCTCCATGTCATAGACATAAATCCGGCTTGTCAAGGAACGGATCTTCTCCTTCTTCTTGCCGGTGTAATAGAGCTTCAACTTGTCTGCAGAGAGCGTGAAA
>SL_5KL_010_SEDDRAFT_10001855_pt1 | contig 12319 bp, 9 predicted proteins | sample SodLakKL_010_SED_FD_9118 | JGI IMG/M metagenome (IMG submission 9118)
GAGGGACTCGTGCGCCACCCCCTCGCGCCCGTTCGTGGACGGTGTTGGTCGGGCAAGCACGGCCTCAGTGGTACCTCCACAGAAACATCCTCCCACAACAGCATCCACGAACAAGCCCCAGCCTTCCCCTCAGCCCCTCAGCCACCCCGCCGCACTAAATCTGGAGAAGACCCAAAAATAGAATCTGGATTCGGTTTTTCTCGCATCCCGTAGGCCGTGGGCCGACTCTACGGCTACTCCGTGGGATTCTCTCCGAAGTGGACCTGGCAGCTTCCAGATCGCTCTCTGGTCAGTCAATCGCGCTCCCGCACCGTGACGAAGCGCGCCTTCACCGGAAGATGGTCGCTGATGAGGCGCATGGTGGCGGCATCGAAGGGGGTGGGGACCCGTGCCGACCCGGGGACCAGATCGGGCATCATGTTCTGGTTGGGGATGATGTGATCAAGTTGCCGGGTCGGGGTGTCGGCGGGGTGGGTGAGGGTCTCCCGGCCTCCCAGGGCGTCCATGAGGACCACATCGGTGCCTTCCCCCAGAGCCCTGAGGTACTCCTCATCACCAGGGAGGGTGTTCAGATCCCCGGCCAGGAGGATGCGGGCGCCGGGGTCGGCCCGTAGAATTCGCTCCCAGTGCTCCCGTAGGAGGTCGAGTTGCCCCTTCCGCCACCCCACATCCCGGTCGCTCCGCCCGGCCTTCAGGTGGACTCCGGTAAGGGTGAAGGTGTACTCGGGGTTCACGTGCACATCCACCGAGACCATCCGGTTGTTGGTGAACGATTGGCGGTCTGTGTTTCCAACTGAGTCCACTTCGCCGTGGATGTAGGTGTACACGTTGGAGTAGCTGTACATGAGACCCAGGGGCAGGCGGCTCATGATGATGACGTTCATGTACCAGTCCGTGCTCTCCCTGCCTGTGAAGTGGCGGTACCCCATATCGGCCAGGTGCTCGCCGGCCCATGCCTCGATGAACGAAGCGCTCTCCACCTCCTGGAAGACCACGATGTCCGGATCGAGAACCCGAATGGCCTCCGCCAGGAGCCGGCGCCGTTCGGGGAGGTTCGGGTTGGGATTGTTTTCCCGGGGATGGTCGATGTAGGGGGAGTCCCAGTCATCCACGAAGTGCTCGATGTTCCAGGCCACCACGGTGATGGTGTCGTGGGCGGCTGGGTCGTACCACGGAGGGAGGGCTGCGGAACGCCACACATCGGCGCCGGCGGCAGACTCCGTCGTCGGGGCCGCAAGATGAGGCGCAGGTGACGGTGCCGGAGCATGTGGAGCAGAGGGCTCTCCGACGCATGCGCCGAGGAGGAGAAGGAGGGATGCGGGAAGGAGTCGGCCAAGTCGGGTTCGACGCATGATCACGAGGGGGGAGGTTGGGGTTGGCCGGTTCGGACCCCTGGAATTCTAGGCCCCGCCCCCCGCCCCTTCCAGTCGATCGTCATCCCGCATGGGAAGGACATCAGTCCTGGCCTGGTCCGTTCTGCGGTCAGGTTGTTTGCGCTCCACCGCCGCCGCCATGGCCTCCAGAGTGGTGGATTGCAGATAGTGGCGGATCCCTTCCCGGATGGGCTTCCAGGTGTCATGGAGGGGGCAGGGGCACGTGTCGGAACAGACGGCGAGCCCAACGGCGCAAGACTCCAGATCCGAGTTCCCGTCCATGGCCGTCCGGATCTCGTAGAGGGTGATCTCACTGGGCGGGCGTTGCAGGAAGTACCCGCCCGTGGGCCCCCGCGCCGACCCGAGCATGCCCGCATCCACGAGTCGGGTCAGGATGGTCGAGAGAAAGGGGGAGGGAAGACCCTCAGCCTCGGCAATGTCCCTGAGCTTGACCATATCTTCCGACCCACTGTACTGCCGAGCCAGGTGGGTGGCGGCGCGGATGGCGTATTCACATGCGGAGGAGTAGATCATGCTTCAGGGACGGTGGAAGGGTAGAGCCGGAAAACGGACCGGAACCGGCAAAATGGACGGAATCTGAGGCATGATCATTCGCAAGCCTCCAGGTAAGCTATGCATCTTGATCCGCATGCGCCACCGTGTCAAAGCCTGCATGCCGGCGCATCGGGCCGTGGCAGGGTTGCCTCGGCGCAACAGGTACTGTGGTGGAAGGGCAAAGATCTGGTCCGCAATGCCCCGTCGTCACCCTCCTCCTGGGCCTTTCCGACGGAGTAGAGCCCCCCTGGGCAGGATGCGATAGCACATACCGTTGCAGTGCTTGAACTTGTGCGTTCGTTGACGTGATTCCCTCCAGGTTTCCTAGTTTGGCATAGGAATTCCGACAATCGGTGCTGTGAACCGGATTCCTTCCCCCTTGAGCCCGGAGGCAGCATGCTGGACCCCCAACTCAAACGAATCGCCCGAACCCTTGGACCCAGTGACTTTCCCCGGAAGCTCGCTCTGGAGCTCTGCGCCGACTGCAACCTGGCCTGCTCCATGTGCCATCACCCGGAGATGCGGCGACCGAAGGGTGTGATGCCATTCCCTCTATGGAAAAAGTTGGCGGACGAGGTGGCCAGGGTGGATCCGGACACCGAGATCTGGTTCTCGTTCTGTGGTGAGCCGCTCATGGAGCCCGATCTGCTGGTGGCCTACCTCCGGTATGGGGCGTCGGTGGGCCTGCGCTCTCTGAACGTGAATTCCAACGGCCAACTGCTCGTTCCGGAGGTTGCCGGGCCACTCCTTGAGAGCGGTGTCGGCACCGTCGTCATCGGGATCGATGGCTTCTCCGCCCCGGTCTATGCGTCGGTCCGGGTGAATGGCGATCGGGATACGGTCTACCGGAATGTAGAGCACCTCCTGGAGCAGCGACGGGAGCTGGCCACGGGTCCGGAGATCCAGGTGCAGTTCATCGAGATGGATGAGAATGAGCACGAAATGGGGGCCTTTGCCCGGTACTGGCTCGAGCGGGGCGCAACGGTGAAGGTGCGAAACAAGCTGAGTTGGGGAGGACGCCTGGACACCCCGGCCCATCAGGAGAAGGAGGAGCGGATCCCCTGTCCCTGGGCTCTCACCATGATGCATGTCTTCTGGGATGGGCGAGTGCCGCGCTGCTCCGGCGATGTAGAGGGGGAGGATTTCCAGGCAAATGCCTGGCATAGCAACCTCACCGACATCTGGGCCCACCTCGCCCCCTACCGCCAACTCCACCTGGATCGCCGCTTCGACGAACTCCCCGATCGCTGCCAGCAGTGCCGGGATTGGATGAGCGGTGCGGCGGAGCGGGTCCGGGAGGGACAACTCGACCGGTTGGAGCGGCGACTCCGGAAGCGGAGCCTCCCCATGGTCTATGCCCCGGGAACCACGGCACTGGCGAAACCCTTCAACCCGCTCCCATTCCCGGAAGGGGCCTCGTCACCGCCGGCCCTGTGAACTGACCGGGGAACGCCGTGTTCCCAGCCCGGGGACGCCGGGTCTCCAGGCCGGGAACACCCTCTCGCGAGTCGGGGAACGACGTGTCTTCAAAGAAAGCGATACCCGCCATGTCTCTGGAGAGAGAAGGGGGAGGGAAGAGGGCTCCTCACCGTACCCTCTACCTCTGTGGTGCCGGTAACCCGGAGGGTGTTCGACTCGCCCTCAGGCTGGCCAGGAGTACCGGGCGTTGGCAGAGGATGGTGCTTCTGGATGATGACCCGGCTCTCCTCGGGGTCAAGAAGATGGGGGTTCCAGTGGAGGGGCCCTTCTCCATTCTCGAGTCCGTGGATCCCGCCCAGGCGGAAGTGGTGAGCCTTGTGGCCCGGACCACCCGAGGGAGGGCGGCGGTGGCGGCGCGCATTGAGGGTTGCGGTGTTCCGTGGGCGGGGCTGGTGAGCCCGGACGTGGATCTGTGGGGCACCAGTACCGCTCCCGACCTGATGGCCTATCAGAATGCCACCATCGGGCCGGAGGCGGTGGTGGACGAAGGGTGTGTCGTGTTCATGGGGGCCGCGGTGGGGCACGGCTCCCACCTCGGTCGACACTGCGTGGTGGCTGCCAACGCTGTGCTGAACGCCCGGGTCCAGCTGGGAGACCGGGTCTATGTCGGCACCAACGCCACCGTGCTTCCTGAGGTGACGATCGGGGACGATGTGACCATCGGAGCGGGCGTCACGGTGGTGGATCATATCCCGGCCGGTGCCACCGTCCTTTCGGAGCCGATTCGTGTGGTAGAGACCGGAAAAGGCATGGCACCGGGGGGGAGAGGTGGGACCAGCGCCTATGCAGACGCCGGTTCTGGTCCGCGCCCCCTCGACAGCGGAACGGCCCAGGAGGTGGAGCGGGAGTTGGCCGAGATCTGGGGTGAGGTGCTGGAGCAGGACGCCGTCCCGCTGGAGGCCAACTTCTTCGACCTTGGGGGGACGAGCCTGGCGGCCCTCCGAATCATCGGTCGGGCAAATGAGCGTCTGGGGGCGCAGCTATGTCCGGTGGATCTCTTCGAATTCCCCACAGTCAGGACCCTGGCCCGCAAGGTTACTGGGTGCACCACCAGTGGCCCCCGTGAAGCAGGTGGGCTCGCCGTGGCCCAGCAGCGAGGGGATCGGCGCCGAGCCATTCTGGGCCGTGGCTCGCTCTTCTGATCGGGAGCGGAGGTGGCGGCCTGTTTGCTGGGCAGAATCGGCAAGCGCTCCCCCAGGGCGGATTGGTCAGGGGCGGATCCCTCACTCCAGGACCCTGGCCACGCCTCCCCGGCGGGGATCCCCAGCGCCCACCCACCCTCTGGGTGACCGTTCCACCACATGGACTCCGCCGAAGAAGAGGTTGGGGCCGTCCCAGACTCGGTGGTGGGGCCAGACAGTGGAAAGGGCCTCCACCACCTCAGCCGGGAATCCCCCCTCGATCTCAAGGCACGGACCCTCCACGTGGAGCCGCGGCCGGGCCACTGCCTCTTGGGCCGGTAGCCCTCCTTCCACCAGGTCCACCACCACCTGGAGGATTGCGGAGCGGATGCGGTTGGAGCCGCCCGATCCCAGCACCCTGAGTCCCGTACCGTCGGGCGTCTCCACCACCGAAGGAGCCATCATGGAGGTGAGGCGACGGTTCAGGGGCCAGCGGCCAAATCCCTGGGGCTGCAGGTCCTCCTCGCCCAGCATATTGTTGAGCATGGCCCCTACTTCCGGGATGAGGCGGCCGCACCCCTCACCGTTGCTGGCGGTGAGGGAGGCGGCATTCCCCCATCGGTCCACGATGCTGATGTGAGTCGTCCCACCCCGGCCTCGTGGGTGGTGGGCGCGAATTCGACGGTACCGATCCAGGAGTCGAGAAGAGAGAAGCCGACGTCCCACTTCGGGAAGCACCTCCCCCTCCAGCCCTTCCCGGCTCCGTGCCTCCCGCATGGCATCAAGAGCTTGCCCGGTCCTGAGAGCTAGCTCCACGGGAGTCTTCGGAGGAGGGGTCCCGTCCATCAGGGCCAACCCGAACCCCACCAGGAGACCTCCGGACGAGGGAGGGGGATTGGTGAGGAGGCGGTGACCGCGAAAGGAGACCTCCAGCGGAGTCCGCACCTCCACCCGGTAGCCCTCCAGGTCATCCCGGCGCAGGTGGCCACCCCCGGCCCGGGACAGGGCATCCAGACCGGCCGCCACCTCCCCCCGGTAGAAGAGGTCGGGGCCTTCCAGCGCCAGCACATCCAGGAAATCGGCCAGAACCGGGAGCCTGTGCCGGTCGCCGGAGGCCAGCAGGCGACCCTCCGCGCTGAAGAGTGTCTCCACCTCCGGGCTGTGGAGAAGGATGGGGAGGAGGACCCTGGCGAGAAACGCCTGCAGGTCATTCACCTCTACGCCCTCCCGCCCGAGTCGCACGGTGGGCTCCACCACCTCCCGCATGGACATCCGACCCAGATCCTCCAGGATCCTGAAGGCTCCCGCTACGACCCCTGGGACCGCAGCCGATCCCAGCCCGATGTGGAAGGGCTGTCGGGCTGATCCGAAGTCCGCCTCGATCCGCTGGAAGTCCTCTTCGTGGGACTCCAGCCGGTGGCCCGGCGTCTGGCAAAAGAAGTCGTAGACCCGGGCCGGGCCGTCCACCGGGCGCGCCAGGAGGAAGCCGCCCCCGCCGGGAGAGACCAGGAGGGGCTCAGCAACGCACGCAGCCCAGAGTGCTGCCACGGCAGCGTCAAAGGCGTTGCCGCCGCCGTGGAGCACCTCCTCAGCGGCGTGGAGCGTGTCGCGGTGTCCGCAGGCCACGGCCCCGCGGCTCATGGGGTCCCTGCCCGATTCAAGGAATCCGCCCGGGAGAGGGAGTCCACCCCCTGGGGAGAGCGATTCGCCCGGGGGAGGGGAACCGTCCGGGGAGAGGGATCCCCTCAGGGACAGGATCGGTCACTGCTGATCGGCAGGTTCCATCCGGAGGATAGGCGCCAGGTCCCCGGCCCGGTCCTCCATGACCAGGTAGATGAGGCCGTCCGGTCCCTGCCGGACATCCCGGATACGGCCTTGCTCCGGGACCAGGGTTTCCACCGTCACCGCTCGGCCATCCACTATTCTCACCCGTGAGAGCTGCTGGCCGGCCAACCCCCCGTTGAAGATGTCGCCCTGCCAGCGGGGGAAGGCATCCCCGGTGTAGATCATGAGCCCGGAGGTGGCGATGGAGGGGGTCCAATGGTGAACCGGGCCCACCATCCCCTCCGCCCGGACCGCCTCGTGGATGGGGGTGCCGGGGCCGTAGTTCACTCCAAAGCCCACCACCGGCCACCCGTAGTTCACGCCGGGTTCGATGAGATTCAACTCGTCCCCGCCCTGGGGACCATGCTCATTCTGCCAGACCTGGTTCGTCTCGGGGTGGATGGCCATCCCCTGGGCGTTCCGGTGGCCCCAGCTCCAGATCTCCGGGAGGATCTCGCCGTGGCCAACGAAGGGGTTGTCGGCTGGAACCCCACCGTCGTCGTGGATCCGGAGGGTGGTACCGATGTGGTTGGTAGGATCCTGGGCCGGGTGCGCCGCCAGGTCGCCCACAGGCCGCACCTGCCGATCCCCCACAGTCACGAATAGGTGGCCATCTCCATCGAAGGCCAGACGGGATCCGTGGTGTCCCCGACCCTCTACCCAGGCTTCGGCCACCAGAATGTCCTCCACATCGTGGAGGGCGTCACCCTCGAACCTCCCCCGGGCCACGGCGGTGGTGCCCATGGAGTCGTCGTCGTTGGGCTTGGAGTAGGTGAAGTAGACGAGGCGATTCGATTCGAACTCCGGATGGAGGACCACATCCATGAGCCCGCCCTGACCCCCGACCCGGATGGTGGGGAGCCCCGGGACCGGATCCGGGAGGAGCCTACCGTCACGGATGATCCTCATCCGGCCTGCCTCTCCGTCGGGCGCCCGCTCACCCCGCTCCGTCACAAGCATGTCTCCGTTTGGGAGGAAGGCCAGGCCCCAGGCGTGCTGAAGCCCGTCCACCACTGTGGTCAGGCGGTAGGCGTGATGCTCGGACTGGAATACGGTGTCGCTATCCAGGCGGGCTCCTTCCACATCGCCGGGGCTGCACGCCGGAAGGAGTGAGGCGACGGCCAGGATCGCCACCGTACCGGGGAGGATGGTTGAGGGCAGACGCATGGCAGACTCGGGTTCATTGAAGCGTGATGGAATTGTCTACTGCAATCATGGTGGCAGGGAGTGGTTTGCGAAAGGGACTCGGGGCAGGCGGGACCGCGAAGACGCCGAGATTGCCCATCCCCGGGGCGCCATTCTACCTTGCGGTACCCTTTCGCGAGGCGCCGTACCGGGATCCAACCCCACCCTCTGCCCCAGGCTGCCATGCAACGACCTCACCTCTACTTCACGGTGATCCCCGAAACGCTCATCTATTCCATGCTTCCGCCGGAGGAGTTCGGAAAGTACCTCTCCATCGGTTCCCGGAAGCTGAAGAGCGATCAGTCCATCTTCTTCCAGGTCGACCCCGACTTCTCCAGTGATTACTTCCCCCTGGAGAAGGGGTTGTCCCGCTGCCTCCCCCACGCTGATGGATCCACCCGGCGATCCACCTACGTGTCCGTCTACCGGGTCCTGGAGCACCTCCCCATCGAGGCCCTTGGGAGCCTCTTTCTCACGACTCGGGTCGGACTCACCCTTGAACTCACCCGGGGCGAGTACCGCGGTGACCCTACCGATCGGCTCTTCATGTTCCAGGAGTTGGCGCCAGTGTTTCCCAAGGTTGCGAGCTCCCTGGGACCGCTCGCCTTCGCCCGACACGTGACCGACCCCTCCCAGGCGGTGAGTATGCCCCGGGTGTTCTTCGCGGACCTCCAGTTGGGAGGACTCGCCACGGATCCGGCAGGGGCCGCCGCCGATGACCTTCCCTACTCCGGAGTCCTCCACATGCGGGAGACGCTGTCCTCGCTCCAGCGTAATCCGGACAAGCGGACGAAGATCATCAATCGTGACATCCGCCAGGACATCCACTTCCCCATGATCGACGGAGGGTTCTACATCGGAGACCAGACCGACTTCGCCTACTACCCGATGCCGGAGGAGGATGTCCTGCGCCGGGAGAATACGTCCTGGTGGAACTCCGCCAGCCGGACCCCCACTCTGTAACCCAAGGGAGACAGGCCTGCCATGCAGACTGGACTGCCGCTCATCACACCCATCGTGGGACTCCTGGGGCTCGCCCTCGCCTTCCTCATCTTCCGGAATATCCTCAAGAAGCCGGGGGGCGACGGGAACGTGGCCGACATCGCCGACCAGATCCATCGGGGCGCCATGGTCTTCATGCGCCGCGAGGCCAAGCTCCTGGTCATCTTCTCCATCATCGTCGGAGGGGCGCTGGCGTTCTATCAGCCCTTCACCTCCGTTGCCTTCTTCCTCGGGGCATTGGCCTCGGGGCTGGCCGGCTTCATCGGGATGTACACGGCAACCAAGTCCAACGTCCGGACCACGCTGGCCGCCCACTACGAGGGGCCGGCATCGGCTCTGACCACCGCCTTCCTGGGCGGGTCCATCATGGGGCTCACCGTGGCCTCCATGGGGCTCGTGGGGGTCGGGGGCCTCTTCCTCTTCTTCGGCGAGACGGCCGAGGACGCCCACGTCATCGAGGGCTTCGCCATGGGCGCGTCCCTGGTGGCCATCTTCTACCGGGTCGGGGGCGGGATCTTCACCAAGGCCGCCGATGTGGGCGCGGACCTGGTAGGGAAGCTGGAGTCGGGGATCCCGGAGGACGACCCACGCAACCCCGGCGTCATCGCCGACAATGTGGGCGACAACGTCGGGGATGTGGCCGGAATGGGCTCGGACCTCTTCGAGTCGTACTGCAACGCCCAGATCGCCACCATCGCCATCGCCGCCACCCTGGCCGTCACCCAGCTCGCGGACCTGGGCGGTGACCGGGGAAATCTCATGTACCTTCCCCTGGCCCTGACCACGGTGGGGTTGGTCTGCGCCGCTCTCGGGCTTCTCATCGTGAAGCTGGTCTCGGGACAGGAGCCGGCCAGGGCGCTCCGCATCGGGACCATCGGTGCCGCCGTCCTCTTCATCGGGGCGGCCTTCGGGGTGATCACCTACCTGGATGTGTCCAGTAACGTCTGGTTGGCCGTGCTGGTGGGAACGGTGGGTGGGATCGGCATTGGTCTTTCCACCGAGTACTTCACGGGAGGGAAGCCCATGCGAAGCATCGCCGCCTCGTCCCAGACCGGCGTGGCCACCGTCATGATCAGTGGGCTCTCGGTGGGCCTCATGTCGGTGGTGATCCCGCTCCTCATCATCGCCGGCGTCATCATGGCGGCCAGCTATCTGGCCGGCCTCTACGGAGTGGGGATCGCGGCGGTGGGGATGCTTGCCACCATCGGCATCACCATGAGTATCGACGCCTACGGGCCTGTGGCCGACAACGCCGGCGGGATCGCCGAGATGGCGGGCTTCGGCGAGGCCACCCGGAAGATCACCGACTCCCTGGATGAGGTGGGGAATACCACGGCGGCCATCGGTAAGGGGTTCGCCATCGGAGCCGCGTCGCTCGCGGCGCTGGCCATCATCGCCGCCTACATCAACACCATTTCGGTCCGGAACCCCGACTTCCAACTCCTCCTCTCGGACCCCCTCGTCCTGGTGGGACTCTTCCTTGGTGGGCTCACCCCCTTCCTCGTGGCCTCCATCACAATGACGGCGGTGGGAGATGCCGCCGGTGAGATGATCGAGGAGATCCGCCGGCAGTTCCGGGAGATTCCGGGGCTCCTGGAGGGGAAGGCCAAGCCGGATTCGGAGCGCTGCGTGGAGATCGCCACCGATGCGGCGCTGAAGAAGATGATCCTGCCGGCGCTCATCGCTGTGGGCTCCCCAGTGCTCATCGGGTTCACCCTGGGAGCCACCGTCCTCGGCGGAATGCTCATCGGAACCCTCCTGGGCGCCGTACTCCTGGCGCTCTTCATGGCCAACGCCGGCGGGGCCTGGGACAACGCGAAGAAGTATGTGGAACAGGGCAACTTCGGGGGGAAGAACTCCGATGCCCACCGGGCTACCGTGGTGGGCGACACTGTGGGTGATCCGCTGAAGGATACCTCCGGCCCCTCCATGAACATTCTCATCAACGTTATGGCCATCGTCTCGCTGGTCATTGCCCCCATGCTGCCGGTGTGAGGCACGGGCCCGCAGGCGGGCCAACCACCCCCAGGGTAGCACCGGCGCCCGGGGAATGACATTCAGGCAAGGGGTGCTTCCGGCCCCTCGGGCTGCCGACCTGGCGGCCCGGGGGGCCGAAGTGGTGAGGGGGTACGGCCCCGGGTCCTGCAGGGGGGGAGTGGTTCAGAGGTCATGGTTCTGGAACGACACTGGAGGGGTGCCCGCCGCCCACGGCTGAGCGGGATCGTAGCTGGGAACCCCCCCTCCGAGGAACCGTCCCGTGACCAGTCATGGCAGTTGTGAAGCAGGATTCCTGACCAGCTGGGCCTCCAACTGGATGGTCGTATTCCCAGTTCTTGTCTTCCTCATCCTGCTGGTTTCCGGCTGGGTTGAAGGGGCGGCCGGACAGGTACCGGATGTCCAACCGAATGCGGCAAACCGCCTCTCTCCCGATCGGCCCGGCTTTTCGACCGGGACCCATACCGTCACCCCCGGACGCGTCTATCTGGAGATGGGGGTGGGCCACTCCATCCGGCGAGGGGATTCAGCCGCAGAGACCCAGGGGCCCGAGCTGACCCTAAGGACCGGCCTTCTGGCGGGTCTGGAGATCTTCCTTGAATGGGATGGCTGGGTCCTGACCTCCGGTCCGACCTCCGAACCCACGCCCGGTCCGGTGCTGGGAACCAAGGTTCGGTTCCCGGCACCGGGTGCTCTCGACCTCACCGGACTTTTGTGGGCTTCTCAGGAAGGGGGAGGAGAGGCCAGGGAGCTGACAGTCCTGGTGGGGCTCATGAGCGAGATCGAATTGGATGATCGCTGGGCCCTCTTCGGAGGGATCCAGGCCACCTCCCACCCTGACGCGGGGGGGCGTGTCTGGGACCCTGCGGGAGCACTGGGCATCGAGGTGGGGCTGTGGGAGCGCTGGGCGGGGCTCCTTGAATTCCACTCCCACCATCCACCTGAATCAACGTCCCGCCTCCACGGAGTGGAAACGGGGCTTCTGTTCTTTCCGCGACCCTGGGCACAGGTGGATCTCCATATCGGGAAGGGCAGTGGTCGGGGAGTACCGCCTTGGTTCGGTGGTGGGTTGTCCGTGAGGCGCTGACCGGACGACACCGCATGAATCACCTAAAGCTTGCGAAAGGGCGGCCGATACCCCCCAAAGCGGTCCCCTGTCCGTGACTTTCCGCCGGGGGGCCTTCCGCCCAGGGGCCGGCCGCACTGCCGACGGAGACGGCACCAGGCTCCCCCCAACGATGCCGGAGTCGTCCCATGCAATGGTTCCATGATCTGAACATTCGGCCGAAGCTCCTCCTGTCCTTCGGGCTCATGATCGCTCTCTCGGTCATCCTGGGCGGGGTGGGCTTCTTCTCCCTCAAGTCTGTGGATGAGGGACTCGACGTGGTGGTGAACCGGGAACTTCCCGGGGCGGTGGCCGCTGTGGGATTCCAGAACTCTATGCACACCGTGCAGCGGGATGTCCGAACCGGAATCCTGCTCGACGGCTCAAGCGCGGCCTGGCAGGAGAGCTTCCGAAGCGCCATGACGCGGGCCCAGGAGGAACTCGCCATCGTGGGACGCGCCATGGTCTCCGATGAGGGGATCGCGCTCCACGCCGAGAGCGAGACCCTCTTCGCCCAGTGGCGCGTCCTGAACGAGGAGGTCTTTGACCTGGCAGCTCGAAATCAAGACGAGGCCGCGCTGGAGCTTCTCCTCTCCCCGGAGCTCGCCTCCCTCTCGACCCGTCTCGACGAAATCGGCTACCAGATGGCGGAGTGGAAGACGGCCTATGCCGCCGATATG
>SL_5KL_010_SEDDRAFT_10001856_pt1 | contig 12313 bp, 8 predicted proteins | sample SodLakKL_010_SED_FD_9118 | JGI IMG/M metagenome (IMG submission 9118)
GGGATCTTTACCGCGGCTGGCTGGAAGATATCGCTGCCATGAATGCCAACACCATCCGCCTCTATACCCTGCTAGACCCGGCCTTTTATACCGTTTTAGCCGAGTACAACGCTGATCCGGAAAACGAACCGCTCTGGTTGATCCAGGAGATCTGGCCCCATGATGATGTGCCGGATTTGAACTTTTACGACCGGGAATACGTAGAAGCATACAAAAAGGAAATTACGCTTGTTATCGATGCGCTGCACGGCAACGCCGATATCCCGGCCCGTCCTTACCGGGCTTACGGAAACTACTCCGCTGACATTTCCCCCTACCTGCTGGGCATCTTGATCGGCAGGGAACTGGAACCCGACGAGGTGGAAGCCACTGATGAAAAAAACCCGGAAAAAGACGGTTTTGCCGGTGATTATGTGGTGGCCACCCCCGGTGAAGCTTCACCGACCGAAACCTGGATCGCCGAAATGTGCGACCTGGCCATAACCCACTCCACCCAAGTGTACGGCTGGCAGTACCCGGTCGGCTTTGTCAGCTGGCCCACCCTGGACCCACTTGATCATAAGACTGAATACGAAAAAGACGGCACCCCGGGCTACAATATCCGCGAAACCGTCGATCCGAATAACTTTTCGGCCGGGCCGGAAAACGAAGCCGGTTTTTTCGGNGCTTACCATATNTATCCCAACTACCCNGATTTCATGAACAATGAACCGGCCTTTGCTGAATATGAAGACGAACAGGGGGTTTTCAGGTATAAGGGTTATCTGGCCAGCTTCATGGCTATTCATCCTCAGTACCCGGCCCTGGTTGCCGAATTTGGCATATCTACTTCTTTAAATACCGCCCACCTGAGCCCCGACGGTTTGCACCACGGAGAGCTGTCTGAGGTTGAGCAGGGCGAAATGACGGTGCGTATGATGCGTTCAATTATAGAGGAGGGTTATGCCGGGGGCATTATATTCGAATGGACTGATGAGTGGGCCAAGAAAACCTGGAATACTGAACCTTTTATGGTCCCCTGGGAAAGGCAGGTGCTCTGGCAGAATGCCATGTGCCCGGAACAAAACTACGGAATAATGGCTGTAGAGCCCGAAAAAAGAAGCAGGGAAGAGCTTTTTAGCCCCTGGTTGCAGAATAAAGAACAAACTGTTTATGAACCGGCAGAAAACCAATCAGACACTTTTGGGAAAATTGAAGCCCTGGAACTAGGAGCTGATGAAGCTTACCTCTACCTGGCCATCGAACTAAATTTTGATAATCCTGCTGCCTATAGTGATCTGCCCTGGGAAAAAATTGGCCTTGCAGTGGGTATCGATGTCGGTTTCAGGGAAGCCGGGGAGTTTGTTATCCCCCTTTCAGGTCTGCCCGAATTGCCCAGTGGAATTGAGTTTCTCCTCCACATCACCGCCCCGGACGAAGCCAGCCTGCTGGCTGTGCCCTCCTACAACCGGGGAAAACTCGTCTTTTACCCCCGGCCAACTAGAGATGGGGTATTTTCACGTATTGAAACCCTGGTTAACCGTGAACGGATTACAGCCGACGGTAGAACCTTTGAAGCGCTTTACTCTGATGAAAGCCGTTTAAACTACGGCCATTTCGACCCGGACCATCCAGATTATAATTCCATGGCTCACTGGTATATCGAAGAAGACAGCAAGCGGATTATTGTCCGCCTGCCCTGGATGCTCCTTAATGTTTCCGACCCTTCGGAAAGAAAAATACTGAGCGATCCCGGGGTCTATACCGATTTACCGCTTAGAGACGAACTGTCCTATCAAGCAACTGAAGGTTTCATATTTTACGCGGCTACTTACAGCAAGCAGGAGGGAACAACAGATTTTGAAAACCTTCCACCGGTGATCGATTTTGAACCCCGAACAGAAAGCGGGTTTTCAGATAATATTTCTCCCTACCTGTGGGCCGGATGGGAGGAACCGCGCTACCGGTTCCGACTAAAAGAGAGTTACGATATGATCAGCGAGTTTTTTAGTAAAGATGACTGGTAAAATAGATTTAGTTACCGGTTTTAATTAATTTATTGTTACTCAGACCTGGGGCAGCAAGCCCGGGTAATTTAAAGCTATTGAGGGGATTATAGCGATGCGGCGCAGACATGTTTTAGCCATCATGATCCTGGTCATTGCGGGATATATTTTCACCTGGCATCTTTTGCCGGCCAGGGAAATTAACCTGCTCGTGGTTGATAAGACAGTCCCCGAGCCGGATTACCGTGAACACCGGGCAATATTCTGGATTGCCGAACACCGCCGCTTTACCACTGCTGATGGCCGGTTTTACCGGGCAGACCGGGATTACCTGGGCTACCATCCTGAAACAGAAACGAAGCAGACTCTTTCCGGTGCCGATCTGCTTGATGTCGATTTCCTCTACCTCGCCGACAGCTATGGTATCTACGATTACGAAGAGGGGTTGGAAGTTTACGAAGAAAAACTTCCTCACGAACTGCAGGATATTGAGCTCATCTACGGGGGTTTCAGCCTGGCCGAGGTTAAAGCGGTAAAAGACTTTAGCCGGCACGACGAACGCATCCTGGTCGGTGAACATAATATTTTCGGCTATCCCACCTATCTTGATCCGGAAGCGGCCGAGATTTTGCAGGAACTCTTTGCCGTAAAATACAGCGGTTGGCTGGCCCGCTATTATGCCGACCTTGATGAAACAGCCTTTTGGATGAAAGAGCTCTACACCCGGATCTACGGCCGGGAATGGGACCTGGAGGGAAGAGGGATGGTCTTCGTGCGGGAAGATGTAACCGGCCTGGGCTGGTATACCGACCTGGTCATCATCGAGGAGGAGCGGTTTAATGCTCCCTGGCCGGTTGTAAAAAACAGCGAACACGAACTGCTTGCAGGGGCCTCAAAGGAAGTGCCTTACCTTTACTGGGTGGAACTGCTGGAAGTTGATGAAGCTAACGAGCATGCAGAAATTCTGGCCTACTACGAAATTCCTGTCTGCGAGGAGGCCCGGGATGCTTTGCGAGCCAGGGGTTTAGCAGACCGTTTTCCGGCTGTAATAAAGCATGCCCCGCCTGGTGAGGCTATAAGAGTCTACTTTGCCGGTGATTTTGCCGACCAGCTTCCTGCTCTTCTGCCGGCCAGGTTATTTGGCAGTGCTGCTATACAGCGTTTTTTATCTTATATACCCGGTCTGCCCGTGGAGTATCGCTTTTACTTCCAGTGGTATGAACCGGTTCTGAAAAATATTCTGAAGGCCGGAACAAATTAAGGAGAGCTCATGAGCGATAACGAGATGAACCACCGGCAAAATTCTGCTCAAAAGGAAAAGCAATTTAAGATTCCTGAAGGGGCTTCAGTTTTGACCGAGATCTTAGACCAGGTCAGCGATGGTATTTATATTACCGACCCGGAGCGGAACATAGTATTCTGGAACCGGGCCGCTGAAATAATTACCGGGTACAGGCAGGAAGAAGTTCTGGGTAAACGCTGCGCCGATGATGTGCTGGAACACACCGACCAGGCGGGTAATAAATTATGCAGCACGGAACTTTGTCCCCTTTACAAAGCAATGAAAACGGGAAAGCCGACGGCAGCTCCCCTGATTGTAAAGGCCCTGCATAAAGAGGGCGGACGGGTGGTTGTCGAGGTCAGTATCACTCCCCTGCGCAGTCCTGCCGGCGATCTGATCGGGGGAATAGAGATTTTTCGCGATATCAGCGCAAAAGTAGAGCTGGAAGAACAAAAAGCCCGCTTTTTTAGTTCGCTAAGCCATGAATTAAAGACTCCCCTTGCCAACATGCAGGGATACTTAGATCTTCTGCTGGCCGGTGATGCCGGAGATCTAAACGAAACACAGGAGGAATTCTTAACTACCATTTATAACGAAGAACAAAAGCTGGCCGGATATATCGAAGAGCTGCTTGACATGGGCCGTTTTGAAGGAACCGATTACTCGTACCAGCGAAATATCCTGGACTTTTCCCCGCTCCTGGAAGGCCTGGCCCGCAGTTTCAGTGCCGAAGCCGGGAAAAAAACTTTATCCTTCAGCCATAAGATCACTCCCGGACTGGCCCTCTTCGGGGACAGGGAACGCCTCAGCCAGGCTTTCGGCAACCTGATCGGTAACGCAATCAAGTATACGGAAAAAGGTACTGTCAGCCTGGAGGCAGAGTTTAACCGGGATAGCGACGAGATCATAGTTTCGATCAGCGACAGCGGGATTGGTATTCCGGAAAGTGAACAAAAATCAATATTTGAGATGTTTTACCGGGTAGAAAATCCAGGAACCCGCAGCAAAGGCGGCACCGGGGTGGGTCTTTATATCGTGGAAAGAGTTATCAGGCGCCACGACGGGCGGCTCACTTTGAAAAGTGTTCCCGGTGAGGGAAGCATATTTACGGTATACCTGCCCGGGTTTATAAAAAATAATGACCATTAGCTTGATCAGGTTTAATCCGGAAAGAAACACTGTAATGGTGTAATAACCATGGGGAGATGACAAAAACAGTGGCAGACCCGCAGCAAATACTGGTGGCAGAAGATGACCCCGGTTTAAACCGGCTGATCTCTTTTAAACTCGAAAAAGAGGGTTTCAAGGCAATTTCAGCCTTTGATGGCAAGAAAGCCCTGAAGACCGCCCTGGAAGAAAACATTTCTGCTATCGTCCTCGATATCATGATGCCTTTTTTGGACGGCATCCAGGTTTTAAAAAAGGTCCGGGCCGCCAAGCCGCACCTGCCGGTGATTATCCTATCAGTTAAGAGCAGGGAAGCAGATCTGCATCAAGCCCTTGAGCTCGGTGCCAGCGACTACATGACCAAGCCTTTTCAACCCGAAAAACTGGTTGAACGGCTGAAACAGGTTATGGAGGATAATTAAATGTTAGATCCTTATCTTCAGGCCCTGATCAATATCATCGTTATCATTGGCATTATTATTATCGTGCTCCTGACAGCCCTGATCCTGATCCGTCTTCTAACTTCCCTGAATAAGAAAAATTACATCCTTAAAGCCGTGGAGTGGGAAGAAATTTACCTTAGTTATCTGCAAGGCGAGCTGGATCTTAATAAAGCGGCCGAGCTAATCAAAACAGAAAAGCGCTACCACTGGCTGTGGCATTTCTTTGCCCCGTACCTGGAAGTGCTTGACGGCAGCGATTTTGATAAAACCAAGGCCCTGTGCCGGGAAATCGGCCTGATCGACTATTACAAGAAAAAACTGCGCCGCGGCGGGAAGAAGAACAAAGCTATCGCGGCAAGGGTACTCGGCGTCCTGCGCTGCCGGGAATCAACTCAGGGAATGTTAAACTTACTGCAGAGTAAAGACCAAAACCTGGTCCAGGCAGCCGCCTATGGACTGGCCAAAGCGGGAGAAACTGACACATTTTATCCGGTACTTCAGGCTTTGCTGAGTAATACTTTTTTTACTTATGAAGGAACAACTGAAATACTGGCCGCGTTTGGTGAAAATATCTGCCCGGTGGCAGCGCAATTTTTACAAGAAGAAACTGAGCAGCAGCCTGCCGGGAATCAAGATCAAAATATTCGCAGCCCCAAAAAGGTTCATGCCAAAAATATGGTTGATCCTTCTGTCTACCGATCAGTTATGATCGATTTGCTCGGGTATTTTAAATACCGCGAAGCGCTCCCTGTTTTGCAAAAAATACTNGAAAATACTGATGATGAGGAAACCACCGTGCACATTCTTAAGGCCTTTTTAAGTATGGGCCAAACCCCTGCTAACTTTAACATAGAACCCTACCTGGAGCACCACTACTGGGTGGTCCGTAATTTCAGCGCCCGGGTCTGGCAGCTGACCGGTGACCGGCAGGCCCTGCCAATCCTGGAAAGGATGCTTTCAGATCGGAACTGGTGGGTGCGTTTTCATGCCGCAGAAGCCCTGCGCAGCGCCGGCAGAACAGGGCTGGTAATCCTAAAACAAAAAACACAGGGGCCTGATCCAAATGCCGCTGCCATCAGCAGCTATGCCTTAAGCCGTAGCGAGGTGCAGCCACAGCTATGAGCACCTGGGCCATTGTCCTCATTTTCTATAATGTTTTCGTGATTTTTTATTTCATCGGTATTAACGGGATTTATTTGCTGCTGGTGCTGATCTCCTGGAGGGGGCTGCGCGATCAGCGCAGCATTGATAGGGTTACCGACAGCTACCATTCTTTTCGCTCCGAGTTTTACAAGCCCCTGTCTGTAATTATTCCTGCCTATAACGAGGAGGCAACTATCGCAGAAACCGCCTACTCGGCCCTGGCCCTGCGCTACCCGGAATTTGAAATAATTGTTGTCAACGATGGTTCCCGGGATCAAACTTTGGAAGTGCTGAAAGAAAAGTTCAACCTGGATAAGTACAGCCGCGACTATAGCATTGATATTCCCTGTGGCATCATCCACGGCACTTACAGATCTAAAGATTACCCCAACCTGGTGGTGGTGGACAAGGAAAACGGGGGCAAGTCCGACGCTTTGAATGCCGGGATAAATGTTTCCCAGTTCCCGCTGTTCTGCAACATTGATTCCGACTCCCTGATTGATCCCGATTCCCTGCTCAAGGTAGTCGATCTTTTTGCCAAGGACTGGCGCACCATTGCCGCCGGGGGCACAATCAGGGCCGCCAACGACTGCCGCATAGAAGACGGCAAGGTGACTGAAGTAAAACTGTCGCCAAAATTCTGGGTCCGTTTTCAAATCGTTGAATACATGCGTGCCTTTTTGTTCGGACGGGCCGGCTGGTCGGCCATCGGGGGACTGATGATCCTTTCCGGCGCTTTCAGCATTTACAGGCGTAAAGCGGTAGTAAAAGCAGGCGGCTACCGCCTCGATACGGTTGGAGAAGATATGGAACTGGTCCTGCGCGTCCAGCGGGTCATGAAAAAACTGAATCGCGAATACCGGGTGGTATTCCTTCCCGACCCGGTTTGCTGGACCCAGGTACCCGAATCTTACCGCGGCCTGCAAACCCAGCGGCGCCGCTGGCAGAGGGGCCTGGCAGAAAGCCTGTTCGGCAATTTTGAAATCTTTTTAAACCCGCAGTACGGCTCGACAGGCATGATCAGCTATCCCTTTTTTATCTTTTATGAATTTCTGGGGCCGGTAATTGAAATTACCGGCTACCTGGTTTTTCTGTTTTCGGTCCTATCGGGCCTTCTCAACCCGCCTTTTGTGATCCTCTTTCTCACAGCTGCCGTCCTGCTCGGGATTTTGCTCTCCACTTCGGCTCTGCTGATGGAAGAAATCTATTACCGGCGCTACGGCCGGCTGCGTGAAGTTTTGATCCTGTTTGTTTTTGCGGTTGCAGAAAACTTCTTTTACCGGCAGCTGCATGCCTGGTGGCGTTTCCGGGGAATAATCGACTTAATCTTCAAGAAGCGCACCTGGGGAACCCTGGAAAGGCAGAGCTTCACTGAAACCGCAAAGCCGCCGGTTAAAAATACCGGTTAATGATTACATAATTTTTGGCTCTGCCGCAGCGGAGACTGATTGGGTGCTTTAGGGTCAGTATTGACAGGGAGTAATTTTAGATGAAAAAAAACTATTTGCCGGCTGTTATAGCCCTGATTGCAGTTATGGCCTTAAGTGTTCCGGCCTTTTTTTGTTCCGGTTGTCAGCTTAATGAAAAAGCTGAGGAAACAGATGCCGGCTGGAAAGAGGGAGTAGATTTAATAATTGATGATCCGGGGGTTTTCATCAACGACTTCTATGTTTCCGGCGGGGAATTTTTCTCCGGTGATAAAGTCACTTCAAAGCTGGCAATGATCAATGAATCAGGTCATGATTTCACCTTCTGGATTGGCTGCAGCATCCAGGATCCAATGGGCAGCTGGTATGACCTTCCGGCACATAGTCTTACCCTTGAAGCAAAAGAAAAAGGAACGGTTAATTTTTCATGGCCGGTCCCGGAAAAGGATACTCAATTAATCAGCGGTCCGTATCTAATTACAATTGCTGTATGGTCGGAAAAACCCGGTGAAGAAAATGCGGAGAGGATGGCCACTGTTCAAAAGAAAGGGGCCTTCCATGTGCTCAAGAGCTATGAAGACTTTTCTTATTTAGATGAAGACTTATGGAAAAAAAGCAGCCATCCCCTTGGCTTGAGCCTGCTGGAGCCGGACAATGTAAAGGTTGAAAATGAGATGCTTAAAATAACCATGCCGGCCAACACCCTTAACGGAGGACAGCTTGAAAGCAGGGAGTATGACCATCTTTACGGTTCTTACCGGGTTAGCATGAAATTGCCCGACGCCCCGTCTTCAATTACCGGGTTTTTTCTATACCGCGCTCCCGACTATTATCATGAAGTGGACATAGAAGTAGTTAATGACCCCTCGGGTAAAGTGTGGTTTACAACTTACGCCGAAGGCAAGGTTACCAACAGTTACGAAACCTATCTTGGTTTTGATCCGACAGAAGATTATCACGAATACCGGTTTGATTTATACCCGGACCAGGTAAGTTTTTATATCAATGGCCTCCTGTATAAATCTTTTAATGGTGGGTTAACCGATAAACCGATGAAGTTAATGATCAACTCCTGGTTTCCGGACTGGCTGGATGGCCTAAAACCGGAAACTGACGCTGTTACCCGGGTAGAATGGATTAAATACTAAAGCGCAAAAGGTTTAGTAAAACGGTTTTTCAGGCCTTCAATTACAGCCCTGGGTATACTTTTTGCGCCAGCATACTCTTCACCGGACAAAAAGAGCTTTTCCACTCTCAGTTCCAGCAAATCGCCCGGATCCATCTGCAGGGGGTTTTGACTGAGGATAACCATGTCAGCGCTCTTACCCGGCTCAAGACTGCCCCGTTCATCCTCATCAAATGATGTGTGAGCAATGTTGTAGGTATACATACTCAGGGCATCGGTGATATTGGCCGAATACCCCGGAAAGAAGTGATTACAGGCCCCGAATAATCCCAGGATGGGATCAGGTACTTCTACCGGGCCATCTGAACCGCCACTAATATTTATACCCATGGCCATCATTTTTTTAAGCGGCCAGATCATGTTAACCCTTTCACCGAGTAATTTTTCGAGATAGTTTGCAGGCTCCAGGGGGGAATCAATTAAACCGGGCTGAAGGGTAATGCCGATGCCCAGCTCCGCAATTTTTTCCAGGGTTTCTTCCGGGATCAGGGGAGCATGGATTAGTGTATGACGATGGTCTTCCCGGGGAAAATCTTCAAGAGCTGCTTCGATAGCCTCTACTGCCTGAACTACGGCAGCATCGCCCACACAATGAAGCTGAACCTGTAAACCGGCCCGGTTGGCCTTTTTAACGAAATCGTTAACCTGTGCGTCACTGTAAAAAAGGATGCCCCGATTCTCTTCGTTGTCTGCATAAGGTTCAATCAAAGCAGCATCTTTTGCCCCGAAAGAGCCGTCAAGGGCGCATTCAAAACAGCCGCCGATGCGGGGCAGTTTGCGTTTAATAACTTTATCAATCTCCATTGTCTGTAAATAGGTACGGAACTGGATCTGCGTGCTCCTGGCCAGGAAATTGACCAGGTTGACATCCATATCCCCCGGATAGCCGATTCCTTCAACGGTATGGACCAGGCCAACACCATAACTGGCTAAAGTGTCCAGTCCTTTTAACATGTGTGAAAACATTTGAGAAACCGGTATCTTCCCGATAATGTATTTAGCTGCCTCCAGGAAAGCCTCTTGGGAAATAAAACCTGTCTCTAAATCAAAGCCTTGCAGGCTGCGAATTTTAAAGGGAATCAGGCCAATAGCCTTGGAGTTAGCTACAGCTGAATGACCGTCGTATGTAACTAAAATAAGGGGACGTTCTTTGATGATCTGATCCAGTTCGGGGCGGGTAATAAACCTTTTTTCTGCCAGAGAATGTTCAGAGTGCCCGAAGCCGATAATTATTCTGGCTTTGGGATCTCTTGAAGCATAACTTTCTATGATCTGTCCGATTTCTGTAAAAGAGGTGGCAAAACGCACATCAAAAGTGCCATTAAACAAAGAAAAGCTGGAAAAATGGATGTGGCCGTCACCAAAAGCGGGCAGCAGTGCTTTTGAACCCAGTTCCACCAGTTCAGAATTTGTCCTGTATATCTCCGGGACAGTGTCACCAATAAAAACTATCTTTCCATTATCTTCTACCAGGTAACTGCTTACAGAACTGCTCCAATCACAGGTTATAATATTCCCGTGAAATATTTTCATTGATCAATTCCACCTTTCCGGTTTACCTGGAGCAACTTGCATAAAAGCTAAATAAAATACAGAGCCATTTTTGCTGTGGTGTCATGTTTTATCCGGTTCTTCAAACTGTCTTCCGGCTGGTTAAAGATTCTACAGAATAGCTGTGTTCCCCTGCAAAAGTGGTTAAATTGCCTGTGTTATCAAAATAGAGAGCATATATTCAAAAATATTTTGACAACTATTGCTTAAATCGGTTATATTAATAAAAATACCGCACCTTTTGCAGGTATGAAATAAGGCATAATCGATTACCTTATTCCAAAGTGCAAAACTGGAGGGAAAAATGCCCGCTAAAGTTATTTTAAACCCTTATTCCAATCGCTGGAAGGCAGAAAAACGCTGGCCGCAGGCAGAGTCTGCCCTTGTAGAGGCTGGTGTAGATTTTTCACTGGCCGTATCAGAGCACCGTTTGCATGGGGTCGAACTGGCTGAAAAGGCGGTCGAGGACGGTTTCTCGCCGATCATTGCCGCCGGGGGAGACGGAACTGTTGGTGATATAGTAAATGGCATGGCCCGGGCCAAAAAAAGCGGACACCTTGGTGTAATCGGTATCATGCCCCTTGGGACTGCCAATGACCTTGTCTGCAACCTGGCTATGCCTCTTGACTTGACGGAAGCCGCACAGGTAATAGCCGGCAGTAAAACCCGCATTCTCGATCTATGCCTGGCCGGTGAACAATTTTTTATCAACAATTCTGCTCTCGGTTTAGAGCCATACATCAGCTCAATCCAGCATAAGATGACCTTTCTTAAAGGGATCCCCCGCTACCTGGTGGCCGCTATAAAAGGGATCGTGCAAAATCCCACCTGGCAGGCCCAGATCGAATGGGACGGGGGCAGCTATGAGGGGTCTCTGAGCCTGATTTCTGTGGGTAACGCCCCCCGCACCGGCGGACTCTTCTACATGGCCCCCCACGCCGACCCCGCAGACGGCAAACTGACCGCCGTTTTTGTCGAGAAAAAATCGGCCCTGGCCCTGCTGGCCCTGCTGCCCAAGGCCATGACCCCAGAAGGCAAATTTGTCCAGGCCGACGGGGTGCAGGAAATTGATGCCACCCGGATCAGCGTCCGGCTGCAGCCGCCTTCCCCGGCTCACTCCGACGGGGATCTGTTTCCTGCCGAAGTAGAGAGCCTGGAATATAAAATTTTACCCGGTATGATTGATATTCTGGTCCCCTGAGCTGCCAAAAAGCATAAATATTCTGCTGCAAGAGACCGGGTTATAATCTGTTAGTTTTCCGGTTCTTACCGCTTTCCGCCCCCACATTCTCGGGACAACCGGGATATCTAGAGCCTTGTACATTTTGCTAATTTTTCCGTGTTCATATAAAATAGAAATAACAGGACCTTTTAAGATGGTCGGGATCATACTTTAAGAAGTGTGAAAGAAACTGTATCTTAACAAAGCAGCAAAAATTCACAGGCTGCGCGGGACAGGAGTTGTTTGGGTAGATATAACATGGGAAAATAGGGCAGACAGCTGCTGTTCAGTTGAATTGTTTAAAGAGAATTGATTAAGTAAGGCTAATACCGGAAAGGAGTAAGATTATGTACAAGCATTACAAAGGCGGAAGTTTTAAAGTTTTCAGCGATTCGGATATCAAACAGATCCACGAGGCAACCCTCTATTTGCTGGGAAACGTGGGGATTAAAATCCATAATAAACAGGCCCGGCAGATCTTTGCCGATAACGGCGCCAGTGTAGACAGCGAAACCAACATTGTTAAAATACCGCAGGGAATGGTGGAAGATGCCATCGATTCCAACCCTTCGAAAATTATCCTGTGCGGCAGGGAAGAAAAAAATGACCTGCTCCTGGAAGGGGCCAATGTCCACCTGGGCACCGGGGGAACGGTTTTGAACACCCTGGACTTAGAAACCGGGAAGAAGCGCCCCACCCATGTCAGCGATGTGGCCGGTTACGCGAAGATGACCGACGCCCTCGAAAATATAGCCTTCTTCGTCATCAACTGCTACCCGGACGACGTCCCCACCGAAGATGTCGACGTCAACCGCTTCTACCACGGCCTGGCCAACACCTCCAAGCACGTCATGGGCGGTATTTACACCATGGACGGCCTGAAGGATGTCATCAGCATGGCCGAAGA
>SL_5KL_010_SEDDRAFT_10001857_pt1 | contig 12313 bp, 6 predicted proteins | sample SodLakKL_010_SED_FD_9118 | JGI IMG/M metagenome (IMG submission 9118)
CGTTGAGAGGGCTCTGAGCGCTTCAGCTGTCGCCCTTAAATCCTATCCGTTCTCGGATTGGATCAGAGAAAAGGTAGAGCGTCTCGAGCTGGATGTTCGGGAAGAGTTCCTGGAGAATGTTGATGAAGAGCTGTGTGAACAGTTCCTCGATGGATCGGAAGCTTCGAAAGTTAGTGGAGAAGAAGTTCCTGAATCTCTTCTTGGTGAAGGTTTGACTTTGTTGGAGATCAGTTTGGACGGTTGTGCTCCCTGTAAAGTTGTGAAGTCAGCTTTTGAAGAGTTGGAGGATGAGATGGAAGGTGTCGATTTCGTCGTCAAAGACATGCACGACGAAGAGATATCTGGATTCGTTGAGAGTTTTGGTATCTTCGCTGCACCCACCATACTCTTCTCTGACGGAGAAAGGTTACTGATACACGTAGGTGGGAGTGATAACGTTCCGTCACAAGTTGAGTTCCTTCGATGTATGATAGACGGTATCGGTGAATTCCAGTACGATCCTTTGCTCGATAAAGGTGTGTTAGATGTTGGCGAAGAGAAAGAAATGGTTTTGGATATGAAGGTGATAGAATGAAAAGTGAGAAAGAGATAATAAAAGGATATATGGAAGAATACGATTTTTTGGATGATGAGTTCGTAGAAGAGATAGACCGCGTGTATATATTCTGCGAGGACTGCGAAGAGTGTTCTCTGCGGGACGAATGTCCCAGCGTGGATACATTGGGTGTGACAGGGATGATCCTGAAAAAGCTGCACAAGACCTACGAAGAGATCGACGTGGATTCAAGGCTGCACGCGTTGACCTCAGAGGATAACGGTGAGTTGGACAAGATCGTGCACGAAGCAGGTTGTGTCATGCCTGTGAAGGCAATGGTGTTTGAGCGGGGATGTGTCTGCGGTCCTATGAGGAACTTCCTGCTGTTCAAGATGGTAGATGGACGGCAGTTGCTGTACGATGTGAACTTGGAGGACAGCGGTGACGGGGATGACGTCAACTGGATGATGTACGGATGAGCGGTAAAAACCTTTTTCTTTATTTTTTATTTATTTTACTGGTTTATTTCAAGATAAGTTTTAGCGTTTATTATGATCAAAAATTGGTATTTGGTAAAGATATGATGAGTAAGATATGATATGAGTGTATAGTTCCGTTCAAGTTGTGTTTTGTCTCTACTTTAGATGAGCGTGGGCTATGTTTCGAGTTTTATGTTCCTTTCTGTGAATTGAAAGGAGGAATGAAATATATGAACAAGAAGAACAAAATATTTTTGGACCGTGTAGAGTTATTTAAGAAGACCGACAAAGCCATAATAGGTTGTGGTGTGAAAGAGATCGGCGGAGAGAAGGGTTACTCCGTTGACGTCGATACTTTCTCTGAGATCTCTAAAGAACTGCATTTCCATGATGGAGATGCGAGTTTCGACCAGTTGATCGATATCTTCTGTCTGATGGAAGCCTTTGCAGGTAAGTCCTACGAGAGGAGAGAATACGAAGAACCGGTTAAAACCGATATCACCCTTTCTGATGTAGTACTTCCAGACGAAATAAAAGAATCCGTTGGAGCTATAATGACGGAGAAAAAGTACGAAGAAAAGTTCTACGATGAATGGGATATGCAGAGTGTCGTAGGTAATAGAAGAGGGTTGAACGTGCTCTTTTCCGGACCACCTGGAACCGGCAAAACGATGACTGCCAAGGCCCTCAGCAACCATCTAGACCAGGAACTATACATCATCAGGTTCGAGGAGTTGGTGAACGTCTGGTACGGTCAGACTGAAAAGAATGTGAAAAAATTGTTCGAAAAACTCGATGAAAACGGAGGTATTATACTTTTAGACGAAGCTGATGCGATACTGAAAAAAAGGAGTTCTAACAGAGGGGGAACTAATGCCACTGAGAACCGGATCGTCAACATATTTTTACAAGGGATGGAGGATCACTCTGGTATAGTCGTGATGACTACAAATCTAGCAGTCAACATGGACGGCGCCTTGAACCGCAGGATCGATATAAAAGTGGAATTTCCCGTACCGGATGCTGAAGCAAGAGAAAGGATCTGGATGTACCATCTTCCAGATAAACTGCCTTTGGGAGATGATGTCGATCTGAAGGAGCTTGCTGAGAGGTATGAGTTCACAGGTGGAAGTATCAGGAACGCAGCTTTCAATGCAGCAAGGAACGCTCTGCATGCAGAGAGAGATGTTGTAACTAAAGAAGACTTCAAAGCCGCTATCATGAAAGAGAAGGAAGGAGAGAAAGCAATGAAGTACTCCCTACAGGACGACGGAGATGAGATGTTGAAGGGCTACAAGTGATCATATCGATTTAGAGGTAAAAATATGTCAGAAGTAGAGTTCTAGCTATAATGGAGCGATGTGTTCGAACTATCACCAGAGGATAAGGCGAGTATGGATTACAATAGGACGATGACTGTTGATAAGCCGATGAATCCCTTGTAATCCTGCGACATTCCTCTTCATATATGAATAACAATTAAGTTAATTCCAAGAGTAATGGTCTTTTTTAGAGGAATATATTTGTCCTCGCCTTCTCATTTTTTCTAACTCTTTTTCGATCTTTTCTTTCGAAAATCCTTGGGATTCCAGTTCTTCGATTATTACTTCCTTTGGAATTCTATTATCATATTCTTCTCTATACTTGTTAAAAATGTCTCTAATTTTATGAAGTATAGTCTCTACTTTTTTACCACTTTCTATAAATTCAATTTCCAATCCACCGCTTTCCTCATTTTTTCCATGATCCTTTTTTTCCAGAACCTCATTTATATGTTTGAAATCTTCAAAACTTATTTCTTTTCTTTCTCCATTTTCAATTATTATTTTTTCGACTTTGTTACCTGGACTTGAAAATTTTAATATTATTTTTTTATTAGATCCACTTCCCCCGATTGTATAGACCTCTTCTGTTTTTTTTATCGTCATATTTTCACCAATTTCCATTTTATCAAATTATTGTATAGTCCGAATTTGAGACATGATATAAAAAGGCTATCGATATCAAATAAAATTTATTAATAATATTATTTTTGTCTAACATATTATTCGGTTTTAGGGATGAAACAAGCCCGTTTTAGGTGTTAGTTTGCAATCTCTTTTTTTGGTTTGATACAATCTAAAATCAAAGAAACCAATCTTTATTCACATAAATTAACCATTAGTATCTTGACTAAACTAGCTCCCTTTCACCTACCAGCGTTAAGGTAATCCACAGCCACGGAGAAATACATCCTTTCCCATAATAAGTATTGGTGTCCAGTTATATCATAAAACTTGAATTTTAGGTCCCTGATCATTTTACTAACCAAGGATTGCTCTGAATCAAAATCGAAAACACCTTCCTCTAAAACCTCTTCACCAAGAGGATTGAGATCTAGGATTATATCTTCCGGCTTTAGGTATTCATTCAAATCATTATCTTTAATTTTAATAGAAGGAAGTTTGCCTTTAAGCTTCGCAACCAATACTCGATTCAAATGCTCATTCTTTAGATTTTCTATAGATCCTACGATTTTTTTGAAACTTTCACAAAACACTTTTTCGTAATCTTTTGTATTTAAAAAGAATCTCTCATAATCGTGTTCCATCTTAACAACAGGTTTTCCTTCTCCATAACTTTCTCCTTCCCGTAAAAAACTAGGTATATTATTACGCACTTTATTCAACACCAATGTCATAGTATGAAGCAGTTCCCTGTATCCGAAATTCTCTGAAAGTTCCATTAATTCGAATATAAAATCAAGCAATTCCATTTTTTTTACATGTAATTTAGAAAGGCTTAAAGTGACTATCGTGGTTATAAAACCATCCTTTTCAAGATTGGTTTCACTTTTTGCAGAATCAGGCATTTTAAATCCTGAACGTCCGAAATCTAAGTTTAGGTAATCATCGATCCAACATCTCTCTTTAAAAGGCTCATATTCTAGTTTAGAATCATCATCTAACCAATCAACATCAGATTCCATCAGTCCCCACAATTCTTTCTTCCGCTCGAAAGGAATATCCATCCATCTGTGTTTGCTGAACAGAGGTTCTGGATTAACAAAAAGTATTTCCGGTTTATTTCCTTCGGATAAGATAAGGCCTCTCTTTTTCATCTCGTCCACATCTCTAACAACCCTACCACTAGCTACTACGGATTTAAGAGAGAACTTGTAAAAATTTTCAGCACCGTACTCATCCATATATCTTTCTAGGTTTTCTGCTATCTCTTTTCTTGTGGAGGGATTGAACAGAATGTAAAGGTACAGAAAAGAGAATCTTCTAGTTCTGTTTCTCTTTACATCTTTCCCCTGGACATAATTTTCTAAACCCTTTTTAGTCAGATCGAAAAGTTCTTTATAGTGAAGAGGGGACTCGTATACTCTGGTTTTACGTGAAGTTTTCGAACTCATGCTTCAAAATAATAGTCACGTATATCAATCTTATTCATAATTTCAAATTCTTCTGGACAAATGTTGTTACAAAATCGGACCCCGATTTTGTTAATCGTTTTTATATAATCTATAAGATTCATGATTATCTGAAGAAAGATGAAAAAAAATACTCATCGATTTAACTGGTTTCGCAAAAGTTACGTTCTAAAGTTACCGCAGAAGATAAGGGATCAAAAAGTGAGGACAAAGGAAGGCTTAACCTACAATTTTTTACCATACGACGATGAGGAATCGAATTCTACACCTGTTGAATTTTTGAAGCATGTTCGAACTTTCAACGATTATTATTCTATCGAGTACCATAAAAACGACCAAGATAATATCAGTATAAGACATTGGACACGAGAAGATGAAAACACCGTGTTAAGGGATCTCTTGCCGACGAATTTCTCTAATTCGAAATCGAATGTCGCCGATAGCTCTTTCATTCGTTTGAAAAAATACCTTGCCGGAGCAATAATGGACGTTTCAGAGCCCTACTTCAAGCCGATTATCGTATACGATACAAACGAATTTTTGCGATCTAGAAGAATTTTCTCTACCCTCACCTCATTAAAAGGTGAGTATCTTTTCCAGTTGCTCATGCATCCAGCTCCAAAACACCTTTGGTATAAAAGATTTTTTAGAGACAATTTGAACCCTTTCAGGAGCAGCTATCACGATATGAAGATAAAACTTTCAAAGAGTGAAGACGAGGTAAGGGAATCTTTGGTGAAAGCGATGACATGGAAGGTGAACTCGAATTTTCCCATCCAAACTCAAGTCCGTGTTATAGGAACTTCGAACTCAAAGTATAAACTCAAGAAAAATCTCGAAGAGCTCCAAAAAAAATTCACGCTTTTTTCACATTCGACAAAGATGGGAGGACAGCTATATCTAAAACTCATCAGATCAAAAAGATTATTGAAACTTCTAGAAGACATGATCGCCAGGAATTGGTATTATCCTACACACTGGGTAAAATTGAAAGAGGGGTGGAGGCGAAAAAGGCCGGTCTTCACAGCTAAGGAGCTCGCCAATTTCGTCTCTATACCGAGACCGCCTTCTGAGTACAATATCAAGTCCAACCGGGTTAAACCACGGAAGATCTCCCCATCTCTTAAGGAGGATATGCATGACGGTTCACTAGAAGATTTTACATTTATAGGTAGAGATAGCATTAACAATCGCGTCCCTATCTTCGACTTCGATCGACACATATACATCTCCGGTAAGACTGGTATGGGTAAATCTACTTTGATGGAAAATATAGTTCTGGACAAAGCCAAGAAAGGTAAAAATATAATTTTGTTCGATCCACACGGTGAACTCGCAAAAAACGTGATAGACAGGTTACCCCACAATAGACTCAGGGATATTATATACATCGGTCAGAAGTCACCGATAGGGTTCAACGCTTTAAAACCGCCTGGGTTCCCTCAAGATATAGATCCAACAGAACTGACTGAGATGGAAAGGATCGATCTCGACAAAGCAAAATTTTCATCGTACGAAAGAACTACCAACTCACTGCTAAATATTTTTAAGGAGAGTTTTGGCTCCCAATTTTTCGGTCCTCAGAACGAAGAGATATTCGAGTTCTTTACCCAGGGATTACTCCATGAACCAAAATCGAATTTCACGGATTTCTACCACCTTCTCACGAATAAAAAATCCACTAAACATTTCTCGAGATCGACTACAAAACAGCTCTCAAATTTTATTCACAACACCTATTTAGGTCTGCGACCTGATCAGACACAATCCACAATTAACAAGATTGGGAAAATCTACCGCTCGAGGCAGCTCACTTCTATACTTTCATCTAGAAATCCCGTTTTTGAAATTAAAGACCTACTTAAAAAGAAGAGAATAGTGATAATAAACCTCTCCAGAGCACACACTGGTGAAGACAGAGCGTCATTTATCGCCTCAGTGATGATTAACATGATTTGGAACAGTATCGTCCAGAGAGAAATATTAAAGGGAGAGAAAAGGAACGAAACATATCTGTTCGCCGATGAGATACAGATATTCAATGAGAAGATCTTCAATTCGATCGTTTCGGAAGGGAGGAAATACAAGCTAAACCTTGTCATAGCCAACCAGCAGCTTGACCAGCTCTCGGATGAACTGGTGAACTCGATCCTNGGTAACACTGGCACACTGATAACGATGAACACCAGCGANAGNGACGGACANATACTAAACCAAAATTCCGATGAGATCGATGACAGTGAATTCAAGAATCTTANNAAGTATAANGCNNTNATACAATACACAGGTAAGAGCGAGTATAAACCAGTTCTAGCTAAGCTATATCCCCCACGGAAACGGGTCTCGAAAAACGCTGAACTCTGGATTTTAAAGCGTATGAGAAAACTAGCTCCGGATCAAGAATACGAGTTGAGGGAAGCCTATACCCCAAGATGGACCACTGAAGATGAAGAAGATTGGTTACTGCTAATCAACATCCTGAAGAGAAGACTGGAGAAAGGTAAGTACCCCACCAAAGACCAGATAGAAGATGAGGTCCTAAGATCAAATTTGAAAGATATACTGAAGAGGTTACATAACAAAGGTACCATCGAAAGTAATAAAAACATGATTCAACTAACACCCAAAGGCAAGGACGAGCTACTCAGACTCATCGGCAGAGGTAGAGACAGCGGTAAGGTCAAGCATCGCAGGATGATCCTCAGGTTGTACGAGATACTAACACTCTCCGGGCTAAAGCCTGAGATCGTTAGACAAGTGGGCGCGGGTATTGATAAGGAAAGATTGCCAGACATGGTTTGTTTACCATCCTCTCAAAGTAAGAAAAAAGTTTTCGACACCACCATAAACGTTGAGGTCGAAAACACCACGATGTCAAAACCTTCTAAGGTACTCATAAACTTGGAGAAGGCGATGAAACAGGATAAAAATGTATGGTTTTTCGTAGAGAACGAAAAGAAAGCTGAGAAATTGTATCAGATACTTTTAGACCCTTACCCCACGTTCGGTAAAAACAAATATTACAAGTTGAATAAAAGAACTTATAATCCCGAGAAGCGGATGAAGTACCACTACTGGAAAGATGACAGCGATGTTGATCTTGAGCGGTTCTGCAGTATCTTCATATTCGATCACGAAAACCAACAAATCGATCCTTTTAAAAGTACTATCCAACGGTCAAGTTTCAAAGCTCCTGAAAAAGGTTACGTGACTGATCATCAAGAGGATACGGTGGTTATCGAAGAAAAACGTACCAGTAAACTGACCTCTGAGATAAGGAAATCGTATTACAAGAAGAGGGAACACGACAATGATATCGATATCGATCTGACCGAAGAGGAATTGGATATACTTAAGCAGGAATATCTCTACATCAAAGAGAATAAACAGAGAACGCCAGACTTAAGGGACTTGGGTAAGGAGAAGTCTCTAATCTACCTAGTGGAGGCACTTCATTGTTACAACAAGGAGGAATATAGTAAGCTGGATGGTTTCACAACCACGACAGTTCTGAAGAATAAGCTCGAGGAGAAGATGTTTAAAGTCTCCAAGAGGATCGGAAGATCGATCTCATTACTGGCTAAACGGTTGAACATCGAAAGTAAAAAAATAGAAAAGTATAATCAGAAAGGTTACCAACTCCTGCCCCACCTCGATCGATTGGATTCCCTGTACAGGCTCTTTTTAGTAGAAAGACTAGGGGAAGGCGATTTTTCGTTCCCTGAGATATTTTTTAAAACTGGAGGAGCAGTATCCTTCGGAACAGTGGATGATCTATTTGAGAAAAAAATTATCAAAATTGACGAACCAAAAGGAGGTTTAGAAATGTTCAGGCTAAAACTATCAGGGAGGGAAAAACTTTTCAAAAATGTTGCTACGACTCAGAAAAGTGAGCGTTCATTAGATTACTTCTATAAGAATTTAGATCTCAAAAAAGAGGAGATACAAGACCTTCTTTTACCCGAGATCAAAAGTGAAGATGAAAAAACCGTTTTCAAACTAAAAGGTCTGAAAAGGGCTTTAGAAAATATTATAAAATAAACAGGAATAGATAATATGAAGAAAGAACAAGGTTTTATAAGAATTAGTACGAAAACAGAATTCGTCACTCTCGACGAAGAAGATAGAAAAATGAAAGTTCGATGTACAAATTGCGGTGGAAGTGATATCGGATATAACATGAGATTTGAACAACTGGAATGCAATCACTGCGAGAATATCATGGAATTGAAAGATGAAAAAGAACGGCAAAAGGTGGTAATAGAAACACCTGACGGAAGGAAGATCGAAGGGATATACAGCTCTTCACCACCACTCAACATTGTGTACCCAGGACATTACGCAGAGGTTTGTCTACAGAATGATGTTAATAATGAAGATCTACCAACGATAACTGGTATAGAAAAGATCACTCCACCAATTGATGTAAAAGAAAAAGAAAGGTCATTGGACCTGCCCTTCTCGATGGAGGACCGGCATTTGAAGAGGAAATGTCTTGCTGAACTTGGTAATATTGTGACAAAGAGAAATTACCCAGTACACAAAGTACTCATACCAGCTTTAGTTTTCTCACCGGACCAGATAAATATTTTATTCACGATAAAATCTGGAACCAGAAATAAGATGAACAGTATACTAAGCAAAATTACGGAAATATGTATACACGCTGTCTGTCTTGATGGTGTCCAAGATGGAGTAACTACCATAGGTGACGAGATCAAGGCTGGAAAGATAAGTGAGGCTAACGATGATTTTACGTTTATACCCGATATCGACTTGATGGAAGACGAGGAGGTTGAAAATTTATCGGATATATTGGAAAACAATTACGTCAGGACAGAAAAGGTTCCGATGACTTCTTCTATAATCGCAACTGCAGATATCGATTGCGAAAAAATACGAGCGATATCTAATAAATTCGACCTGGTGGTTCCTATCAGATCTGAAAGCGATATTGATCTTGAGCTCGAGAGTTTATTCCAATGGTTCTTCACCGATTTGAATACCGAGAGAACTAAGGGAGAACAAATGTTATCATATTATATCTGGAACCATAAACACGAGAACAGATCTATACCTGATAATATAAGAACAGAATTGAATTCGGAAGGATGGGCTAATAAAGAATATCCATATAAATTCGAAAGTCACAGTGACTGGATGGAAAACGCATCTATTTACATAAAAAACGAGCTAGATTTAGTAAACCATAGTTCCAAGGAGTTGATTTTATTATGGAAAGCTCTAGAGAAAGGTATCAAGAACGCTAGAGGTGGAAAAATGTCGAAGTACCTCGACGAGGTATTGGCAGGTTACACATTAATCAGAGCACTGAAGTATCAATCCGATACGGCAAAGGGCGCTGAAACCATATTGAAAGATATAGCTGAACTTCACGGAGATACCAAAAATTACGAAGAGGTCAAAGAAGTGATTAAAGATGAGCAGAAGATCCTGAAATCATCGACTTGAAATAAATCGGAAAAGAGACGGAAAGTGCGATGGAATTCGACCTCCAGTGAGTTCCATTTGAATTCCAGTTCAATCTGAACTCATGATGTGTTCAAGTCGTGCACCAGCTGAGTTCCAACTGTGGTCTTCAAACCTTCTGGAAGTGGAAATGAACTCGGTGTTCATCATTTACATGGCTAATCTAACGACTAAGTATCTAGAGGGTATTGATTAACCGTGCCGAGTTCCGGCATCATCCGCAGGGTCGTCAACTGGAGTTTAGTTCAAATTGAGTTCACGAGATTTCCTGGACCATCATAGGAAGGCCCATTTCAACTCTGCGATGTGTGCTGACCGGTCATCGGATATGAACAAGCTGCAGCCTAAGCGAGAGGGGTCACGGTGAGTTATCACTATCGTCTGTGTCTTTACGGTTAATTCTAACGGCTGTAAGGTCCATGTGTATGAAATCTCTCTCATAGGGGGCCCCACGTAGGATATGATGACCGGTAGGCGGATCAGGTCAAGTAAATCCCTACCAGGGCTAACTGTGCTATACATCGAGCCCTCGAGTGCTCTGCGTATTTTCCGGACACATCCTATACTTATACTGTAGTGACCTCAGGCCCCCTATCATCAGAAAGCATCGAAGTACAATGGCTATCCTGCGGGTGATCTGTGATAATATACGATGTACAGATTGGGGGCCCCTAGCTCGAGGTAAACCGATGATGAGACAACCTATTTTTACAGCATCTAACTATGACCATCAACTGCGCCATTAACGGATAAGATAAGGTACACCGGTAATCTTAATATCTCATATCCTACATCGGAATACAACACTTGAACTGAAAAGACGGACTGGAAATCAACTGGAATACAATTTCCTTTATTTAGTCGTATTAACTATTACACATTTCAAAACAAATATTTTGGCAAATGTGTAAGATTATCTTCAAGAAATTCACTCTTGAAGAATCAAAAAAACGATTAAAATGTTTAGAAATATTAATCAGTGTCTATAGACTCAACTGATTCTTAGTCTTATTCCTTTTCATCGTATAAAGTTCAAGATTTATATACAACACCCCACGTGTGTAAGTCAAGATTTTTATGCATTAAGAGAGACACACCCCTACTTTCCTTGTAAATGACCAGTCAAACAAGGTTCATATATGAGAGAGACACACCCCTACTTTCTTTGTAAATGATCATTCAAACGAGGTTTATATCTGGGAGAGACACCCCCACTTTCTTTGTAAATCCAACTTTTTGGACACACCCCTACTTTCCTTGTAAATGACCATTCAAACGAGTTTTATATGTGGGAGAACAGACTGCACAAAGGCGTTAAACTGGTCCGCAAGATCATAGTCGACCATCTCGAAAAGAACGGTAACGGATATTCTAAGAGTTCAACACATACCAAAAAGAATCATAATAATAATCCTAATAGATCAGCTGATAAACACAAATCTATGAAACAAGGAACAATATCAGATAAGAAACCAAAAACTCTGTTCGATTATAGTAATTGAATTTTTAATTTTTATTTTATTGAATGATCGTTCATTATTTATATGCAACACCCCCCGTGTGTGTAGCTCATTATTTGTATGCATTAAGAGAGACACACCCCCACTTTCTTTGTAAATAATTCATTCTAGGGGGACACCCCCACTTTCTCTGTAAATGACCGGTCAAACTAGGTTCATATATGAGATCCAACCTGTTTTAATTTCTTTACACTGTCTTAGATGGGGGTGTTAGGATCATTACTTTGATTTTAAAACGACGTATTTAGGATTTGAAACGATCGAGTTTACATTAACATAAGTACGGTGTGTTTTTGAGTATCCAGACAATATAGATGTTAATAAAAAAAGAATCTGTGAAAATGATATATATAGGTTAATTTGAAGGATGAAATGTGATACCAGTATTAAAACCATAATAGGTCGATTTATAAGAACTTGGAATTATTAACTCGTGTATTAAATATATATCCTATAATACTGTTTATTACTACTTCTTTATCTAATTTTTTTGAACATAGAAAACGGTTTTGTAATCATTTCACACTTACACCTCTTACACCTTAAAAACAAAGGTGAAAGACATCACCAGTGTATCAATCCTTACACCCTTACACCTTAGAAGGGGGGTAAGATAAAAGACAGAAAGATACGTAATAAATTTGTATCATTTTTCTTCTGGAGACACACCCCCACTTTCTCTGTAAATAATCCTTTCTGGGGCACACACCTACTTTCTTAGTAAATGTTCATTTGTTGTTTGTATAATTTATTATTGTTATTAATGAACTCCCTTCTTTTTGATATGGGTTTATTAAATCGTAGTTTACAAGGAAAGTGCATGTGTGTGTGTCTATCTAAAGGATCTTGTTAAATCGTAGTTTACAAGGAAAGT
>SL_5KL_010_SEDDRAFT_10001858_pt1 | contig 12313 bp, 7 predicted proteins | sample SodLakKL_010_SED_FD_9118 | JGI IMG/M metagenome (IMG submission 9118)
AGAAAAAAATCGAAAAAAAAAAAAAAAATTATAAAAAAATGGCAACAACACAAGCAAAAAAATGGAACTCAAGAATGAAAAACAATGGAGTTAAAAAGAAAACTCTTAGTGTAGGAGATATATGTGATTTAAAAATTACAGCATTAGCACCTAATAACATAGGTATTGATGAATTTTCATACCCATTCGCAATTTTTGTACCAAATGCAAACCAAGGAAATATTAAAGCAAAAATAGTGAAAAAATCGGTTACTTCTTTTAAAGATTCATCGTATGCTGTAGCACAATTAGTTTCTATGAGTGATGCAGGTAAAGATTTAATCGAAGGTGGTCGTACTGAATCTGAAAAGATGGTATCACCTGTAAAACCTGGTGATGTTTTAACAGTAGATATTACTAAAAAAAGTGCAAAAGGTGCTGGTATTGTTGAATTTTCACCAGATTATAAAATTATTGTTCCGTTAAGTGCAGGAGATGTACTTCCTAAAAAAGCAAAAATTACAATAACTCGTGTAAAGGCAAACTATGCTTTTTCAACTCTTTTAGGTCGTAATTTTGAAGGAGTAGCGAATTCAATGAAAAAAGATTTAAGTACAAACATAAATCAAATGGCTGTTGGAATTCCCGCAGAATCAAAATTATCATTAAATAAATTAATGTATGGTTGTAAATTTACAACAATTTTACCTGAAAATATAAAAAAATACAATAATTACGGGATTTTAAAAATAAACGGTCCAGACCCCGTTTCCGAACAAAACGGGGGGTCTAATGGAAACGAAGTTTCCACTACAAGTCAAATTTTATTTGTTAAATTACAAAAAGGTCTTATATTAGGTCGTGATAAAGTTCGTATTAAAGTAACACGCGACATAGGAAATTCGTCTTTTAATTGCGCTATAGGTAAAATTATACAAATTAATCCAGTATCTAAAGAGAAAAAGGCAACTCTTGTTATGAATAGTATTCGTGAAATGTTATCTCACGGTATGCATTTCGGGGAAAAGACAGTAAAATGTCATGCACGTATGAAACAATATATTTGGTTAAAAAAACAAGCCCCTGTCGCCTTTTTCTACGAAAAAGGCGAGACTCCCGGAAAAACCTTCGGTTTTTCCGGGACTGTTTTCAAAGAAAACGGGGGCCCTCGTGGAAACAAAGTTTCTGCAATAGGTCAAAATAAAAACCGACCATTTGTGAAAAAAGGTCAACATGTTATTAATCTTTTAAAAACACGTCGTTGCCTAAATAAAGCCTTAAATACGCTAACAAAATATGCGTTAAAAGGACGTACTTTCTTATTTATTGGGACAAAAAAACCGGCAACAGGATTAATAGCTCGTGCATCTTTCTTTACAAAAAACTCATTTTATGTAAATACAAGATGGTTAGGTGGTATGTTAACAAACTGGAAAACAATTTGTAAATCGATTTCTAAAATCCGTCCTATTTTAAGAGAAAAACAAAAAGTAGTACGCGATATTTTAGAAAGAAGACAAACAATTAAATCTCGTTTTATTAAAAGAGCTTTATTATTAAAGAAGAAAAGCAAACTTATTTTAATTAAAGGACGTCAAATTTTGCAGATGTTTAAAAATAATACAAATGACATTGCTTTACGCGCACAGAAATTCGCAGACAAACGTAATGTTTTAATGACTAAAGGTATGTTATATATTCAAAAACGTCAAAAACTGATTCAAAAACGTCGTGAATTAATAGATGAAACTCTTTTTGTTAAAGAAAAAGGTTTACAAATCTCTTTTAAATATAAAATGTTATTTAATCAATTAGCAGCTTATTCTCAAAAATTACGTGAATACAAATATTTATTGATGTTATCATCTGAAATGAAAAGCTTACAAAAAACTGATCTCTCTTTATACACCGTTCCATATGGAACACTTAAAAATATTAAAGAAGAAAATATTAAATCTTGGATCGTTCCAAATCCTCCTAAAGAAATTTTAAATAGAGTTGCTTTAGCCACTGTACGTAGTCGTGAAAACGATTCATCTTTAATCGATACTTTCCAATCTGAAAGTGGTTCTACAACTACATCACGTTTAAGAACATCTAAAGCTACTACTGGGAATATTGTTGTTTGTAGTTCATTACTTTTACGCTTTGCAAGCCAATTAAGTTCTTATATTCAAATGGTAATCAAAACATTAATTTCTTCAATTCAAACAATTGAAAAACAATGCAATGATGCTTATCAGCAATTGAAACAAATTGAAACAACGTTACAAACGTATGATTCTCTTAAAAATAAATATGTAATTGAATTACAACAACTTAAAGCTAAAGCTATTGGAGAACGTCATGTTATTCAAATTGTTAAACGTCAATTTAAAGCATTAGATGCACAAAAAAAATTAATTAAATTTTTACCGCGTCTTCGCTATTTACCTACGCCACAAACTAAAATCTCTGAGATTGTTCAAATCTTATTATCTACTATTGTAGATCCTAAACTAAAATTCCCTATTGAAAATATTTATGACAAAAATTTAAGTTCTACTACAAAAAAGCTAGCAGCTGCTCGTAAGAAAAAATGGCAACGTTTAGAAAAATATTTTGGTGGTATTGCTAATATGACAAAATTATCACAAAGCAAAATTTCTAATAATGTAGCTATTATTATTGGTCAACAAGAAGAAATGAATGCTGTACGTGAATGTAATAAACTTGGTTTAAAAACTTTCACTATCGTTGATACAAATTGTGACCCTACTTTATCTAACCATATTATTCCGGCAAATGATGATTCACGTAATTCTATTAAATATATTTTAACTAAATTTATTACACGTATTCGTCTTGCCCAAAAAATCCGTTCACGTTTTTTAAAATATCAAAAAAACGCAGTTTAACGGGACAAAAACTCGAAGAGTTTTCGTCTAGGCCTTCGCTAGTAGTAACGTTGAAAACGCGGAAGTCTCGAATAAAACTGCTAGGTCTACGCTAGGCCCACTCTAGATTTTATTCAATTGAATAATCATTTTGTTATATGAAAGATCTTTGCGGTAAATTATATTTGTTTCATTATTAATTCTTTATTAGAGTGTTAACGCTAAAAAAACAAAATTTGTCACTTAGTATTAACACTCTATTCGTAATTTTTATGCATATTAAGTTCATAGTTCGTTGCAATTTCAGAAAGGTTAGATTTGGCTGCTAATCTAGACAAAAAGAAACTTTTATGTTAAGATATAAATAGTTTATCAAAATCCTTAAAAATACATAACATTTACGATTTCGAGTAAAATCTTCGAGTTTTACTCGAGATTCGACGCAACTACTAGTCCTTCGCCTACGGGCTAGCGAAGGACTAACGCGTTTTCGAAGAAAACGCGGACATGTAAGTTTGCTTCCGCCAGTTTTATCCCGGAAACTTTGTTTCCGGGATAAAACATATTTATCTCGAATCAAATTGGCCAATTTGATTCGAGATAAATATGTTTTTCTTAGAAAAAGTGGTCATACTACCATATGAATGGTATACATAATTATGGGATTGTAGTTCAATTGGTTAGAGCACCGCCCTGTCACGGCGGAAGTTGCGGGTTCGAGCCCCGTCAATCCCGAAAGGTAAAATTCCAATATTAGAACAGTATTTTTTTAAGATAACGTTTTTTACCCTGCAAAGCTCGAGACAGGATCTTTCGTGGAAACTACAAGTTTTAGAAAGTAAGGATAAATATACTTTATATCCCAGAAAACTTTTTACGGAATAAAAAGAGTATCACACTATACAAAACTAATAGACATAAATTTAAAATTGACAAAATAGATTCAAAAAAAAAAAAGATCCATTTCGAATAAAACTGCTAGGACTACGCTAGGCCTACGCCCGTCGCGTCGGCTACGCTAGATTTTATTCGAGGCTTCCGCGTTTTTCGACGCAAAAACGCGGACATTAAACTTTAAAAAACTCCAAGAGTTTTTGTGAGAATGATAAATCATATACAAAGTATTAACTCTTTATTAACTTTAAGATTGATTTAAAGCTTTTTAAATAAGTTGTTGCGGAAAACTAACTTTCCGCGAGACCCCCCGTTTTCTTTGCAAACGGGGGTCAGTTTTTAGGGTAAATAATAGATGTCTAGGGCTTAAATAATGAATAAAAAGAAGAATTAAGGAAATAAAAAATGACTAACGTAAAAGTTTTATGGGTTTACCTTGGTATCGTGTACATACAGTAGTTATTAATGACCCAGGACGACTAATTTCAGTGCATTTAATGCATACTGCATTAGTTGCAGGTTGGGCTGGTTCAATGACATTATTTGAAATTGCAGTTTTTGATCCATCAGATCCAGTTTTAAACCCAATGTGGCGTCAAGGAATGTTTGTACTTCCTTTTCTTACACGTTTGGGTGTAACACAATCATGGGGTGGTTGGACAATTAGTGGAGAAACAGCTTCAAATCCAGGTATCTGGAGTTACGAAGGAGCTGCTGCTTCACATATTGTTCTTTCAGGTTTATTATTCCTTGCTTCAGTTTGGCACTGGGTGTACTGGGAGTGCGACTCGTTCTCTGAAACAGCTAATTGCTGGGGAGGAGAGAAATAGTCAAATTTATTTGGCTGTTTCTAACTATAACACCATGTAGGTGGAAATCCTACCGCCTCTAACGCGAGGTTGAAAGCAGAAGCCCCTACGTCTGAGACTGGTTATCACAGGACGTACATGCGGGGCTGGAAGCGGTATGTACGATAATAACTGAAAACGTGCACCGCGAGCAAGAACTTCATATCCAACTCGGACTGAGATCATATCAAGGAAAGAACATTGTGGGGTAGAAAATAAATATGCGAACTGCCGTCATTAGCCCTCGTAAATTCCCAGCGACGATAGTAAGCTTACGCGGTCGTAATGGAGCTCGTCTTCCGTGCGGCGCGTCCCGTTGCGCATCAAATATGATGTAGGGTAGTATAAGTCAGGTTAGTTCTCCCAACTGAGCCTGCGCGTTAACTTAGACCCCCGGGGGAGAGGCAGGCCCTAAAGAGTTCATGATGGTGTTATGGAACGAGGAAACCCACTTATTTCTCCAAGCTTATTGCTTGGTTGGACCACTATATGGAATAGGTGGAGTAAGATGTCCTAAGAAGCTAACGCCCAGCTTGAATTGACAAGCATTGCCGAAAAAGGGAAGGTTTAACAACCGGGATATGCTGACGTAGGACGCAGCTATGTGATAAATAAGGTCTTTTTATGGTAAGAAAACCTAAATCGAAAGAGGGGTGGAACATGGTTCAATGGGCGACTGTTGAGATACATGTTCGAAAACTACAAAAGAGAATCTATTTTGCTTCTAAGAACGGTCAGATTAAGCTGGTGCGTAGTATTCAAAATACTTTAGTTAATTCGCATGATGCAAAATTGCTGGCGACAAGACGTGTGACACAGGATAACAAAGGTAAGAAAACGGCTGGCGTAGACGGAATTAAAATTCTTAAACCAGCATCACGTTTAGCCTTTGTTACCAGGATTGGTATTACAGGAAGAGCCATGCCTCTTCGAAGGGTCTGGATTGACAAGCCTGGAAGGGCTGAGAAGCGTCCGCTTGGCATTCCTACTCTGTCTGATAGAGCCAATCAAGCTCTCTTCAAAATGGCCTTAGAGCCGGAATGGGAAGAGAAGTTTGAACCTAATAGCTACGGCTTTAGACCTGGTCGCAACTGTCACGATGCAATTAAACAGATTTACCTGTCCATAAATAAGAAACCGAAGTACGTACTTGATGCGGATATTAAGAAATGCTTTGACAGAATCGACCACAGCAAGTTACTTGAGAAACTAGCGTTTAGTCAAGGTAAGATGCACCAGCAACTTAAAAGCTGGCTTAAGTCGGGAGTAATTGACCAAGAGGTGTTTAGAGACACTGAGGCAGGTACTCCCCAAGGTGGGGTAATTTCCCCTCTGCTTGCTAATATAGCACTGCATGGAATGGAGAATATGTTAAAAGAACTTATGAACAATATTAAGTTACGTACTCCGAGTGGAACTAGTATGGGCAATAGAGATAAACAAAGGTCTCTATCGGTAATACGATACGCAGACGACTTTGTTGTGATGCATTATGATAAACAAGTTATTCTTGAATGTAAAAAAGCTCTTGGAACCTGGTTAAGCGATATTGGGTTGGAACTTTCAGAAGATAAAACCCGTATAACTCATACGCTTGAGTTGTCTCATGAAGATGAAATTGAATTTGGTGTTAAACATCCAGGCTTTAATTTCCTTGGTTTCACAATAAGACAGTTCAAATCTAAGTATGGCGGCTCTAGGATCGAGGGTGGCTTTAAGACTTTAATAGTGCCCTCAAAGGAAAAGTGCAAAATTCATCAAGATAAGCTTGCTTTAGCCATAAGAAAAAGTCGTAACGTAAGCCAAGAAGTTTTAATCAAGAAACTTAACCCAATCATTAGTGGTTGGGCACGTTACTTCGGTAAATCTGACGCAATTACGTGCAAAACTCTGCAAAAAATGGATTACCTACTATATCTAAAACTTAGAAGATGGGCTAAACGCGCGACTCAAAGTGCGGCAGCTGGTTTTAAGAAGTATTGGAAACGTCCCGAAGGGCGTTGGGAATTCGTGACTGCATCGGGTGTCAAGCTATATAAGCATGTAGAATATTCCGCGAGTATAAAAGAATATAACAAAGTCATTGGTGAGTGCAGCCCCTATGATGGCAATGAGGTATATTGGGCAACGCGCTTAGGCAAAAGTGCCTTTATGTCGAAGAGTCAAGCATCGCTTTTAAAGAGGCAAAAGGGACGTTGCAATCTGTGCAACCTACCCTTTTTGGACGATGATGTTTTTGAAATGGACCATATTATTCCTCTATCCAATGGCGGAAATAGGGCCTATCAAAACATCCAACTGGTTCACAGACACTGCCATGACCAAAAAAGCCAATTAACTGACCAGTATTAGAAGTTCCATGAAAAGGATAACATATGCTGAGTAGCCGTATGATGCGAAAGTATCACGTACGGTTTCGGAAGAGAGGTTGGAATGGCAACATTCCCTCCGACTCGTCTCTTAGAGTTATTCCGTGACCCACGTACAGGAAAAACTGCATTAGATTTACCTAAAATTTTTGGTATTCATCTTTTCTTAGCAGGTCTTACTTGTTTTGGATTTGGTGCTTTCCATGTAACAGGTGTTTTTGGACCTGGTATTTGGGTATCTGACCCATATGGATTAACTGGAAGTGTTCAACCAGTAGCCCCATCTTGGGGTGCTGATGGTTTTGACCCTTATAATCCTGGTGGAGTACCTGCTCACCATATTGCAGCTGGTATTTTGGGTGTTTTAGCAGGTTTATTCCATCTTTGCGTTAGACCATCTATTCGTTTATATTTCGGTCTATCAATGGGTTCAATTGAATCGGTATTATCAAGTAGTATTGCAGCAGTATTCTGGGCAGCTTTTGTTGTAGCAGGTACTATGTGGTATGGTTCTGCAGCAACACCAATTGAATTATTTGGACCAACTCGTTATCAATGGGACCAAGGATTCTTCCAACAAGAAATTCAAAAACGAGTTGCACAAAGTACATCTGAAGGTTTATCCCCTTCAGAAGCTTGGGCTAAAATTCCCGAAAAATTAGCTTTCTATGATTATATCGGAAATAACCCTGCTAAAGGTGGTTTATTCCGTACAGGTGCCATGAATAGTGGAGATGGTATTGCTGTAGGTTGGTTAGGACATGCACTTTTCAAAGATCAAGATGGTCGTGAACTTTTTGTTCGTCGTATGCCTACTTTCTTTGAAACTTTCCCAGTAGTTTTAATAGATAAAGATGGTATCGTACGTGCTGACGTACCATTCCGTAAAGCTGAATCAAAATACTCTATTGAACAAGTAGGTGTTTCAGTGACATTCAATGGTGGTGAATTAGATGGGTTAACATTTACTGATCCTTCAACGGTTAAAAAATATGCTCGTAAAGCTCAATTAGGTGAAATTTTTGAATTTGATCGTTCAACTTTACAATCTGATGGTGTATTCCGTAGTAGCCCACGCGGTTGGTTTACTTTTGGACATTTATCTTTTGCTTTATTATTCTTCTTTGGTCATATTTGGCATGGTGCGAGAACAATTTTCCGTGACGTATTTGCTGGTATCGATGAAGATATTAACGACCAATTAGAATTTGGTAAATATAAAAAACTTGGTGATACTTCATCTGTTCGTGAAGCTTTCTAAGAAATTTATTATTTTCCCAAAACAAAAACTCGAAGAGTTTTTCTAGGCCTTCGGCCGTCGCCCTCGCTGTTTTCTCCAGGAAACAAAGTTTCCTGGAGAAAAGCTTGAAGAGTTTTTGAGCGAACCCCAAAACTCCTTGCAAGAGGGGATTTACTCCTAAATTTGCTTTTTTTTCCCGGAAACATAGTTACTGGGAAAAAAGGGTTAGGCAACTTAATTTCCGTTAATTCGTTTACAATTACTAATTGTACACTTTTTGAAAAGTTCTAATAAACTTTTCATTTAACATTTTACACTTAAAAACGCATTTCGTTATATTCGTTATATATAATATAACGAAAAAAAAATATAAATATTGAAAATGGATTTTTTATTATGATTATTAATATGAATCCATTTTCAATATTTATATTTTTTATATGTGCGAAGCTTTGTTGGTGTTTTTACGAAACTGCGCTTCATCTCAATTTCAATACATAGCATTTGATGTATCATACAGAGCCTTGTTCTGGAAAGTCCGAGAGACCCCGTTTTCAAAGAAAACGGGGTCTGTTAAGCTTAGCACGAAACTTCTGGGGAAGATAAAATTTACAATGTTTCGGACACAAAGTTTCTGCTACGCCCCCGTTTTCTTTATCCCGGTAGCTTTGTTTCCGGGAGGAACCAAAACTCGAAGAGTTTTGGTTTTTAAAACGGGGCTCACAGTTTAAACCTTTTGCTTTACATCATCAAAGATGGGCTTAGAAATTCTCTGAGCAAACGAATTTAAGTTAGCGTATAGAAAATCACCGTTTTATTTTACAACGGCGACTTTTTTGACTGCAACTAGTTGCTATAGCAAAAACCAAAACTCGAAGAGTTTTTGTAAGAACCTGCAACGGCCAAAGGCCTAGGGAAACTTTGTTTCCCTAGGCCTTTGGCCGTTGCACGTTGGGGAATAAAGTTTGCTCTTTTCTCTGTAGCGGAACGAAGTTTCCAGTACAGGAGAGAAAAGATAACAAAAAATTTATTTCAAAAAAATCAAAAACAACAACTCTTCGAGTTGTTGTCCCTCGCCGTTTTCTCCCGGAAACAAAGTTCCGGGAGAAAATGTTAACAAAAAGGTCGTTTTAAACCTATATTGGCCTTTTGAAAATAGATGAACTTAAAATTTGGAATTATGTTCCTATTTGAAAGACAAAGTCTTTTCAATAAAAATTTTTACCACATTTTATGGAAGCTTTAGTTTACACTTTCTTATTAATTGGAACGTTAGGTATTATCTTTTTCTCTATTTTCTTTAGAGAACCTCCACGTATTGCAAAATAATTATAAATCTAGGTCTACGCTAGGTCTACGCTAGTCCTACGTCCGTCGCGTCGCGTCGCGACGCACTTTTTGTAGAAAAAGTTTAGGACACTCTGTTCCCATTACCTATCACAAAAACTATTCAAGTTTTTGTGATAGGTAATTTTTTATTCAATACTTAAATAAAATAGAGTATTCATTTGTTTCCTTATACATATATTGAAAATAACAGAAGAGATGAATACTTTATAAAATTTTAGTTTTTATTGAAATGATCAAAGACATCTCGAATAAAATCGTCTATTTTATTCGAGCTCTAAAGCTTACTGTTTTATCCCGGAAACTTTGTTTCCGGGATAAAACAGTAAGCTTTAGAGTTAGCTTTTGATACTTTCGAGATCAAAAAAAAGTTTTACGAGATACTCGCTAAAGGTATCTTTGAGAAGAATTGAAAACCAATTTTCCTAAAGAGTTAGGAAACCAAGTTTCTGTTCTCTCTATTTTTAAAGAAGTGTTAATCTTCATGTTCTTCAAAAGGATCTCGCAATTTTTTAGAAGGAGGCCCGAAACTAACATAAACTGAATACCCTGTAGCACTTAATAAAAGAAACCATAAAAAGAAGGTAAAGAAAAAAGCCGGACTTTCCATAAATTTTTAATTTTAGACATGACAAAATTATTCTCCATATATAGTATATAATATTACAGAAAGGAAAAAACATACAGATTTTATTCATTATTAATTATGGCTACAGGTAAAACAAAAGCAAATACTACACAAAGTACATTGTCTCAAGAACCGGGTATTGTTACTCCTTTAGGAACTTTACTACGTCCTTTAAATTCAGAAGCAGGTAAAGTATTACCTGGTTGGGGTACTACTGTTCTTATGGGTGTAGCTATTCTTTTATTCGCTGTTTTTTTATTAATTATTTTAGAAATCTATAATAATTCATTAATTTTAGAAGGTGTTACAAATAGCTGGGAGAGCCTAGCTCGCTAGATCAACCAAACTAACCTTTTAAGGTTTCAATTTAAACATCTTTTTAAAAAAACTTAAAACAAAATATATTTATTTATAAATAAGCATTAGTTAATTTTCTTCACCGAAAGAAAATGATATGCTTATTTATAAATAAGCATTAGTTCTACACTTTAAACTTATCTTGTTAAAGTCTTTCTACAATAAAATGAAAATCAGTCCCGTTTTCTTTGAAAACGGGAGTCTCAATAAAACAACGAAGTTGTTTTATTGAGAGTATAAAAATTTAATATAAAACAAAAACTACATATGAATCCTAATACATATGAGTCCTAATCCAAATAGACACAAAGAAACAAATTATAGAATTTTTATAAACAGTCTAGGAAACGACGTTTCCATCAGGTGCTAAGACCGGTAGGGGTTAACACCAAAACCTTTGAAAATGGAAAATGGGAAATTGGCAAGTTGGATTACCAAGTTGACTACTCAAATAAAAATTGATGATATCAAAAATTACGTAGCTGAACCTTTTAAAACTCTATTTCCAGAAGAGATTTTTCGTTCTCCTAAATATTTACTAAGTAAATACCTTTTTTATTTCCCAAACGATAATAAAGTTTATATTTGTAAAGCTGCTAACGTATGGAATAAAATATACACACAGTTCTATTTTAACTGGAAGTATACAATTAAGTACATATATTGAACTAAACCGTTTAAACTTTAAACCATATGTTTGAGGGTCTAGGATTAATAAAAGAAAAAAGTTTAGTTTTCGAAAAAAAAAAAAAAACAACTTATTCAGAAACAAAAACTCTTCGGTTTTTTCTAGGCCTTCGGCCGTCGCCCTCGCCGTTTTATCCCGGAAACTTTGTTTCCGGGAAAACACGGCTGGTAACAGTACAATTAATATTGTACGTACAAATAATCCTAGTAGAAAAAACGTTAAAGAACATCCTACACTTGTACAATCCATTTTTTGCACCATTAAAAGAAGATGCGTTTTGGCCTGATTACGGATTACCGTATCAAAAAAGAACGACGGAAAAAGATGAATTTGCTTTATATGCCATTTAAAATAAAAGTACACAACTATTATAGATTGGAAAAACAATTCTTTTGCTTTGAATAAACGCTTGTATAATCATCGAAACTAGATAATAGGAAATCAAATTACCAGGGACAAAGGAATTGAAACAGTTGCCTTGGTAGGAAACGAAATGACCAAGAACATTCAGGGACGAAGTACTTAATTTGTTTATTCACTTATAAAAGATTTAACCCTATTAACTAAACAAGAACAAACACAAATTGAACGTATATTTGCTTTTCAGGCTTTAGATATAAATAAAAAAGAAGTTTACAATAGAGTTTATTATCCAATTACTAATTAAAGACGTCATTATAAAAGAGTAAACCCTTAATGTTATTAATCGCATTCGGTACGATTCTTTTTATGAAGCTATGGTTAGTACTAGATTTTAGATTTATCGACCCGACTTTAAGAAGTCAATCCGAATCTTATTTTTAGGCGTTTAAAATTAAAGCTTGATTATTGTTTTAGAAAAACAGATTTTATTCTTTACCAAGGTCGTAAAAAACTGTCTTAAAACCTTCGGTAGATCATTTAGTGGTGCCTCCAACTCTGAACCTTTTATTACCCATTCCACCTGAGAATCAAGCTTTTAGAAGTCCTAAAAAAAAACGGGCGGTCTCGCAGAAAAACGGTTTCCGCGACAGTGGCTATATATAGAAGACGGCGCTTTAATATGATGTCGAATAAAACCAAACTCGCCGTTTTCGTAGAAAACGGC
>SL_5KL_010_SEDDRAFT_10001859_pt1 | contig 12294 bp, 9 predicted proteins | sample SodLakKL_010_SED_FD_9118 | JGI IMG/M metagenome (IMG submission 9118)
TCCGCACGCTCACCGTGTCGCGGACCGGTTGCGGCAGCGCCTCGGGCGGCGCGACGGGATCCGCCGGGTCAAGCTCGATCTCCGGTGCCTCCGGTACGTCCTCGGGGCGCTCCGGCGGGTCGTCCATCTCCACCTCGGGCGTGGGATCGACGGTCGGCCGGGGACCGTAATCCGCGTTCCATGCCTGCCACATCAGGAACAGGACAAAGGCCAGCGAGAGCCAGAGGATCGGACGGAGGTTTTCCATGGCTTCGGTTACTTCCGGAAATCGTGAGTCGGGTGCTCGTCGGGCACGGGATCGTAACCGCCCTCGGCCCACGGGTGGCAGCGGGAAACCCGTTTCACGCCCAGCCACAGGCCGCGCAGCGCACCGTGGCGCGAGATGGCTTCCGCAGCGTATTCCGAGCACGTCGGATGATACCGGCAATGCGGAGCCATGAATGGAGAGATCGCGTACTGATAGACGCGGATCGGGAACAGCAACAACGCACGCATCACTTCAATTTCTCCAGCAGCCGGTCCAGTTCGGCCCTGAGTTCGCCATGCCCGGCGCGGGCGGCTCCCGCGCGGGACAGGACGATGATATCGACCGGAGGCAGGGCCTGTCTCCGTTCCCGGAAGGCCTCTCGCGCGATCCGCTTCAGGCGGTTGCGGTCGACGGCCCTTCGTGCATGCTTTCGGGAAACGGCCAGTCCGAGCCGCGCCTCACCGGTCGGCGGGTTCTGGGGCCGATAGAGCACCATGTACCAGGTCCCAGGTACACGCCGTGCGCGAGAGAAGACCCGCTGATACTCGCGACCGGTCAGAAGCCGGGCCGTGCGCGGGAATCCGGTATCCGCGGCCCGCCCCGCAACGGTCATCGAGCCGATGAATGCGGTTTTCTGCCGGGCACTCCGTCGGGCCCGATTACGGGCAGAGGCGCTTGCGGCCTTTGGCGCGGCGGGCGTTCAGGACCTTGCGTCCGGCGCGGGTGGCCATGCGCGCACGAAAGCCGTGCGTGCGGGCGCGGTGGAGCTTGCTGGGCTGGAATGTCCGCTTCATGGCGTGGGTTCCGGGAGTGAAATCGTCAAAGGCGCTGAACGCTACCCGCGGGTGCCCGGAAAGTCAATCCCATCGCCGGCTTCGCCGCCTCCGGCCCGGCGGGACTGTTTCCTTCGGTCGATGGAACGCCACCGCGGGATCGGCGTAGACTTGGGGGTCGATTTTCCGGCCACCGGAGCCACGTGTGCCAGTGAACACCCTGTGGACAGCCTGCCTTGACCGCCTTCAGGGCGAACTCTCCGAGAAACAGCTGAACACCTGGTTGAGGCCCCTGCACGCCGAGGAACAGGACGATCAACTGCGCCTGCTGGCCCCGAACCAGTTCGTCTTCGAACATGTGCGTGACCACTTCCTGCCGATGATAAGAGGCACGGTCAATGAAGTGGGCCAGGGGCGGCAGCCACGCAGGGTGGCACTGGGCATCGGCGGTGCCGATATCGGTCTGCGGCCGGAGGCGCCGCGTGCTCAGCGTGCCGCTCCGGGAGGTGACGTCCGGCCGGGCACCGTGGTGTCGAACCTGAACCCCGCCTTTACCTTCGAGACCTTTGTCGAGGGCAAATCGAACCAGCTGGCGCGTGCGGCCAGTCTTCAGGTGGCCGCGAATCCCGGCGTCGCATACAACCCGCTGTTCATCTACGGGTCGGTCGGTCTGGGCAAAACCCACCTGATGCACGCGATCGGGCATCGTATTCTCGACCGGATTCCGCACGGACGGATCATTTACCTCCACTCCGAGCGATTTGTTGCAGACATGATCAAGGCGTTGCAACACAACGCCATCGATGACTTCAAGCAGCATTACCGGACGGCGGATGCGCTGCTGATCGACGACATCCAGTTCTTTGCGGGCAAGGAACGTTCCCAGGAGGAATTTTTCCACACCTTCAACGCGCTGTTGGAGGGCCAGCAACAGATCATTCTGACCTCCGACCGCTATCCCAAGGAGGTGGAGGGGCTCGAAGAGCGCCTGCGTTCGCGCTTCGGCTGGGGTCTGACCATCGCGATCGACCCGCCCGAACTGGAGACGCGGGTGGCGATCCTGCAGCGCAAGGCGGAGCAATCCGGAGTCGAGCTGCCGAGCGAGGTCGCCTTCTTCATGGCCAAGCGGATCCGCTCCAACGTCCGGGAACTCGAGGGTTCATTGCGCCGGGTGGTGGCGAACGCGCATTTCACCGGCAAGGCGATTACCGTCGACTTTGCCCGCGATGCGCTGAAAGACCTTCTCGCGGTGCAGAGCAAGCTGGTCACGCTGGAGAACATTCAGAAGACGGTGGCCGACTACTTCCGCGTGAAAGTGAGCGATCTGCACTCGGCGCGCCGCAGCCGCTCGATCACCCGACCGCGCCAGGTCGCGATGGCGCTGGCGAAGGAACTCACCCAGCACAGCCTCCCGGAGATCGGCCAGGCCTTCGGTGGACGCGACCACACGACGGTGATTCACGCCTGCCGCAAGGTGGCGGAGCTGCGCGAACAGGACGCGAATGTGGAGAACGACTACAGGATACTGTTACGCACACTCAGCAGTTGAGAGGCTGTGGATATCGTGTTCGGAAACTGCGCGGCCTGACCAGGGCTCAATTCATGCGGTTCTTGTCCACAGGCTGACCACAGCATTCAAGGCGCCGGATTTTAACGGAAGTTGTTGAAATTAAAAGTAAAAATAATCTTTTCCCGTTATTTGGCCGGCACTTATTACTACTGTTCTGACTTATTTGAAATACTGATTGGGGAACCAGGCCGATGGACATTTCGTTCAACCGGGACGCCATGACCGAGGCGCTACAGCGCATCGTTGGAGCCGCCGAGAAACGGTTGACGATGCCGATCGTCGGAAATGTGCGGATCCGGCCGGTCGGCGAAGGGATCCAGCTCGACACAACGGATCTCGAACTCGCGTGGACTGCGACCGCGCCGGGTGAAATCAGCGGCGGCGTCGACAGCACGGTCTCGGTGCGGAAACTGCTCGATGTGGTTCGTGCCGCACCGCCGGACGCGACGGTGCGCGCACGGGTGGACGGGGAACGCCTCGCGGTCGGCTTCGGGTCGTCCCGTTTCAGCCTCGCGACACTGCCCGGGGCGGACTTCCCGGAACTCGAATCGGTTGCGATCGACGAATGGCTTACGGTGCCGCAGCGGCTGCTGCGGCGACTGGTCGAGTCAACGATGTTCTCGATGGCACAGCAGGACGTCCGGTATTACCTGCAGGGGCTGCTGCTGGTTGCCGATGGAGCGACGCTGCGCGTGGTGGCGACCGACGGGCACCGTCTGGCGCTGAGCGAGGCCGACCTTGAGCACCCGGTGGAGTCGTCCCAGGAGTGCATTATCCCGCGCAAGACGGTGCAGGAGCTGCGCCGCAATCTCCTTGAAGACGAGACCCCGGTGCGGGTGGGCTTTGGGTCCGGTCAGATCTCCTTCGACTTCGGCGGCGCGCGGCTGACGAGCAAGGTGATCGACGGTCGCTTTCCGGATTACGAACGGGTGATACCGGTTGAGCAACCGGCGCATTTGATTGCGGAGCGGGAAGATCTCCGGCAGGCACTGAATCGCGTGGCCATCGTGGCCAGTGACAAATATCGCGGTGTGCGGTTCATGGCGGCGGAAGACGGGTGCCGGGTGATGACCCATAACACCGAGCGTGAGGAGGCCGAGGAGGGTTTTCCCGCGGAGTACCAGGGCCCGCCCATCGAAATCGGCTTCAACCTGACCTACCTGGTCGACGTACTTGGCGCAATCGGTTCCGATCAGGTCCGGATCGAGCTGCGTGACGGTAATTCCTCGGCGCTGATCCTCGCAGAGCCCCCCGACCGCGCTCGCTACGTCGTGATGCCGATGCGACTCTAGTGGGTCATCCGGAAAATACGGTTTCAGATCGCTACGAGAGGCCGGCCGGCGCTGCATTGGGCAAGCTCGAAACAGGAGCGCTGTTCCTGCACTTTCCCGCCCTGGCCCGAGATGTCTGGCTTTCTTCCCCGGTTTCCGCGATGTCCGCACGGCGGACCAGGTCGCCATGCTGACTGAGTTCTGGTGCCGGGGCGTGCGCAACCTCGCCGAGGGGCGCGTCCGGCCCGGACCGGGGCTGAATCTCTTTGTTGGGGACAACGGCTCGGGCAAGACGTCGCTGCTGGAGTCGGTTCATGTGCTGGGGCTGGGACGTTCCTTCCGCACCCGTCGGCTGGCGCGGGTGGCCGCGTCCGGGTGCTCGGAGTTTGCGGTAGCCGGCGAGTTGCATGATCCGCATCATGGGCGTTCGCGAGTCGCGATCGAGTGGGCGGGGCAGCGACGGTCAAGGCTGAATGGCCAATGGATCGACGGGCATTGGGAGATTGTTCGTCGAATGCCGCTGGTGGCCGTGCATGCGGGATCCTTCGAGCTGCTGACCGGCCCGCCCGAGGAGCGAAGAAGATTGCTGGACTGGGGTGCCTTCTACGTCGACTCGGGTTTCGCGTCGCAATGGCAGACCTGGCGACGTGCGCATGAACAACGCAATGCCGCATTGCGCGCCGGGGCCGGCAATCTGGCGGCGCGGTTCGAGTCAGTCGCAGCGGATGCCGGTACGCGACTGACCGGAATGCGGCGACGTTTCATGGAGCAATTGGCCGAATTCCTCCGTGATGCATCGACCGCGGCGCTGAGAAAAGGCTTGCCGGCAGAGATCGAGGTTGCGTTCCGGCCGGGCTGGCCAGAGGGCGAGTCGCTGCTGGATGCTTATGCGAGAAGCCGGGCAAGCGACCTGGAACGCGGATTCGGTCAAAGTGGTCCGCAGAAGGCAGACCTGGAGATTCGTGTCGCGGGCCGTCCAATCCGTGAGGGCTCCCGTGGCGAACAGAAGCGGGTGCTGAATGCGCTGGTGATCGCACAGGGTCTGGTCCAGGTCGCGGCCAGNCCCGAGGGACCGACGCCCCTGCTNCTGCTGGATGACGCGGCCGCGGAGATGGACGAGACGGGCCTGGGCGGGATCACAGAAGGCGTAACAAGTCTCGGATGGCAGTGTCTGGCGACGACCGTCGACCAGGAATGGGCGCGCGACATGGCGGATACACAGTCCGACGCCCTGATGTTTCACGTGAAACAAGGCGTGATCACGCGGGTGGACTGATTCCGAACCGGATCATCGCGAAAGGGGGCGCCCGGGGTGGCTAAAGTGTTCCGGAAGGGTTGCGGCGCCAGGAGGTCCGCCTCTGGCCGATAGTTTTTCGGGACCCGATCGGTGTTCGCTCGCCGCCTCGTGTGCCACAGGGGAAGTTCGGTATCAGATCGCTGCGCCAGACATGCCGGTGCTGCGTTGGGCAAGCGTGAAACTGGATGGCTATTCCGGCACTTGGCCGCCTTGCTCCTGCGCTTCTGGCTGTACTCCATATTCACCGAGGTTCCCACATGGCCCACTAGACGAGCCAGCGTTCGCCAATCTTTCGGGATCATCACGAGCCGAAAATCCGATCGGCCGGCGGGCGACCGGTGGCGACGCCTCGACGCGGGGGATGCTCGGTGGACGTCCAGACGTTGGTCAAGGCCCGCCCGTTTATCGCGGACGGTCCGTCCCTGGGTGCCCGCCTGGTGCGGAGGCATTTTCGCTTTAAGAGGTCAGCCGGTGGCCGATCGTTATCAACGGTGCGACCCGCAAGAGGGCGCGCGGCCTCCCCGCAGCCGGCGTTCGGGGATTTCACGAAAACATCACTAACGAAAGGACGGGGGTCGTGGGTGGGGACCGGTGGCTGCCAACTAATCAGGGTTTACGCACCCGCGGTTGGCGGGATATTGGCGGTGGATAGTAAGGGCGGATCCGCACAGCCTGATGTTTCACGTGGAACAAGAACTGGGCCCTTGCTCATGAACAAGGAATTCTCGAGGGTGCCCACAGGCACTTTCCTGACGCCCACGGCACCGCGCCACCCCCAACGATGAAAGCTCCCTCCCCCACTTGTGGGGGAGGGTTGGGGTGGGGGCGCGGCGTCGGGCCCGGCCCTGTTACTCCAGGGATTCGGCCGTCCCCCCTTTCCGGCCCCCCCGGGGGACGGCGCGAGTCGCTCTGGGCGGGTGTGTCCGCGATCGGGATAGGGGAGAAATACGCGACTGTCATAGGAACTGATACGGCCTGGTTCACCCCGAAGGATGACAAGGCCAGCCACGGATACCCCGGATCAACACGGATAGGGCTTCAGACAAAAACGATCCGCGTTCATCCGCGGCCATCCGTGGCGATATTTTCCCTTACCCGGAGCCGCGCCCGGGCGGCGTACCGGGAATGCTTGGGTTGGTCAGAGGGTGAGTGAACCGGCGGAGCGACGAACGTTTCACGTGGAACATCCCGGAGTCCAAGGCGGCGGGCACGTCGGTGAATCGTCGATGTTCCACGTGAAACATCATCGCGAACGCTGCCGCCCACCAAGAGCCCGCCGAGGGTCCGAACGATACCGCAAAGCGAGCCGTGTCGGAGCTCGGCGGGCACGTGGAGGAATCCGACCCTCTCCCAAATTCGCCCAATGAAGCGCCGGCACCTCTGGTGCAGTCAGCGGATGCCTGACTTCAGGTGTGACCCACTTGCCAGGTCGAACTCAGCCAAGCCGCTTTGCGGTATAATGCTCTGATTTACCGTCGAGTATTGAGCCTCCATGTCCACCACCGACCCCGCCGCATTGCCGAGCACCTACGATTCCACCCAGATCAAGGTCCTGAAGGGCCTCGATGCGGTGCGCAAGCGTCCCGGGATGTATATCGGCGACACCGACGACGGGACCGGCCTGCACCATATGGTCTTCGAGGTTGTGGACAACTCGATCGACGAATCCCTCGCTGGCTATTGCAGCGCGATCGACGTGACCATCCATGAGGACAACGCCGTCAGCGTGTCGGACAATGGCCGGGGTATCCCCGTCGATATCCATTCCGAGGAGGGCCGTTCCGCCGCCGAGGTGATCATGACCGTGCTGCATGCGGGCGGGAAGTTCGACAACAGCTCCTACAAGGTCTCCGGCGGTTTGCACGGGGTTGGCGTTTCGGTGGTGAATGCCCTGTCCGAGGAACTGCGGCTGGACATCCATCGTGCCGGGAAGCGCTATCACCAGGTCTACCATCACGGCGTGCCTGAAGCGCCTCTGGCCGCAATCGACGATACGGACCGGACAGGTACCACGATCTGGTTCCGGCCCAGTGCGGTCACATTCACGAATATCGAGTTTCATTACGAGATCCTTGCGAAGCGCCTGCGTGAACTTTCGTTCCTGAATTCCGGGGTGCGCATCCGCCTGCGCGACCAGCGGGACAACCGCGAAGATGTCTTCCGCTTCGAGGGCGGGATCCAGGCCTTCGTCAGCCACCTCAACCAGAAAAAGACCGCGCTCCACCCGACCGTGATCTACGCGAACCAGATTCGCGGGGAGCATAGCGTCGAGGTGGCGCTGCAATGGAACGACTCCTATCAGGAGAACCTGTTCTGTTACACCAACAACATTCCGCAGCGCGACGGCGGCACGCACCTGGCCGGGTTCCGCGCGGCCCTGACCCGGACCATGAACCAGTATCTCGAGCGCGAGGGCCTGCTGAAACGTGCCAAGATCAACACCTCGGGCGACGACATGCGGGAGGGGCTGACGGCGGTACTGTCGGTCAAGATTCCCGACCCCAAGTTCTCGTCGCAGACCAAGGACAAGCTGGTTTCGTCCGAAGTCAAACCGATCGTTGAAAGTGTCCTCGGGGAGGTCCTGAGCGACTTCCTGCTCGAAAATCCGGTCGAGGCAAAGGCCATCACCGGAAAGGTGATCGACGCCGCGCGTGCCCGCGAGGCGGCTCGCCGGGCTCGCGAGGTGACGCGGCGCAAGGGTGCCCTCGACATCGCAGGACTGCCGGGCAAGCTCGCCGACTGCCAGGAAAAGGACCCGTCCCAATCGGAACTCTTCCTCGTCGAGGGCGACTCCGCCGGTGGATCCGCGAAACAGGGTCGTGACCGGCACTTTCAGGCGATCCTGCCGCTCAAGGGCAAGATCCTGAATGTCGAGCGCGCGCGATTCGACCGGATGCTCGGCTCCGCAGAAGTCGGCACGCTGATTACCGCGCTGGGCTGCGGGATCGGCAAGGACGAGTACGACATCAACCGCCTGCGCTACCACCGCATCATCATCATGACGGATGCCGACGTCGACGGCTCGCACATCCGCACGCTGCTGCTGACTTTTTTCTTCCGGCAGATGCGCGAGTTGATCGAAAACGGCTATGTCTACATCGCGCAGCCGCCGCTGTACAAGATCAAGCGGGGCAAGCGCGAGCAGTACGTGCGCGACGAAGCCGAGATGCAGGAGATCAACCTGTCCCTTGCCCTCGACGGCGCTACGCTCCACGTGTCGCCGGATGCACCACCCATCGCGCCCGAGGCCTTCGAGAAGCTGGTGAAGGACTACCAGAGGGCGCACCGCGCCATCGACCGCCTCGGCCGCCTGTACGACGATCGCATTTTGCGCTCGATGTTCGAGGCGGAGCCGATGCCGGAACCGCACAGCGTCCGCAACCCCGAGGTGCAGGCCTGGTTCGGCCGGCTCCTCGACGAACTCTCGAGTGACCGTGCGGGCGCGACCCGCTACAGCCTGGGTCCGCTCACCGAGGTGGACGGACAGGCCCAGCTCAGTCTGGACCGCATCGAACACGGAGCGGCGTTTTCTCAGTTGATCAACGACGAAATCCTGGACTCGCGAGATTTCCGCGCGCTGCTAAAGCTGAGCGCGACCATTCACGGTCTGCTCGAACCTGGCGCCTACATTCAGCGCGGCGAACGCCGGCACGTGATCGAGTCCTTCGCCGACGCGATGGCTTGGCTGTTGCAGGAGGGCCGTCGCGGTATCTCCGTGCAGCGCTACAAGGGTCTCGGCGAGATGAACCCGGACCAACTCTGGGAGACGACGATGAACCCCGAGTCGCGGCGCCTGCTGCAGGTGCGCATCGAGGACGCGATCCTGGCAGACGAGATCTTCACCACATTGATGGGCGATCAGGTCGAGCCGCGGCGAGAATTCATCGAGGCACGCGCACTGAGTGCCGAGAATGTGGATGTCTGAACGATGAAGGGGTCCCCAGTGCGCCCTGCGGAATATTCGGTCACGCTGGAGCACAGCCCAAAGCGTCGGAGCGAGGCGGGCAAGTCGACGAATCGCCATCCTGTTTCCAAACTGCGAACGCATTACCGGGGTCTCTGGCGCAGCCATCCGACACGAAACGTCCGGCACGGCCCATTCGACTCGAACGGCGCCGGCGCCATTTCGTTGGCTGCGACAGCGCAGACCTGACCACCGTACCGCGGAGATACGCGCACCATGGGCCTCGGAAGCATCGTCCTTCTCGTGATCCTGCTCGTTGCGGCGCTTTACAGCGTCGTGATCTACAACGCGCTGGTCGCCGTCAAGCACGCAGTAGCCCAGTCCTGGGCGAACATCGACGTGCTCCTGAAACAGCGCAACGACGAATTGCCGAAGCTCGTGTCCGTGGCTCGCGAATACATGACCTACGAGCAGCAGACCCTGGACCGGGTGACGCAGGCGCGGACGCGGGCCGAGACGGCACAGCGCTCCGGCGACATGGCCGCACTCGGCGCCGCGGAAGGCGAGTTGCGTCTGGGACTCGGTCAGCTTTTCGCGGTCGCGGAGGCCTATCCGGAGTTGCGCGCCAACGAGGTCTTCAACCAGTTGGCCCGCCGGATTTCCGGCCTGGAGTCCGCGATCGCCGACCGGCGCGAGTTCTACAATGCCGCGGTGAACCGGAACAACGTGCGCATCGAACAGTTTCCGGACATCCTCGTCGCCCGCGCGCTCGGTTTCAAATCCTTCGACCTGCTGGAATTCGACGCGACGGAGTTGCAGGACGTCGATGTCGGTGCCCTTTTCCGTTCCTGATTTCGCGCGGAAGGAGCCGCCAGGGAATGGCATCGACATCCCTCAACCCGTCGAATCGTCACCAAGGCGGCATTCAAAACGCCAATGAGACGTATTCAGGATTGATCCCTTCCGGTTTCTCCGCACTTCGTCCCGGGGCCATGCCTGCCACCGGGCCCACAGACGTAGCGTGACCTCGACGATGCTTACGGATTGGGAACACTGGCTGCAGGCGGCGGACGCCGCCGAGTTCGCGTTCGTGGCAGGCGGGCTTCTGCTCCTCGCCGGAGGCAGTCTTTACGGCTTTTTGCGCTACGGTCGGCTCTTGCGGCTGGTTGCCGACATCCCCACCGCCCGGATCCGGTCCGCGCCGCAGGGCCTGGTGCAGCTGGAAGGCGCCGCCGAATGGCTCCCCGGTCCGGAGATCGTCGCTCCGCTGTCCGGTCTGCCCTGTGTCTGGTACCGCTACCGCATCGACGAGAAGCGCAGGTCCGGTGGCCGCAACCAGCGTCGCGTGACCGTGGCCCAGGGGACCTCCGACGACCTCTTTCTGCTGCGGGACGAGACCGGGGAATGCGTGGTGGATCCTGACGGGGCAATGGTCATCCGTCCCGAACGCGACGTCTGGTACAGTGCCTCGCGCGCCCTCGCCAGCGGTCCCGGTGGCGGTTCCCGCTGGGGTGGTGGCCGCTACCGGCACACCGAGGAGCGCCTGCACGCCCACCAGCCGCTGCTGGTGGTCGGGGAGTTCGCGACGCGCCGGCACGAGGGCGCCGACCGGAACGAGCGCATGCGCGACCTGCTCGGCCGCTGGAAGAACGACCCGACGATCATCGAACGCTACGACTCCAGCGGGGATGGCCGCCTGTCCCTGCAGGACTGGGAGCGGGTGCGGGAGGCCGCCCGCACCGAGGTCGAGCGCGAGATGGCGCGGGAGGAGACCCCTGACGCGGTCCACGTGCTGCGCCGTGGGGGACCCGGCACTCAGCGTGTCCTCCTGCTGTCTACCCTTGGCGAGGCCCAGCTTCTATTCCGCCAGCGCCTGCGGGCGTATGGTTCCGGGCTGGTATTCGTCGCCGCGGCAAGCCTGCTTCTGTGGGCGCTGACCGTGCGTTTCTGAACCCCTTTCGTGATGGGAGTGCCCGTGTCCAATCCGCTGCTAGCCACCGATAACCTGCCCGCCTTTCGTGCCATCCGTCCCGAGCACGTCGAGCCTGCGATCGACACCGTGCTCGCCGAGAACCGGACAGCAATCGCCGAGGTCCTCGCGTCGCTGCCCGACAACCCCGGCTGGGACGATCTCGTCGTGCCGCTCGAGCGGCTGGATACACGGCTGGACGACGTCTGGTCGCCGGTCCGCCACCTGAACTCGGTGATGAACACCGAGGCCCTGCGCGCCGCCTACAACGCCTGTCTGCCCAAGCTCTCCGAATATGCGAGCGAGATGTCGCAGAATGCGGCGCTGTTCGAGGCCTTCGACCGCCTTGCCCGGTCTCCCGGCTTCCCCGATGAACCGGCCGACCGGCGCAAGCTGGTGCAGGATGCGCTGCGCGATTTTCATCTCAGCGGCGTCGATCTGCCGGAGGAGCGCAAGGCGCGCGTGCGCGAGATCAACTCCCGCCTCTCGGCGCTCACCGCCCGCTACGAGGAGAACGTGCTCGACGCAACCCAGGGCTGGACGCTGCACCTGAAGGACGACACGCGTCTGACCGGTGTGCCACCCTCCGCACAGGGGATGCTGGCCCAGAACGCCCGCGAGCGCGATCTCGAAGGTTTCGTGATCACGCTCGACTTTCCCAGCTATTACGCGATCATGACCCATGCGGAGGACCGCGATCTCCGCGAGCTGGTCTACACCGCCTACGTGACCCGCGCTTCCGACGAAGGTCCGGACGCCGGGCGCTTCGACAACAGCGAGGTCATGCTGGAAATCCTGCGCCTGCGCCAGGAAAAGGCCGGGCTCACCGGCTTTCGTCACCATGCCGAACGCTCCCTCGCCACGAAGATGGCCGACAGCCCGGAAACGGTCGAACACTTCCTCCAGGACCTCGCTCGTCGCGCCCGCGCTCCCGCGGAGTCGGATCTGCAGGAGATGCGNGACTACGCCCGGGAGAACCTGGGCATGGATCGGCTGGAGGCCTGGGACTATCCCTTTGTCGCGGAGAAGATCCGCTCCGACCGGCTCGGCCTCAGTCAGGAGATGCTCAAGCCGTACTTCCCGGCGGACCGGGTGGTTGCCGGCCTGTTCGGGCTGGTCGAGCGGCTGTTCGGGATCAGCATCACCGCCGATCCGTCGATCGAGACCTGGCACGACGATGTCCGCTACTACGTGATCCGCGACGCCGAGGGTCGCGAGCGCGCCGGTTTCTATTTCGACCTCTACGCGCGTTCCGGCAAGCGC
>SL_5KL_010_SEDDRAFT_10001860_pt1 | contig 12289 bp, 9 predicted proteins | sample SodLakKL_010_SED_FD_9118 | JGI IMG/M metagenome (IMG submission 9118)
GGCGCGGCGGAAGGGGCAGGGCTGAGGCCCGCGGGTGGGGGTGGGGGTGGGGGTGGGGGCTGAGAAGTTCGTCTCATCCCAACTCGCCACGAACCCATCCCAACTCGCCACAAACCCATCCCGCTCCAGCCTGTCACAACCCCGTCCCATCCAGCTATGGACGGATTTCGGGCTTCGCGATGGAGGAAGGACGGGAGGTGGTGCCCTGACGCCGGGGAGGCCTGCTCTCTGGGTGCGGAACGGCCTTTCCGGTGCCCCTGACCCATGACGTGTGGCACACCCCCCACCTCAGCGATCCTGGGGCCTCCTGCGAGGTCGCCAAACCCCCTGATTAGATTACATAGGTGCATATGGGTCAATCAGATAGGGGGTGTCATGGTGCGGGTTTCGGAAGGGTTTGGCGGTGGGGCATGGGGGGAGCGCGAGGGGAGTGTTGTGGGGGGTTCCGAGTTGGCGGGGGTACCTGGGTCGGCTTGGGTAGGTAGCTCGTCGAGGGTGTCCGGGCGGGTAGGGGCGCTGGTGAAGGAACGAGGGATGGAATACGGGAGGGCGGGGGACGGTGGGGCGCAGCCTGGATCGTCGGACGAGTTCGTCCTGAACACCGAGCTTGAGTACCCCGAGTTCAAGGTCGACGTCAACCCCGACTCTGATCCCACCCATGAGCCCGAGCTCACACCCACCCCCGATCTCGACACCATCTTCGGCGATCCCGAAGCCCAGGACACCGAAACGCTGGGTGAGTCCATCGTGACCCTGTCGGCCCACCTCCACGCCGGCAACCACCGGCTGCTCGTCATGGTGGCCGAGTTCGATCGCCGCGGCGGCTGGAAGCCCGCCGGTCACCGGAGCTGTGCCCACTGGCTGGCCTTTCGCACTGGGATCTCCCTCGGGCCTGCCCGGGAGCGGGTGCGGGCGGCGCGGGCGCTGGAGAATCTCCCCCTCACCTCGGAGGCCATGTCCCGGGGCGAGCTCTCCTTCTCCAAAGTCCGGGCGCTCAGCCGGGTAGCCGATGACCTGGCCACCCCCGATGAGGAAGAGACGCTAGTGGAGTTCGCCCGTCAGTGCACTGCCGCCCAACTGGAGACGATGGTGCGAGGCTGGAAGAAGCTCTGCCGGAAGGACGAGATCGACCTGGAACGGGAGCGGCACCGGAGCCGGTTCTTCTCCGTCTCTCCCGACGAGGACGGGATGTACCTGGTCCGGGGGCGTTTAGACCCGGAGGTGGGCGCGCTCCTCATGCGGGCGCTGGAGGCGGCCGGGGATGCCCTCTTCCGCTCGGAGCGGGACTGGGCTCCGGAGGGCGCGGCCATGGGGCCGGCGGTAAGGGAGATCACGCCCCGGCAGCGGCGGGCCGATGGGATGGGGCTCCTGGTGGAGCAGGCGCTGCGGGTGGGGTTGGGGGCGCTTGTGGATGGCGGTGCGGAGGGCGACGTGGACGCGGATGACGGAGAGGCGTCCGAGCGGGGCACCACCGATGGCCCCCGGAGCGTGACGGCCTGCACCGAAGGCGTTTCCGCGGAGTGTTCCGAGGAGAGGGTAGCCGGGGGAACGTTCCAAAGGGGTGAGGCTCGGCCCGAAAACGTTCCCGCGGAGATTCCCGGCGAGGCTCCGACCCCAACGGCCGGAGAGTCTGCGGAGTCTGCCACTTCCAAGGACGTCCCCGAGCATCCAGGCACGCCCGGTGGGCGGTGCGACTGCGGAGAAGGATCGGTGGCATCCCCCGAACACGTCGCCCCCCTCTCCGGTACCCGCGCCGAGCGCTACCAGGTGATGCTCCATGTGGACATGGTCACGCTTCGGGCTGGGAACGGGGAAGTGGCCGTGGACGGATGTGCGAAAGTTGGCGGCGCTGGGGACGGGGAGGTCGCCGCCGGCCCTTGCTGCGCAGAGGTCCCCATCACCAACGGCACCCGCCCCACAGACGCCCCCTCCCACACCCACTTCCTGGAGCACGCTCCCGGCCGCTCCCACCTCGCGGACGGCACTCGAGTTTCCGCGGAGACGTCCCGGCGACTCTGCTGCGACGCCGCCGTGGTAGAGGCCACGCGAGGACCAAACGGAGAAGTGCTGGATGTAGGCCGCCGCACCCGGACCATCCCCCCCGCCCTCCGCCGGGCCCTGGAGATCCGGGATGGGGGATGCCGCTTCCCCGGATGTGGGCTCCGCTTTGGCGAGGGTCACCATATCGTCCACTGGGCCGATGGCGGCGAGACAAAGCTCTCGAACCTGGTGCTCCTTTGCCGCTTCCATCACCGCGCCGTCCACGAGGAGGGATTCTCGGTGAAGGTTGTGAACGACCGCATCCGCTTCTTCGACCGGACCGGTTGGCCGCTCCCCGATGCGGCGCCTCCGCCTCCGCTCAAGGACCCGTTCGCCGGCCTCCTGGCCACGCACCGGAGGGAGGGAGTCCGCCCCCACGGCTACACCCCATCCGCCAGGTGGAAGAGGGCTCAGGACATCCCCTGGGAGCTCGAGGCCAGAGCCCATGAGGCGCTGGATAGCTAGCCGGGTCGTGGACGAAGCGGAGCCCGGGGCGTATTCTGCCCCCCATGAATACACCAACACACCTCCGCCCCCTTCGTGGGCCGGCCTCCCGCTCATGGCCGGCCCTCTTCCTCCTCCCTCTCGCCCTGGCGTCGGGGTGTGCCCCCGATGATGCCCGGGAGGCCCTTCCTCCCCCATCTGCCTCGGATGTTGTCCACGCCGATGTGGACTTCCCCGACGACTGGCGATTCGCGTCCCGGGAGGCGCCGGTGCTGGGTCGGCAGGGAGCGGTGAGCACCACCGACGAGCATGCCACTCGGGTGGGGCTGGACATCCTGGAGCGGGGCGGTACTGCCATGGACGCCGCCATTGCAGTCTCCTTCGCCCTGGCGGTGGTGAACCCGTCGGCCGGAAACATCGGCGGGGGTGGGTTCATGATCACTCGGGAGGCGGATGGGGCCACTTCGGCGCTGGACTACCGTGAGAAGGCGCCGCTGGCAGCCTATCGGGATATGTACCTGGATGAGGCCGGCGAACTCACCGACGCCTCCCTGGTGGGGCACCTGGCGGCAGGGGTGCCGGGCACGGTCATGGGGATGTGGCGCGCCCATGAACGCTACGGCACCCTCCCCTGGGCCGAGTTGGTACAACCTGCGGTGGAGCTGGCGGAAGGGTTCGAGGTGAGGGAGCGCTTCGCCCGCTCCATCCGCGGAGCCCAGGAACGTCTCCGAAGGTTCGAGACCACCCGCCGGACCTTCCTCCCTGACGACCGCCCGCCGGAGGTTGGCGAGATCTTCAGGCAGCCGGAGCTGGCCCGGACGCTGGCGCGGATCCGGGACGAGGGGCCCGACGGGTTCTACCGGGGAGAGACGGCGGATCTAATCGTGGCCGAGATGGAGAGGGGCGGCGGGATCATCACCCACGAAGACCTGGAACGCTACGACGCCGTCTGGCGGGAGCCCGTCACCTTCACCTACCGGGGGCACACCGTCACCTCCATGCCTCCATCCTCCTCCGGCGGGGTCACCATGGCGCTCATGGCCCACATGCTTGAGGCCCATGATCTGGCGGAACTCGGATGGCATTCGCCGGAGATGATCCACCTCATGGTGGAGGCATGGAAGCGGGCGTACGCGGACCGGAACCAGCTCCTGGCCGACATCGACTTCGTGCCGGTCCCCATGGACTCGCTCCTGTCGCCGGCGTACGCCCTCCGGCGGGGCGCCGACATCGATCCGGCTCGAGCAACCCCGTCGGAGGAGATCGCGCCGGGCCTTGAGCTTCGGGAGCCCACCGAGACCACCCACTATTCGGTGGTGGATGAGTGGGGCAACGCGGTGGCGGTGACCACCACCATCAACTCAGGCTACGGGAATCTGGTGACGGTGGAGGGGGCGGGCTTCCTCCTGAACAACGAGATGGACGACTTCGCCGCCAAGCCCGGATTCCCCAACCAGTTCGGGCTGGTGCAGGGCGAGCAGAACGCCATCGAGCCGGAGAAGCGGATGCTCTCAGCCATGACCCCCACCGTGGTGGCGGGCCCGGACGGGAGGCTCCTCTTCGTCACCGGGACTCCGGGAGGATCCACCATCATCACCACCGTCTTCCAGACGCTGGTGGGGGTCGTGGATTTCGGAATGAGTGTGAGCCAGGCAGTGAACGCGCCCCGGGTCCACCACCAGCACCTCCCGGACCTCCTCTACTGGGAGGCGGGAGGGCTGGCGGCGGAGACGGTCACGGCGCTGGAGGCCATGGGCCACGCGCTCCGGGAGCGGGGCGGGACCTCCGGTGACGTGCAGGCCATCCTGGTGCTCCCCGACGGCACCCTCTCGGTGCATTCGGACCCGCGACTGGGGGGTACGGCGCTGGCCCGGTGAAGGGCGGAAGGCGCCTCAGCGCCCCGAAACCACCAGCGGAACCGCCTCGTCGAACTGGATGGTCAGGCGTGCGCCCTCATCCATACGGGCGTGCCCGTCCCGGGTGGTGATGGCCACGCCGGCGCCGGCCACGGCACCGGCAGCCGCGCCCCGCACCGTGGAGCGGGTGTCCCGGCCCAGGATCTGACCCACCACGGCACCGGCGGCGGCCCCGGTGGCCACCTTGGCGGCGGTACGGGTCCCCGTGTCCTGGGCGCCGGTCACCATCTCGGCCTGGACGATGGTGGCCCGGAGGGGGTAGACCCACCCTTCCATGTCCAGTCGCTCGACACCCAGTACCAGGAGCGCCTCATCATCCGAGCCCTGGGAGGCGCGGGCCTCAATGACACGGCCCTCCAGGATGGCGCCCGCCGGGACCAGGACCAGTCCGTCGTCACCCCGGAGGTCCTGGGTGACTCGGGCGGTGAAGCTGTCGCCGGCCTCGTGGGTACGGGTGGATATGGTGGAGGTGAGGGCCGCCGTCACCAGCGATCCGGTGGGAATGGCCCGGACCGGGGCCTCAGGCTCAGGTGTCCGAGTCTCCTCCGGTTGGGGCTGCACCTCCGGCTGCGGCGCCGCGGGCGGCGGGGTGCTGGGCGCCGGGGCGGCGCTCCTCGGCGGAGTTGCGGGAGACGGTGCGGGCGTCGGCGCAGGAGCGACGGCAACCTCGCCGGCCTCCCCTTCCATCTCCCGCTCCTCCAACTCCAGCTCGGCGGAGATAGCCTCGCTATCCAGGGCGTCGGCGGACTCCGCCTCGCCCCCGCAGGCCCACACAGCCATGGACAGGACCATGGCCATCACTGGAACTTTCCACGTCCGATGCATGATACTCTCTCCCTGGCCTGAGTCTCTGAATCGCGGCGACGGGAGCCCCACTCAACCTCGCTGCGGCGCGGGGCTGCCTGACTGCGGCGCGGGGGTGCCAAATCGCCCTCTCGGCGGCGGGGATGCCCCCGGCCGCTCCGTCCTTCCAAACCTTCTACACCGGCACCTCCACCGATGAGCCACCTGCGGACGATCCTCCCCTACTTCCGGCCCTACCGGGTGGGGCTCTTGGTGGGGCTCTTCCTGGTGGTGGTGTCCAACGTCTTCACCGTGGCCGGGCCGTGGCTCCTGCGCCTCGCCATCGACGCCCTGGAAGATCCAGGGGTGTCGGTGTCGGACATCGGGCTCTTCGCCGGTCTCATCGTTCTGGCGGCCATCCTGGGCGGGGTGGCCAAGTACGGGATGCGGGAGCTCCTGAACGGGATCAGCCGCCGCATCGAGTGCGACCTCCGGGCCGACTTCTTCCGGCACCTCCTGCGCCTCGACGCCTCCTTCTACGGCTCGCAGCGAACCGGGGACATCATGGCCCGGGCAACCAACGACACCCTGGCGGTGCGCCAGGCGGTGGGGCCCGCCGTCATGTATTCGGTGAACACGGCCATGATGTCGCTTCTGGCCCTCACCCTCATGCTCCTCATCTCGCCCCGCCTCACCTGGATGGCCCTCATTCCCATGGCCCTCCTCCCGCCGGTGGTGCTCGGCTTCGGACGGATCATCCATACGCGGTTTCAGCGGATCCAGGAGCAGTTCTCCACCCTCTCGACCCAGGTCCAGGAGAACCTCTCCGGCGTCCGGCTGGTGCGGGCATACGGGCAGGAAGACGATCAGGCCCGGCGCTTTGCCGACCTGAATCGGGAGTACATGGACCGGAACATACATCTGGTGCGGGCATCGGGCGCCTTCCACCCGACCCTGGGGCTCCTCACCGGGATCGCCATGGTGGTGGTGCTCTGGATCGGGGGGCAGGAGGTCATGGCCGAGCGCATCAGCGTCGGGGACTTCGTGGCCTTCATCTTCTATCTGAACCTCCTGACCTGGCCCATGATCGCGCTGGGGTGGGTGGTGAACCTCTTCCAGCGCGGGGAGGCCTCCATGGCACGGATCAACGCCATCCTGGAGACGGAACCGGAGGTCGTACCGGAGGAAGGGTCCCGGGATGCCCTGGCGGCCGGGGGTCGGCTCGAGTTCCGGAACGTCTCCTTCCGCTATCCCGGGACTCGGCGTCCCGTTCTCCAGGACATCTCCTTTACGGTGGAGCCTGGTGAAACGGTGGCGGTGGTGGGGCCCACAGGTGCGGGGAAGAGCACCCTGGTCTCCCTTCTGCCCCGTCTCTACGACCCCACCGACGGGGAGGTACTCCTGGACGGCCACCCCCTTCCGGAGTACGAACCCGCTTCCCTCCGGCGCCGGATGGGAATCGTGCCCCAGGACACCTTCCTCTTCTCCGAGACCATCGGCGCCAATGTGGGGTTGGGACTGGATCTTCCGGAGTGGGAGGGGCGGGAGATCTCCGGGCAGGAGATGGACGGGCGGGAAACGCAGGTGCAGGGCATGGAGCAGGGTGACGACGAGGAGGAGATCTCCTGGGCGCCGGAAGATCTGGACCCCCGGATCCTAAGGGCCGCCCGCATTGCCCAACTGGATGAGCAGGTCCGGGACTTCCCCCGGGGGTATGGGACCTACCTTGGGGAGCGGGGCATCAACCTCTCCGGCGGGCAGAAGCAGCGGGCCACCCTGGCCCGGGCTCTGGCCCGGGACCCGGGGATCCTCATCCTGGACGATGCCCTCAGCGCCGTGGACACACAGACCGAGGCCCGAATCCTGGCGGAGCTCCGCGACGATATCCGGAACCGGACCTGCTTCCTCATCAGCCATCGGGTCACGGCCGTCATGAACGCCGACCGCATCCTGGTTCTGGACGACGGGCGCCTGGTGGATCAGGGCACCCACGAGGAGCTCCTGGCCCGGGGCGGCGTCTATGCCGGTCTCCTGCGGCGCCAACTCCTGGAGCAGGAGGTGTCGGGGACCGACGAGGGCGATGCAGGTCAGGCCAGCGGGACCCGGGGAGCCATTCCCACTCCCGTCGGGTAGAAGGGGTCACGGATCCGGAATCCGCCCCTCCCGGCGGGCTCTCTCCTTCCACCAGGACCGACGCCCCCCGACGGTGGGGGTCTGCGCCGGCCTCCGCTCCACCCCTGGAGGCACCCATGCGCCCTTTCACCTTCCTTTCCGTTGCCCTGACCCTCGGGGTGGTGCTCCTCCTCTCAACCCCGCAGGCGGCGAAGGCACAGGCCGCCTCCCCGTGGAGCACCGGCGTGTCGAACCGAGGAGTGGCGCCGGTCCCCTTCGGACCCGGCGAGGTGAAGGAGTACGACGTGCGCCTGGGACGGCTGCGGGTGGGCGAAGGATCCATGAGAGTAGGCGAGGTGGAGTTCGTCCGGGGGAGGCGCACCTACCCCCTCACCATGACCGTCCAGGGAGGACTCCCCCTGGCCCGGGTCGACGACCGGATGGACTCGTGGCTCGACGTTCAGACCCTCACCAGCCACCGCTTCATCCAGGATCTGAATCAGATCCGGTCCACCCGGTACCGGGCCTACGAGTTCTTCCCGGAGGAGGGGCGATACACCCGTCAGGACCGGGAGGGTGACCAGGAGTTGGCGTCGGACCAGCCGCTGGACGATGTCTCCTTCCTCTACTTCGTCCGGACCTTGGATCTGGAGCCGGGGAAGGTGTACACCCTGGACCGCTACTTCCGGGAGTCGGGGAACCCCGTCATCGTCCAGGTGGATCGGCGGGACCGGGTGACCGTGCCTGCCGGCACCTTCAACACCGTGGTGGTGCGCCCCATCATCCGCACCTCCGGCCTCTTCGGCGAGGGGGGCGAGGCGGAAATCCACTTCACGGACGATGACCAGCGCCTCATGGTCATGATGACCTCCCGGGTGCCGCTCCTGGGGAGCCTCTCCCTCCACCTCCGCGAGGTCACACCGGGCGATCCCCTCCGACCCTTCCGTCCCGGCAGCCGGGCTGCCCAGACGAGGTAGGGCCTTGGGGGGCCTCGGCGTCCCCCTCCCTCAGATCCGCTCCATGAGGAAGTCAGGGGTGAACTGGATCAGCCACCCGGTGAGGATGGTGAAGGAGCCGGAGATCAGAAGGATCCCCAGGATCACCAGGAGAACCCCGGAAGCCACCTGCACCGCCGGCAGGAAGCGGCGGAATTTCTGGAAGGTCTGGAGGAAGCGGTCCAGCGCCAGGGCGGTGAGCATGAAGGGCACCGCCAGCCCCATGGAGTAGACGAAGAGGAGCCCCATCCCGGACCAGAAGGTGTCCTGAACCATGGCGTAGGTGAGGATCCCCCCCAGGACCGGCCCGATGCAAGGGGTCCATCCGGCGCCGAAGGCCATCCCCACAGCCACGGCGCCGAGCCGCCCAATGGGCCGGTCCGCCAGGTGGAGGCGCGTCTCCCGCATGAGGGGAGTGAGCTTGAAGACCCCGGCCAGATGGAGGCCAAGGATGAGGATGATGACCCCACCCACCCGGGCCACCCACTCCTCGTAGTGGCGGAAGAACTGGCCCAGGAACGAGGCGCTGGCCCCCAGCAGCACGAAGACGATGGTGAAGCCCAGAACGAAGAGGCCGGCGTGCATGAGAGTACGGCTCCGGTCTCGCCCTTCCTCCAGCTCTTCCAGGCTCATGCCGGTGACGAAGGAGAGGTACGACGGCACCAGCGGAAGCACGCACGGCGACAGGAACGACAGGACTCCGGCCATGAGGGCCACGAAGATCCCCACCTCGATCATGACGTCTCCCCGGCGGAACCGGCTGCTGGATTCGCCTCCCAGTGGTACCCCAGAAGCTTGTACACCAGCTTGGCCACCAGAAAGTCGGGGGCGTGGAGCCCGGGGGTGGGCGCCAGCTCCACCACATCCATCCCCACCACCTCCCGCTCGTTGAACACCCGGCGAAGGAAGCGAAGGGTCCGGTACCAGTCCCCGCCCCCCGGCTCCGGGGTCCCGGTGGAGGGCACCAGCGACGGATCGAAGTAGTCCACATCCACCGTCAGGTAGACCCGGGGCCCCAGGGCCGCGATGGCCTCGTCCATCCAGGCATCATTCTCCCACATGTGGTCGGCCCAGACCACATGGATGCCGTCCCGCTCCCGCATCACCGCCACCTCCTCGGACGAGACGGCGCGAATCCCCACCTGGACGAAGTCGGCCACGTCCAGGCAGCGGTAGGCGAAGGCGGCGTGGGACCAGGGCGCCCCCTCGTAGCCGTCCCGGAGGTCCGAGTGGGCGTCGAGTTGGAGGACCGAGAGCCGGCCCGGCGCCTCACGCCCGGCCGCCTGATCCCGCTGGGCCAGATGCCGGACCGTGGCCCGGATGGCAGGAGCGCTCACGGCGTGCTCCCCCCCGAACATGACGGGGAAGCGGGAGCCGATCCCCTCCAGGAAGTGACCGTACGCCTCCTCGAGCTCCGCCATGGCGGCGGTAGAGCCCGCCCGGGTCAACTCCAGGGCCGGGAGGGTGTGCACCCCCCGGCGGATGGGCTCCCCGTCCAACTCCTGATCGTAGAGTTCGATGTAGCGGGAGGCCTCCAGAATGGCCCGAGGCCCCTCCCGTGTCCCTCCCCCATAGGAGGTGGTGGACTCGTACGGGACCGGAAGGATCACCGCCTCGGCCCCCTCCAGCGTCGCCTCATGCCCCTCAAGCCCCATGAAGGTGTGGGGAAGCTCCACCGGTAGGCGGGTGAGGGGGCTCCCGGCGGGGAGGCCCGCGGCCAGGGAGTCACCGGTGGGGCAAGGGTCCCCGGCAGCGCCGCCGGCAGAGTCCCCGGTGATGCGATCGGTGCGGGCGTCGGATCGATTGGGCATGGGGGCCTGGATGGCTTGCTCAGATGGTCTCAATGGGACAGGTAAGCCCGTCCTCTTCGGGCTCCACGCCGGCTTCCTGGCAACTCCGGCAGAGTCCGTACATCTCCAGCTTGTGGCGCACCGTGCGGAAGCCGAAACGCTCCGACATCTCCCGCTTGATCTCCTGCACCTCCCGACTCTTGAACTCGTGGACCGCCCCGCACTCGGTGCAGATGAGGTGCTCGTGCTCGGGCTGGCGGGAGAGCCGGTGCTCATACCGCTTGAACCCCTCGCCGAAATCGTGCTCCGCCACCAGCCGACTCCGGACCAGGAGGTCCAGGGTTCGGTAGATGGTGGCCTTCCCGATCCGGTCGCCTTCGGCCCGGAGCCGCCCTTCGATGTCATCCACCGAGAGGTGCTCGTCTGAGCCGAAGACCACCTCGGCTACGGCCTGCCGCTGCTGCGTCACCGGCAGACCCTGCTCCCGGAGATAGCGGCCGAAGAGGCGCACGAAGGGAGCCGTGGGAGGCTGGGGGCGGGAGGTGGTGACATCCATGGCGGCAGGCAGTGTGGTAGCAGGTAGCGGTGAAGGCGGCCAGATGGGCGAGCAGGTGAACGCCGGGCCGGGGCGGTTGGGATCAGGAATTGAAGGGGTGCGGGAGGAAGCGCGTCTACCAGAATCCTCCATCCACCCGGGCGCTCTCGGCCTCCAGCTCGTGGAGGAGGTCCTGGAACCGGTCCACGTCCCCGTCGAGATCAAAGCGACGGGGATCACCTCCGGCCCCGTCCATCCGGCGTACCACCCCGGACATGATCCGGGGGAGACGGTCCCCCGGGGCCTCCCCCTCCTCGTGGATGGCCGTGTCGAACTCCACGCCCTTCCCGGTCTCCTCGGCGCGGTACGCCACGGTCACCAGAACCTGTCGCCCTGCCTCCGGCACCCGACACCCGGCGGCCAGCACCCCCGTCTCCTTCCGTCCGTTCCGAAGGGGGGGAAAAAGCCAGAGGGTCTCAAGCCTCGCCGGGTCCACCGCCTCCGCCAGGGCCTTCACAGCCCGAGGCAGAGCTTCGGGAACGCCGGGATCCGTGGCTGCCATAGGATACGTCTCTTCAGCGCTCCGGTTCCCCGGCGGCCAGACCCGCCGGCTCCTCAGCGTCCACCAGCTCGCCGGCCGCCGCCACCACATCCCGGATCACCTCGTCCAACTCTCCCGAGATCACCGCTCCCGAGGCCCGGACATGACCGCCGCCACCGAAGCGGAGGGCCAGGGCGTTCACATCCGCGGCGCCGTTGGAGCGGAAGGAGATCTTCACCTCCCCGTCTTCCATCTCCCGGAAGAGGACGGCTACCTCGGCGCCCCGCACCTCCCGGGGCACATCCACCAGCCCCTCCAGATCATCGGGTTCGCACCCCAGCCGGGCGTAGGCCTCCCGGGGGATGACCATCCAGGCCACCTGGCCTCGGTGCGCCGTGTCCAGGGTGTCCAGCGCCCGGCGCAGGAGGCGAAAGCGCCTCATGGGGTGCGACCCGTAGACCCTGCGGTAGAGGTCGTCGGGGGAGGCGCCCCTCTCCACCAGTTCAGCGGCCACCCTGAGGACGTTGGGGGTGGCGTTGGAGAAGCGGAATGAGCCCGTATCGGTGAGGATCGCCGTGTAGAGGCCGTCCACCGAGATCGGCGTCCAGGGTCCGCCTGCCTCCGCCAGGATGTCAAAAACGAGCTCGCCCACCGCCGCCGCCGAGGTATCCACCAGTTGGAACCCCTCGATGGGCCGGTCGCCGGGAGGGTGGTGATCGATGACCACCTTCCGCCGGCCCCGTACCAGGGGGTTCACTCGGCCGATGCGGGGGACCTCGGCGGTGTCCAGAACCACCACCAGATCCGCCGCCTGCGAGCGGCGGAGCGCCTCCTCCGAGCCGGCGTGGAGGATCCGCGACGGGTCCGGGAAGAGGAAGCGGTAGAGCTCCGGGAAGGGGGTGGGGTTCACCACCCACCCTTCCTTCCCCCGGTCCAGGAGAAGCTCCAGGAGGGCGGCCTGACTTCCGCAGCCGTCGCCGTCCGCGTTCAGGTGGGTGGTGAGGACCACCGATCGTGCGTCGTCGANCANCTCCAGGATGCGCCGGATCTGCCCACGACGGTGTTCTGGTATGGTGTAGGTCATGATGGATGGAAGGCTAGACCCCGGCGGGCGGGGGGTCAAGCGGGGGGGG
>SL_5KL_010_SEDDRAFT_10001862_pt1 | contig 12279 bp, 11 predicted proteins | sample SodLakKL_010_SED_FD_9118 | JGI IMG/M metagenome (IMG submission 9118)
ATGCATGGTGTGCCTGCTTCGGATAGCATGCCAACAGATATTCCTTTTTTGCAAGGCTCCAGGAAGGTTTGCATTTCTTCTTGCCCGGTGTGTTTGTTGATCAGAAAAAAACGTACCTCTTCAAAGCTTTTTTTATAGCCGGCTTTTCGGAGAAATCGCCGGGCGGTGCGCAGATTTTCAACAATGAAAGTGTCGAGTTGGCTGATGATTTCGTGGTTGCCGGCAGGCCATACCGATGAGAGCTCATTCTCCCCAAGCGAAGAGGGGACCAGGTAAAGGGTGCCTTTTTGTTTATCTTTTGCATTCATCGTGATTACTATATATGTGGTAAATCCGAAAAATCAGTAAATTCCCTTTTGCCCCGGAAGCTATCCGGGCCTCCCTGTTGTCCATTCATAAAGTAAAAAGTCCTCTGTGACCTGTGCAACGCCAATTACCGTCTTCTTCTTATTATTATTATTTCTTGCTTGATTGATATAATTCTTCATTCCAGCGCCCAGCGACCCATAATCATCCCTCCTGAGTATCAAAATCAATATTCCTGGAAAGCCGGTTTCTCAACCTGGGTGTTTCACCTGAAGTATTGGTTTCAGTGAATGCTTGCAGGTTCTTCATTCCAGGGCAGTTTGCCCAGGTCTACATTTCCTCCTGAGAGAATTATGGCTACGCGTTTTTTTCTGAACGGAAGAGGGTTGTCAAAGATGCAGGCAAGAGGAACAGCTGCGCTTGGTTCAACTATTATTTTCATGCGTTCCCAGATGAGGTACATGGCTTTTACAATGCTTTCCTCTGTGGCTGTGAGTATATCGGTTACGCCACCCATAATGATGGGGTATGTTTTGCTGCCCAGGGAGGTACGCAACCCATCGGCTATGGTCTGGGGTTTGTCTGCGGGAACAAATTTCTTTTGCCGGAAGCTTTGGAAGGCATCATCGGCTTTCTCTGGTTCTGCTGCATAGACCTTTGTCCGTGGCGAAAGATAGCGGGTACTCAGGATGCTGCCGCTTAGGAGCCCTCCTCCGCCGACCGGCACCAGCAGAATATCAGGGTCTGTTATCTCTTCGAAGATCTCGGCAGCTACAGAAGACTGACCGGCGATGGTCCGGTAATCGTTGTAAGGGTGGATCTCAGCAGCTTCGGTCTTGCCGATCAGCTTTTTGAGTGTCTGTTCACGGTCGGGCAGGGTGGGAGCACAAAAATGTATCTCTCCTCCGTACTCCTGTACCGCAGAGACTTTTATCTTTGGAGCGTTTTCAGGCATCACAATAAAAGCCTTAATGTTGCGAATACGGGCTGCCAGCGACAATGCCTGGGCATGATTGCCTGAAGAGTGCGTGGCAACCCCTTTGGAAAGTGCATTTTCCGGGAGGGTCATCACTGCATTGCTTGCACCTCTGAATTTAAACGATCCGCCTTTTTGAAAATTCTCGCACTTAAAAAACAACCTGGCACCCGTAATGCGGTCAAGGGTTGCACTGGTGAAAACAGGTGTACGGTGAATATACGGGCGGATGACTTCCCTTGCTTCTTTCAGTTGCCGGACGGCAGGAATGCTATCAATGTTTGTCTTCATAAGGGAAAGGATCGCCCATGATGTTTCAGAAACAGGTATGGCGTTTTAAAGAAAGTTGTCTATCAGGCGGTTTCTTTTTTAAGCTTTTCTACGATGGCTGAACAGCTCTCCTCAAGCATGCTGTATACTTTATCAAATCCGTCTTTGCCACCGTAATAAGGGTCCGGAACAGACCTGTTTTCGCCAGGATTCACTGCATTCAATATCAAATCAACTTTTTCAACATCTTCTGTACTGGTTGCAAGGGCAATAACGTCTTCGTAATTGTTTTTATCCATTACGTAGATCCTGTCAAATGCGTCAAAGTCGCGCACTTCAAACTGCCTGGCCCTTTGGTTTGAAATATCGATGTTATGTTTTTTCGCCACTTCCATGGAACGTTGGTCTGGCGGTTCCCCGACGTGATAAGCAGCCGTACCTGCTGAATCTGCAACAACTTCTAATCCGGATTTTTCTGCCTTATCTTTCATTATACCCTCAGCCAGGGGAGAACGGCAAATATTTCCAAGGCAAACCATTAATATGCGCATAATACTTCTTTTTGATCAGGTCATTTAAGTAAGGAATCCTGAGATAAAAGCATCTCAGCCCTTTTGGTTTGGCCGGGTGGGTGAGTTTCGGTATGCTTGCAAACCGCAATGTATCCTGTATCTGAAACCTTGCCGCAACCCGTTTTGTTCAAAACTATACCCATATGCATACATCCTGCATCTGGCGTACTGAGTTATGTGGTTTTGATGATATTATCCAATTCATCCACATAACGTTTAAACCGTTTGTCGGTATCGACCAGGTTGCGTATTGTTTTACATGCATGAAGCACGGTTGCATGATCTTTATTGCCGCACTTGTTGCCAATGACAGCAAGTGAGGAGTTTGTATAGAGTTTGGAGAAGTACATGGCCAGTTGCCTTGCCTGAACTGTTTCTCTCTTTCGGCTTTTTGATTTCAGTTTTTCGAGTGGGATGTCAAAATATTGGCAGACTGTATTCTGGATGTAGTCAATGGTAACTTCCTGCGGACTGTATTTTACAAACTTGTCGATTACACTTGCTGCGAGTTTTGGGGTGATGTCTTTTTTATTCATTGACGACTGTGCCAGGATAGAGATCAGGGCACCTTCCATTTCCCGGACATTCGTGTTTATCTTGCTGCTTATAAGTTCGAGTACTTCCAGAGGCATTTCCATTCCGTCGTTGCGGATTTTTTTCTGCAGGATGGCCATCCGCGTTTCGAAGTCGGGCACCTGCAGGTCTGCCGAAAGACCCCATTTGAAGCGGGAAAGAAGACGGGGTTCTATGCCGCTCATTTCCACTGGCGGCTGGTCGCTTGTAAGCACTATCTGTTTGCCGTTCTGATGCAGGTAATTGAAAAGGTGGAAAAACACATCCTGGGTTTTCGGTTTTCCTGCCAGGCAATGGATGTCATCAACGATCAGCACATCGATAAGCTGATAAAAATGAACGAAATCATTCTGGTTGTTGTTCCGGATCGAGTCGATAAACTGGTTGGTAAATTGTTCAGCAGTAACATACAGGACCGTTTTTTCAGAGAAATGGCTTTTTACTTCAATGCCAATTGCATGGACCAGGTGTGTTTTGCCAAGGCCATTGCCACTGTATATCAAAAGTGGGTTAAAGGAGGTCTTACCCGGGTTTTGACCAACGGCCAATCCTGCGCTGCGTGCCAGCCGGTTGCAATCGCCCTGGATAAAATTGTCAAAATTGTACGAATCAATTAATTGCGGATGAATATTCAGTTTCTTAAGACCCGGTATCACAAAAGGGTTGGGTACCGTTTTGGCCTCCACCGGGTCCTTGTTCAGATCAATGGGAATATTAATGGGAGGGTTTTTGAGAGCCTTTTTGTTTAAAGTGGGTGCATGAACAGTGAAAGGCTGTTTGTGTTGCACGGATCTTGTATTATCCATGACAATACTGTATTCCAGCCTTCCCTCCGGTCCAAGTTCCTTTTTAATGGTTTTTTTGAGCAAATCAATATAATGTTCCTCCAGCCATTCGTAAAAGAACTGACTGGGAACCTGAAGCGTAAGAACATTGTTTTTGAGACGAACAGGCTTAATAGGCGCAAACCAGGTCTTGAATGCACTGGGGCTGATAATATCCCTGATAACAGTAAGACAATGCGACCATACCTTGTCGTAAACTCGATCCATTCGTTGTTTTGGTTTTAGTGGTGTTCGGGACGTTAAACTCCTTGACCGTGATAATCAAGGATTAAAAAATGGATGCTAAGCGCAAAAAGTTGTTAACAAAAATTGCGTAAAAAAAGTGAATAAAAAAATGTTTTACCCCTTGTTTTTGTCATAAATTTATTGTATAGGATTCGACGAAACTATTTCCGTTTTTCCGGTCAAGGAAAACTTCCATACGACCCACATATGCTCCGCCATATCCGGCCTGTCCGATGGCCACATCCATACCCTCGCGGTTTCTTATCCGTGCCGGAGGATCAAGCAGGGTGTGTGTATGGCCACCTATGATAATATTTGTAAGCGAGGTGGCCCGGGCAACTTCCACATCACTGACCTTATCATCTTCGTATTTGTATCCCAGGTGAGAGACACAAATGATCAGATCGCATTTGTATTCTTCTTTCAGTTTTTCCTCAGTTTCCCGGGCCACCCTGACCGGGTCGTGGTAAACAGTGCCCTCGTAGAGATTTCGGCTTACCAGCCCTTCCAGTTCTATTCCCAGTCCGTAGACTCCAATTATCAACCCGTTTCTTTCAAGAATACAATAATCTTTTACTTTGCCTGCGAGAATTGTATCGCTGAAATCATAATTGGCAGCAAGGAAAGGAAAATCTGCATAAGGCAGCACTTCCAGAAACCCGTCCAGCCCATTGTCAAATTCATGATTGCCGAATGCGACGGCATCGTATCCCATTTTGCTCATCAGCTTAAGTTCGGGTTTCCCGCCATACATATTGAAATAGGGTGTACCCTGAAAGACGTCTCCTGCGTCGAGAACAATCAGGTTGGGATCGATAGTACGTTCTTTGCTGATAAGCCTGGCTCTGCGTGCATATCCTCCCATACCGGGATAGTCAGGATCGTCATCGGGATAGGGGTCCAGGCGACTGTGTGTGTCATTGGTATGAAGGATTGTGATCCTGCTGATGCCTGCATCTCTCAGGGCAAATGCAGGTATTCCCGCCAAAGAGGCTGCACCGGCAATACCTATGGTTTTAAGAAACCTGCGTCTGTTCAGTTTCTGCATGGTTAGTTTCTTGTAATTCGTCCGTCGAGTTCGCTGCTTAGGGTTTCTCCCTTATGGTCTTGTTCTGTAGCGTAGGATATGATGGCGTCGCGGATCCGCTTGCCGAGTAGCTCCTCGTTTACAGGATCCAGAAAAAACCTCATATCATCTCCGCCACCCGCAAGGTAGTCCGATGTCAGGATCTTATAATTTCTGTTTTCGTCAAAAGCCTGCCCCTGGATTTTTACTGATTCCACATTTCTGTCATCAATAACAAGGGAAATACCGCTGACCGGCATTCCAACGTCAGCTGCAGCCAGGTATTCAAAGGCTTCCCAGGTTTTCTCCGGCGACAGGGTAAGAACCATCATCTCGTTTTCAAACGGCATAAGTTCGAAGATGTGGCCGCGGGTAACCGGGCCTTCGGGCAGCGGTGCCCGCAATCCACCGTAGTTAAGTAATGTAAAATCAATAGGCTGGCCGTCTTCAGGGGTGTATAACTCGCGGCCTTTTTCCATGATAAGGTCCGCCACAAAATTATTGAGCAATCCTTCTGGCGTGCCACGTTCCATTCGTTGATCCGAATGCGCCAGGACCTCATCCATTTCTGCCTCAAGCGTTTCCCTGTATACAGATATTACAGAATCTACCGCCGGATCTTTCTCCGCAACGTGCTCTGCGTCTATCGGTATAATCTCGCCTTCGACACGAACAGGTGCTTCCGGCTGCGCACACGAGACCAAAAACAGAAGCAAAAAGAGCCACGTACCGAGTAAAGAATTTCGGTTCTTATACATGCTATTTATACGTTTAGAGGAAGAAATGAAAAGCAATATTAAGGCTAATTCCTCAAATAAACAATAGCCGGAGCAGGAAATTTTTTAAATAAAAAGGAGGTTATGAAACAACAGTTTAGAAATCAGGAGGTATGCAAAAACTTTAGTTTTGTTTCCCGTAATAATGCAAATTGACTCAATACTTTTTCCGTTTCGTTCTTCCGGATAGAAAAATCAATCCGGCAACTGATCCCGAAATCATGTTTGTGCTGAGGGAGGTCAAACTCTTTCATGATGCGCATAACATCATTCATGGAGGGATAGTCAAAATAAATACTATAATAGTCCCTGATGGTTTTGGTTACAATTTTATTGTTTTCTATGGCATCCTGTGCTGCTCCTTTGTAAGCATCAATAAGGCCTCTGACCCCCAGTTTGGTGCCCCCGAAATAGCGTATAGCTACAATTAGTATATTGGTCAGCTCAAAAGAGCGAATCTGGCCCCATATGGGTTTCCCCGCGCTGCCGGACGGTTCTCCGTCGTCGTTGAATTTGTGATTTTCCTGCTCATAACCTAAGGCCCAGGCATAACAATGGTGGTGGGCGTCATAGTACTCTTTTCTGATTTGGGAGAGAATGGTTTTGGCCTCCTCCTCGTCTGCAACCGGGAAAGCCAGTGCAATGAACTTGCTGCCTTTGTCTTTATATATTCCCTCTGAACTCTTTGTTATGGTTTTGTATGTGTCTTTCATAATTCTGCTACGCATCACAAATAGTTACAACATACGGTTGATCAGCAGCATCTCTCCGGGGCTACATGAGGTAACGGAATATTTACAGGGAAGGCGCATCTGTGGAGCGGCTCACAGCCCTTCGTAAATCAGGGTTTTTAAAACAGTGAAAGACTTCTTTCCCGACGTGGGTTGTCATAAGATCCGACGGTTTTTTTATCCGGGGGGCAGGCACGCCCTCACCAAAAAATTGCCGGCCGGTAAAGATCCTGGCCTCATCCCACAGGTTTTTGCCGATAAAGCTCTGAAGCATGTGTTGTCCTCCTTCCACCAGGATCGACTGCAGGTTTTCCTGGTACAATCTTCCCATAAGCTGATCGAGAAGAAGGTCGTCAAATCGGAATCTCCAGTATTGGGTCTTTCCTTTTGTTTTTTCTGTTATTTCGTTGATCACAATGGTCTCCTGGCTGTTGTCCAGGAGGTTGAGGTGAGCCGGAAGTGCCAGGTCCTGATCGAGTACGATGCGTACCGGGTTTCTTCCGTGCCAGTCACGAACGTTTAACTGGGGGTTATCTTTGACAGCTGTTTGTGTTCCAACCATGATCGCGGACTCCTGTGTTCGCCATTTGTGCACCAGCATCCGGAGTTTTTCGCTGGTGATCCAGGTAGGCCTGTTAATGGCTCCCGGCATCCGGTTAACATCGATAAAACCGTCGGCGGTCTGTGCCCATTTCAGAATAATATAAGGTCTTTTTTTCTCGTGAAAAGTAAAAAAACGCCTGTTGAGGTCCCTGCACTCCTCTTTCAGCACTCCCACCTCTACATGGCAACCCCTTGACCTGAGTTTAGCAATGCCTTTGCCGGCGACTTCGTCGAAAGGGTCTGCAGTGCCTATTATCACAGAGGATATTTTCTCCTTCAGTATCAGGTCTGTGCAGGGCGGTGTTTTTCCCTGGTGAACACACGGTTCGAGATTCACATACAAAGTCGACTCACTGAGTTTCCATCTTTCCCTGACCGCTGCGATGGCATGCACTTCGGCGTGCGGGCCACCATACTCCCGGTGATAGCCTTCGCCCAGGATGGTGCCGTTATGGACCACCACAGCACCCACCATGGGGTTAGGTGCGGTCTTGCCAAGCCCTCCCCGGGCCAGTTCAAGGCAACGCTGCATATATAGTTCATCCTTATTCATCTCACATAAAGTCATGGTTTACACCCGGCAGTTCTCTGCATGCCCGCAATAGGGCAGGCCTTAGGTCTTTTGTATCAGGCACCGGGTCAGATCATATATATTTCAGGCTGACCTCTTTCAGAAATTTTTCTTCCAGAATGCGGGCGATTTTCTTCATGACGGACCGCCTGATTTCCAGTTCTACCGGCAGGTTGGGATCCTGATGGGCCACGTTGATAGCTGTTCCTGCAACCAGGTGTATGGCATCGCTGTCAAGGATCTGTTTTACGATACGGTCGGCTGGCCCTTTTCCGAGCTCGGTACGTGGACTGTATTTATCGAGGATTTCAGCGGTCTTGCTCAGGGTAAGGATACCTTCGGTCACCAGGTCGATCCCTTTCATGAAAGACAGCGGAGGCAGGTCGGGATCATCGAACTCCAGGTTGTCTTCAATTTCTATGCCCAGTTCACGGGATACGATCTCAGCTGTTGTTCCCCCGCTTACTATTTTTCTGCCGCTAAAGTCCCTGACAAGCCCGGCCAGCTCCTTATCCTTGCTTTTTTCATAAGGCGGCCCGCTGCAGATCAAAAGATGACGGGGCTCACGGAAATAGATCACTGCAGCGCTGGTATCGTCCTTTGCCTGGTAGTTGTCGTTCGCATGTGCCTTGTTCACGATCATTGAAGCGAGTTTGCCGGCGGATATGCCGGGCTTTTCCTTAACAAGCGACAGCGCGTATTCCTGCACATTGTCATAGCCCCATCCCAGGAGATATTTTCCCTTGCCAAGCCCCGACTGTGTAATCCCATCTGTCATAAGCAGTATGCGGTCTTCCTTTTGTGCCCTGAAGGTACATGCCCGGATCTGTTTTTCCGATCTGTCATCCGCCTCAATCGTAATGTCCTGCCACTCCGGGAGAAAAAAATCGTCGTGGCGTATTATTATGGCATCGGGATTGTCGTAGTTCAGAATGGTAGACTGCCCATCCTTGTCTATGTCGACAATGGTAAAGGTGGCATAGCTTATTTTTCGCTCACTGCAGACGGGAAGTGTGTTCATGATGATCTCCGCTATCTTGTGGGCATCTTTGTGCTCTTTGGTGAAATTGACTGCCATGGTTGCCGTCAGTGTAGCCAGCAGATTGGCTTTCACGCCATGGCCCATGCCGTCAGATAAGGCTACCACAGTGCGGCCCTCTTCCCTGACTTTCTCGGAAAGAAACATGTCCCCGCAAATACGCTCTCCGATGTGGTTGCGTTGCGACGACCCCACTTCTATGTAAAAACTATCGTCCATGTATATTTTTCTGCCCGTATTTTAGTCCTTACTTGTTTTCCGGTAAGTTTCAATGATACTGTTAAGCATTTTTTCAGTCGTACTGGCACCTTCACCCAGCGAAAAGGCAATCTGCTGAACCATTTTGAGGTTTTCATCAATCACTTCACTGACCCTGTTGATAATCTCCTCCTGCCGAACCTCTGCAACGTACATGTCACGAAACACCCCGCCCACAATTTTGTTGGGTTTAAGCGAATATATGCTCACATTCAGAAGCCGGTCGTCATGCTGAACATCTTTCCCGGTAATGTTCTCGTCGTTTTCCAGGACATATGTAAACAGGTTGTAAAGATTATAGGGAAGCAGGGTTTTCAGATCCGCACCAGCCAGACCGGGGATCACTTCGTTGATCATTTCTGCATCTTCGCCGAGTACTTTAATGAAGCTTTCGTTTGATTCTATCACCTTTAATTTTTCATCTACGATAACAGCGGCCGAAGGCAGGTTTTTCAGCAGGGCGGAAGTAGTGTCCGTCCGTTGTTTAAGTTTCTGATTGTCCTCGAGCAGCTCTTTTTCTTTATCGACGAGTTTTTCCTGTTGTTTTTTAAGTTTTTCGTTGTTGTTTTTGAGGATCCTGATATAGTCCTGCTTGTTTTTTACCGAATAGTTCAGGCACATTTCCGGTTTAGACAAGCCCTGGCTTATGCTGGCAGCAAAGTCACGGCAGTTCCTGAAGCCGCAGGCGCTGCAGGCTGCGCTTTCATCCATGCGTTTTCCGAGGCTTTTGAGGATCTCCTCCAGCTGGTCGTTATCCGGTTGTGAAATGCGCTGATCGTCGTTAACAAATTCCCGTTTCAGGTCCAGTTCAAGATGGTCTGTAATGTCTTTTTCCCAGCGGCTTTTATCAAAATCTTTCAGGCGCTTGTTTACATAGTCCACCACCATGGTGTGCCGGAGGAACTTCATCGACCGGTCAGTGGTTCCCGGGCCCATCAGACAACCCAAATGATAAAAAACATTGAAATGCTTTTTCAGGCTTTCCGTATGATCGTTGAATTCATCCACCGCGTCCATCATGTTGAGTTTCCCCTCCACGGTAACCACTTTCCCTTGAAGCAGGGAGTCGTCTATGCCTGCAGCTTCCAGAATACCTTTGCTTACAGGATACAGGGACCCATGCGAGCCAATGGGGGGATCGAAATCCGAATATTCAACTTTTGACTCCTTGATATTATATCGGGCAAACAGCTCTCTCAACTCCTTAAAGGTTAAAACGATGTCAACGCGCCCGTCGCCCTTCTGAAGCCTGGCATCATGTTTGGCTGAAAGGCATGGCCCGAAAAACACAATTTTGACATCACTGCCGGCGTTTTTGCGGACGATCTTTGCTGCAGCTGTCATGGGAGTTACGATGGGGGCGAGGTTTTCGGCAATACCGGGTGCGTATTTCTCAACATAGGAAACCAGGCTTGGACAATTCGCCAGAAGATAATACTTGCCCTTGAAATTGGATAGCAGGTCACGGTACTTACGCGCTACCAGATCCACACCAAAAGACACTTCGTTTACATAATCAAACCCCAGTTTGCGAATCATCTCCACAAACTTCCGGTAGTCTGTAATATCAGGAAACTCCCCGCTTATGGTAGGGTCCACGATGGCCGCCGTCTTCTGGTCAGACTCCAGCAGGGCAATGGCGTCTTCCAGCTCACTGAAATGCGTAACGGCATCGGCAGCGCAAACGAACAAACAGCTGCCACAACCGATACAGCGACTGTGATTTACAACCGGCATGCCGTCCTTGTTCCTGGCTGTAATTGCCTTTACCGGACAAGCCCTTATGCATGCATAAGATTGCGTGCATTTCTTTTGATCAATGTCAATGATTTTCATGCCCTTTGCTTGGGTTATTACTTGGTTTGCTGACAGGCTCATGCCCTGATTCCGGGATCTGCCATAATTTTTCATCCGAAAAAGTAAGAATCCAGCAGATCTGCAATTTTCCCGGGTGTTACCTCTGTGTGCTTGCTTCCACCGATCATCAGCACGGGCCCCTTATCGCATTCACCAAAACAGTGGGACCCCCTGAAAACAACCCGCTCTTCCAGGCCCCTTTCCCTGAGATATCCCTTGATAATAGTGAGTGATTGCTTGTTTCCTCTTGAAAAACAGCTGCTTCCCATGCAAATTACTATTTCAGCCTTTTCTTCCGCCATACTTCTTTTTTAAGAACAAACGCACTGCGAATTAAATACAAAATTACGTAAAGCTTTGCGAAAAACCAGTTAATTCCTTCACATCTTACCTTATATAATCTTTTTAAGATTTAATCTTAATAACATTTATCGCACAAAATCTTGGGGGTTAACGCGACTATGGTCGCAGTTCCAATTTTTTGATTATCTTTGTTCTATGGGTTTTTTGATTTGTAAATCACTGATATAAAGACATTTAGCCTTATTATTTTATTTTGTTTTATATTGTGAACAAAATATCAACGCAATCGACGCAATGGAATCTGATTTGGAGCATATTTTTGAGAAGTTTCCCAACGGCAGGAGGGAGGACCTGATTCCGATCCTGCAAACCGTACAGGATGAGAAAGGGTTTTTATCGGAGCAGGTGATCAAAGACGTGGGAAAATATCTTGACATCAGTATCAATAAGATATATGGAGTAGCCACATTTTACGACAATTTCCGTTTTGGTCCTGTTGGCAAGTATCATTTTCGACTTTGCCACGGTACGGCCTGCCATGTGGCAGGGGCCTCCACGCTCCTCAGGGAGCTCGAAAAGCTGCTTAAGGTGGGCACGGGTGAAACAGATCAACACGGGTTGTTCAGTCTTGAAGTTGTCAGTTGTGTTGGCGCCTGCGGGCTTGCGCCCCTTGTGGAGGTAAATGATGAGTATTATACAAATATCAGCCTTGACTCTTTGAAGGAGCTGGTAAAGTCGATCAGGGAAAAAGAAAACAATATCCTATGACCTTGGATGACACACAAAATACCCGCCAGTTTTTGATCAACAAAGTTTTGTTGGATCACAGGCGCGATGAAGACGCCACAGTTCGTAAATCCTTGTCATATATTTCCGGCGAACGGGTGCACAAGACCATGATATATGTGGGAATGGCCACGTGTGGCATGATTGCCGGGGCGAAAAAAACCTATCAGGCCATTCGTGAGTATCTGGGCGATCACGGTATCGAAGCTACACTTGTGGAAGGAGGGTGCGTGGGCTTTTGCAGGATGGAACCCATCGTGGATATCCAGCTGCCCGGCAAGGCACGTCTTTCTTTTGGAAACATCACTTCGGATAAGGTACAGGCACTCCTGGACGACGTGCTGAACAACAACCTGCCGGAGCAAGATCCTGCCGGTCAGTATGAAAACCCTGTTTTGCAGCGTTGGGAAGGGGTAAGCCCCATTCACAAGCATCCATTTTTTGCAGGGCAGCAGCGTCTGATCATGGATCTGTGCGGTGTGATCGACCCTGTTTCCATAGAGAGCTATATTGCCAAAGGAG
>SL_5KL_010_SEDDRAFT_10001864_pt1 | contig 12252 bp, 10 predicted proteins | sample SodLakKL_010_SED_FD_9118 | JGI IMG/M metagenome (IMG submission 9118)
GGCTACGCGCTCCCGCGCCCGGGTCGGCTGCGGGCCGGCCTGGACAATCCCCTGCCACGGCAGACCGAGCTGCGCGAGCAGTCGCTCCAGATCTTCGCCCAAGGTTTCCATTCGCCCGATAAAGTCCAGTTCCCCCGGCGGGAAGGGGCAGAGGCCGCTCTGCGGATACCAGTGCGCATCCTTGCGCAGGCCGCCGTTCGCCAAATAGCGGCAGAAATGCTCGAACCCGGTCCGGGTTCCCATCAACGCTTCCGTCTGCCCAAACTTGCGCCCGCGATCTTTACCCGGGCGCCCCTTGTTCAAGTACGCGGAAAGAACCCGCGTGTACGGATTCCTTACGAAAACAAACTTGAAATAGCGCTCGCGCACCGCCCTCACCTGCTCCGCACTCAGGGCGCTGGGCCGGACGAAACGCTGCTTGTCGGAGTTCTTGCCGCCGGTTTGCCCCGTCACAGTATCGCCCGCCTCGGCCATGGCTGCCCAGAGGGTGGCGGCGATGGTCGAGTTGGCCGCTTTGGGGATGCGCACCCAGACGTACTCCCGGGGCGGATAAACGGCCACCCGCCGATTGAGCGAGGAGACGAACGCCAGTGGGCACCGCGGCGGATAGGCCCGGTAGAACGGCCGCCAGCACTTCGCGATCCCCGAGGGAACGGCGGCGGCCTCTTGGAGCAGGGGGTGTACCATGCCGTTTCTCCTCTACCCGGCAGGGGCGTCTTCGATGTACCCGTGGGCGACCAGGCTCTCGGTGAGCTCAGGCACGGCCGCCGCCAGATCCCGGTTGCTAGCCCGATACGTCTCCCGGATTCGTTCGGCCCAGTCGGCGGTCAGCGTCACCTCCGTCCGTTCCGTATCCAACCCCAGGCGACGGCGCAACTTCGCCGGGCGGATCACCGCCCCCCGCCGGGGCCGCAAGGTCCAGGTATTCGGTCGTTTCCCGCCGCGCTGTCGCCCCCTTCGCCCTGTGTCCACTCGAGACACCAGGGCCTCCCCGTCCTCACCAAGAAACGCCCCCACCTCTCGGAGCACCTGCTCGGCGTCGCCTCGCAGCCGCTCAAAAGGCAGCACCTTAAGATCTGCCTCGGGCAGGGCCTGCTGCAGGGCACGCACGGTGCGGCCATAGTCGAGGAAGGCACCCCGCGTGGCGTATTCCTCCCCGAGAATCCGTTCGAGCTGGGCCTCGAAATCACTCTGCCCAGCCCGCGGGATGCGGTCGCTGCGTTCGGCATAGAACGAGGGCAGATAACTATCCTGACGGCGGATGAAGAAGAGCACTGCGACCCGCTCGACCCCCAGGGCGAGGGCCCGTTCCCGCAGCAAGGCGAGGCTTTCCGGCAAAGCATCTGGGTGGCGTATGGGCTTGCCGCGTTCCGCGAAAAACCGCCAGGGCGCACTCATACGCTCATGGGAGACCACACCCGGGCGACCGTCCTTGGCCGGCGCGACCAGCGCGCGGATGACATCATCGGCACGGTGCCGCCACTGCTCCGTAGGCAGGCCAAGCGCCTGATACGCGGGGCAGGCCCGCACCAGATCCCGACGCAGCCCCCGCACCGGGTCCTTGCCTCGACCGATATACTGCACCTGCTCAAGGTACGGGAAGACGTGATGCTGAAACCAAGTGCTGGCGGTCTTGTTGAAGCCGATATGCAGGATCAGCTCACGGGGCAACATGCTACTCATTCAGGCCCTTCCACTGAAGTTGGCGGTTAACCACCCCGCGGCGGGTGACGCTCGCCATTGTAAAGCAAGGGCCGCAGCCGGCGACGGTGGAACCGCAGCAACCGATGCCGCAATTGTCGTGCGGGCACATAAAGCCCCCACAGGAGCAGGCGCTCAACAAGGGACAAATCCTCGCCGCGCTCCGCGCAGTAGGCCGACCAGAAACTGGACAGACTCGCTCGATCCAACCTGAGCTTCAGCGCCAACCGAGCCGCCTGGAACCGCGTCGGCTGCCCCTCCGCCAGGGCCTCTAGATCCGGCAGGCAGAAGCCATCCACCCCGCCGGCGTTTGTCACCGTGCTATCGACCCGATGGAAGTTGCCCAGACGACAGTCCTGGAGGTAAACCCCGGTACGGTGCAGCCTGGCCTGGAAGCGGCCGAGCCGCTGCGCCAAATCCGGTGGCAGTGCAACCGGCTCACCCTCTGGCTCCAGGCCCTCCCCCGCCACAAACCGCGTGATCAAACAGGCGTGGACCACCTGATCGCCTTCTAGCCAGTCCACCGCTCCAATCAGACCGGGCACCGCGCCGGGTAATGCCCGCTCCAGCCGCCGCCCGGTCAGCCACGCGGCCACCGCCGAGCGCCGCTTGGTCTTGCCCGGGTTGGTGTACTTGAGCACCACCGGCCCCAAGACCTCGGTGTCCAGGCGGTAGACGTTGTGCCGTCGGCGTGCGGCGAGCAGCTCACCGCGCTCGGGCAACGCGGCCTCCCACTGCGGCAGCCACGCCGCCAGTTCCTCCGGGGTCAGTGCCTGGCGGTCGGTGACCCATAGCGCGCCGTCCTCGCCCCGGGCGTGGGCGATGCCCGGGTCCTGCGCGGCCTCGGCCTGGATGCGGGTTTGAAGGGGGGGCAAGGGCGTCGATCCTGATTGCACCGAAAAACGGCTCAATACCTTATCATGGCGGGCTTTGTGGATTGAGAGACTGCGCCCTGCAGCCGAGGTGGCCTTGAGCACGAAGAGCGACGCCGCGACCGACCTGGACCTCGACCCCCTGGCCGATCCGGAGAAGCTGGAGAAGAAGCGCCGCAGGAAGGGACAAAAGCGTGCAGAGGCCGGCGGACCCGACGGGCCACGGCCCGACACGCCCTCCTGGCCGGTCTTCAAGCGGCTGTTTACGCAGTACGTCCTACCACACTGGAAGGTCGGTCTGATCGCGGTCGTGGTCACGATGCTCTTCTCCGCCAGCGAGGTGGCCATGATCGCCACGTTGCAGCCGCTGCTCGACGACGGCCTGGTCGAGCAGGACACGGCGATGATCCGCCTCTTCGCCGTGGTCATCCTCGGGCTGCTGGCCTTTCAGGGGATCTCCTACTTCGTCTCCCATTACCTGATCACCTGGATCGGCCGACAACTGATCAAGAACCTGCGCCTGGATGTCCACGACGCCCTGCTGCGCATGCCCTTCAGCACCTACGAGCAGCTCTCCTCCGGGCGGCTGATCTCGCGGATGACCTACGAGGCGGAGCAGACCGCCAAGGCCTCGACCCAGGCGGTGCTCACGCTGTTCAAGGATGTGGTCAAGGTGGTGCTGATCTTCGGCTACCTGCTCTATCTCTCCATCTGGCTGGTGGCGCTGATCAGCGTGGTGCTGCCGCTGATCGCCGGGATCATCGGCCTGGTCAACAAGCGCTTTCGCAAGATCAGCCGCAAGATCCACGGCGCCGTGGGCGGTGTGGGCACCGTCGCCGAGGAGAGCGTCCACGCCCATCAGGAGATCAAGCTCTTCGGCCAGGCCGAGCGCGAGCGTCGGCGCTTTGAGCACAACAACGAGCGCAACCGCAAGGCCTCCATGCGCAAGGCCGCGCTCAAGTACGCCACCATCCCGCTGATCCGCCTGCTGGTGGGCATCGCCCTGGCGGTGGTGATCTCCGTGGCCACCATGGAGGCGGTGGTCGAGACGCTGACCGTGGGTACGGTGGTCTCGTTCATCGCCGCCATGACGCTGCTCCACGGCCCGCTCAAGCACATCGTCTCGCTCAGCGCCGAGCTGCAGAAGGGGCTGACGGCGGCGGCGAGCATCTTCGAGGTGGTCGATGCCGAGTCCGAACAGGACAGCGGCACCCGGGGCCTGGAGCGCGCCGAGGGGCGGGTGGAGCTGCGCGGGGTGCGCTTCGCCTACGACGGCCAGCACGAGGTGCTCAAGGGGATCGATATCACCGCCGAACCCGGCGATATGATCGCGCTCACCGGGCCCTCGGGCAGCGGCAAGAGCACGCTGGTCAGCCTGATCCCCCGTTTCTACAACGCCACCGCCGGCGAGATCCGCCTGGATGGGGTGCCCATCGAGGAGTACCGGCTCGCCGATCTGCGCCGCCAGATCGCGCCGGTGAACCAGGACATCGTGCTCTTCAACACCACCATCGCCGAGAACATCGCCTACGGCGCCGAGCGCGAGGTCAGCCGCGAGGAGATCGTCCGGGCGGCCGAGGTCGCCTACGCCCGCGATTTCATCGAGGCCCTGCCCCAGGGCTTCGACACCGAGGTGGGCGAAGACGGCACCCTGCTCTCCGGCGGTCAGCGCCAGCGCATCGCCATCGCCCGGGCGGTGCTCAAGGACGCGCCGATCCTCATACTCGATGAGGCGACGGCCTCGCTGGACACCGAGTCGGAGCGCTACATCCACGCCGCCTTCGAGCGGCTGATGCAGGGGCGCACCGCCTTCGTCATCGCCCACCGGCTGTCGACGGTGGAGAACGCCGACCAGATCCTCTTCCTGGAGAACGGGCAGGTGGCCGAGCGCGGCACCCACGAGGAGCTGCTGGCGCAGGGCGGGCGCTACGCCGGGCAGTACCGGATGCAGTTCGCACCGGACGGCACACCGGCGGCCCCGGAACAATCCGCAAAAGGAACCGCATAGATGCTGCTTCAACGCCCCGTGCAGAAGGTCGGCAAGGTGCGGCTGTACACGCCGGATGGTCGCGCCGCGGAACCCAACGCGGCCGAAACGGCCCTGCAGTTGCTGGAGCATGGTAAGAGCCCACGTGATGCGGAGCTGATCTCCTCGCGCAAGTCGCGGATCTACCGTCAGGCCGCAGACGGCGGGCGGGTCTACGTCAAGCACTACCGCAGCCGGCGGCGCAAGGAACGCATCAAACGGCTGATCCGCAGCCCTCACCGCAACATCACCTTGTGGCGTCGGCTGGCCGCGCTGCAGATCCCAGCGCCGACGCCGCTGCTGCTGGCCCGCAAGCGCCGGGAGGCGGTGCTGGTGATCGAGGAGATGCCCAAGCCCACGCTGCGCGAGCACATCGGCCGCGGCGAACCCGTGACACCGGCTCTGATGGCCGCCTTCGGCGGCACCTGGGGCCGGCTGCATAACTCGCGGATGATCCACTACGACCCGAGCCCGGGGAACATCACCCTGCCGGAGGGCGAGCAGGATATGGCGGGACTGCTCGACCTCGATTCGGTCTACGTGGTCCCTGCGGTGCCAGCCTTCGTCGCCCGGCACCGGCTGCAGCGCTTTTTCTACAAGCTGACCACCGAGTGCCTGCGCCGGCAGGGGACGGCCCCGGACGGCGCCGCATTCCAGGCCTTCTGGCACGGATACGCCGAGGCGACCGGCGTCGACACGACACGGCATGCCCAGACCGTCATCCAGCGCATGGAGGCGCGCATCGGATCACGACGCAAAAAGCGTCAGGGCGAGACCTTCCTCGCAGCGGCACGCGACTGGCGGGCGGCACTCGAACCCGACCAATCCGACTGAGGCACCAGCGAGCATCCATGTCCACTGCTACCGCACCGACCACAGCCTTCGACACGCCGCCTTCCGTCCCCGACGAGTTGGATGCCCGGATCCGGGCGACTGCACCTGCCGGAGGCAAGGGTGTGGTCCATGTCGAGCAATCCGGGCGCCCGCTGGTGGCGAAGTTCCCCGAGCCCAAGGGACGAAGCCTTCCACGGGCCCTGGCCGCCCGTCAGGCCGCCGCCGCGATGTCCTCCCGTCCGCTGCCACTGGCTCCATTCCGGCTGCCGGATCGCTACGCGCGGCTGCAGCTGGAGGCGCAGCGGTTAACCACACTGAGCCGGGACGGGGTATCGGTCCCGGAGCTGATTGGCGTAGGCGACGACTACCTGCTCATGACCGCCGGCGGTGAGAGCCTGGAGAAGGCATTCAAGCGTCTCTCCACGGATTCCGCGGAAGCCTTCGACTACGCCACCCGAGCCGCCACCGCGCTAGGGAACATGCACTGGCTCGGCCACTGGCACGGGGCGGCGCAGGTGCGCAATGTCCTAGTGGACGACCAGGGCCGGATCACGCTGATCGACTTCGAGGAGGACCTCTCCGTGGTCCCGGCGGAGACGCGCGCCTGTTACGACCTGATGCTCTTCCTGGCCTCCATCGCCCTGGGCCGCGGGAGTGCCGCGAAGAAGGGGCCGCGGATCGAGTTGGGCCAGTGCGCCCTGGCGGCGTACGAGGCCGCCACTGACCCAAAGCTGCTGGCGCCGCTGGCGCGCTACCACCACCGGCTGAAACGGCTGCGGCGCATCACCCGGCCCGTAGAGCCGATGACCGGGAAGAACGTCCGCCGCATGCTGGCATTGGCGGACATTCTGGAGGCCTCCAGCGTCTGGCGCTGATCCGCGAGCTTTGGCTTAGAACTCGTAGCCCATCACCTCGATCTCCCGCGCGCATTCCCGGGCGACGATCTCGCGGCAGGCGTCGTCGTAGTACGCCCGGTAGTCCACCTTCCCGCCGCCGGATTTGGCGTGGATGCCCTGGATCAGCTCGGCGAGGTTCTCCGGGTAGCCGATGCGCTCGCTGGCCTCGGCCAGGTCCTCGGCCAAGTGCTCCATGCGCACAATGTAGTCGACCATCGGCCGCTCGCCGTCGGCGTAGAGCTTGAAGTTGCTCTTGCGCGCCATGATCCCGGAGTCGAGGAACTCCCGGAATGAGTCCGGGGCCTTGCCCTGTTTATGCCGGTAGCGGTAGCGCGAGACCGCCAGGGCCCAGGGGTTGCGCTCGACGGTGAAGGTGAAGTACCGCGCCCAACGCTGGGCGCCGAGCTGCTGACGGACGTGCCGGGCGCTCATGTGCTGGTGGTAGAAGCTGGGGGTGGCGTCGCGCAGCGCCTGGAGCCAGGTCCGCTCGCCGGCCAGCGGGTCGTCGGTGTAGCCCTGCAGCCCGCGGATGACCGCTCCCGGGCGGACGTTATCCAGAAACCGGTCGTTCTGCGGCCCCGGGAAGCCGAGCTCCTTGCGCTGACCCTCGGCCACCGGCGTGATGACATCGTCCGGCCCGGCATGCTTGGCCAGGGCCAGCTCCAGAGAGCTGCCGGCGGTCTTGCGGGTCTTGATAAAGACGAACTGGTGGCGGTGCGAGATGACGGTCATGGGAGTACGGCGCTCACTGGGCGTCTGGCCGGCGGGATTGTAACAGAGTCCTCGCCGCTCTCTGGGTGAAACCGACCACCCACCAAAGCGCCGCCGCGCCGGGTGCGACTGCTTGCCCCACTCGGCGACTGCGCTTTTCCGCTGCGTTAAACCCTGATTAATCACCCGGGAGCAAACGGGTTGGTATCGTCTGGGGCCATCAGGAGCTGACCAACCCGTTTGGAGCGGGCACCACCACGGACCTGGACGAACTCGGCCGGGTGGTCCGCGAGGACGGCACGATCTTTTTCCCCTTTGTAGGCCTGCTGGAGGTCAAGGACCGCAACGTCGAGGAGATCCGCCGCGACCTGCAGGAGCGGCTCGACCCCTATGTGGCCGACCCCCAGGTGGCGGTCCGCGTGGTCGGCTTCCACAGCAAGCGCGCCTACATCACCGGCGAGGTGAATGATCCCGGCACCCTGCACCTGCGCGATGCCCCGATGACGGTCATGGACGCTATCAACGAGGCCGGGGGCTTCTCCGAGCGGGCCGACCGCCGGCGCGCGGTGCTCACCCGCGGTGATGAGCAGATCGAGATCGACATCCTCAACCTCTACGCCACGGGCAGCAACGACATCCTGCTCAAAGACGACGATGTCCTGCACATCCCGGACAACCACGCCAACCGGGTGGTCGCGCAGTACACGCCGATCATTCAGGCCCTTTGGCAGACCGATCGCATCATCCGTGACTAGCCCGCGAGGTCGAAGGCAAGCATGAGCGAGACGCACAGCGCCCCCCCGAACGGCGGCGAAGGCCAGGATGAGATCGACCTGAGCCAGCTCATCGACATCCTGCGCAACGGGAAGTGGCTGATTGCGGCCGCCACGGCGGCCGCCGGCGCTGCCGGTTTCGGGTACGCCTCGCTGCAGACCAACATCTACCAGGGTGATGCCCTGATCCAGCTCGAGACGCAGCAGCGCTCGCTGGGCGGACTGGAGGAGATGGGTGGTTTCCCGACCGAGGGGCCCGGCGTCGCGACTCAGATGGAGGTGCTCAAATCCCGGAGCCTCCTTGGCCGGGTGGTGGACGAGCTCAACCTCACCGTCCAGGCGGAACCCCGCTACCTGCCGGTGATCGGCGAGGCGCTGGCGCAGCGCCACGGCGGCGATGAGCCGGCCCCGCCGCGGCTAGGCCTGGAGCACTTCGCCTGGGGCGGGGAGTCCATCGACGTCACCCGGCTGGAGATCGGACCTGGCCTGCGTCGAGACCTGGACGGTGACCCGCTGATCCTGCGCGCCGGGGAGGCTGGAGACTACACGCTGCACGTCGGTGAGGAGACGATCGCACAAGGTGAGGTCGATGAGCTACTGGCCCTGGAGTACGGCGGGCAAGCGGGCGTGACGCTGTTCGTCGCCGATCTGCAAGCGCGCCCCGGCACCGAGTTTGAGCTGGGCACGCGCAGCCGTCAGGCGGCAATCCGCAGCCTGCGCGGGCAGCTCTCGCTCAGTGAGCGTGGCAGCGATAGCGGGGTGCTGGAGGTGCGCATGGAGCACCCCGACCGGGCCTACATCGAGGACGCCCTAAGCAGCCTGACCGAGCACTACGTCCGCCAGCACGTCGAGCGCAACGAGCTCGAACTCCAGTACGGCCCGGAGCACCCGCGCATGGAGACCATGCGCCGGCGCGAGGTGGATGTGAGCACCTCGCTCTACACCAACCTGCTGAACACCTCCCAGGAGTTGCGCGTGGCCCGGGCCGGCGTCGTGGGCGATGTCTTCATCCTCGATGAGGCGGAGTCCGCCAGCACTCCGGTGGCCCCCCAGCGCAACCTGATCGCCGCGCTGAGCGTGGTCCTCGGGGGCATGCTTGGTGTCATGGGGGTCTTCGGGCGGGAGTTGCTGCGCCGCGGGATCAGCGACCCCGACGCGCTGGAGCGGGACTTCGGTCTCCCCGTCTATGCGGTGGTGCCCCACGCGCCCGAGCAGCGACGCATGGAGCGCCGGGCACGCTCACGCAGGCAGCCGCTCCAGGTGCTGGCCCACACCCAGCCGCAGACACCTTCGGCAGAGAGTCTGCGCAGCCTGCGCACAAGTCTGACCTTTGCGCTGATGCGCGAAAGCCGCAAGATCCTGATGATCACATCGCCCCAGGCGAACTCGGGCAAGACGTTCGTCTCGGTCAATCTGGGGGCGCTCGTGGCCGCCGGCGGGTCCCGCGTGTTGGTGATCGACTGCGACATGCGCCGGGGCCGGCTGCACCGTTACCTGGATGACCGCGAGCGTGAACCGGGCCTTTCGGACATCCTGGCCGGCCAGGCCACCCTGGCCGAGGCGGCGCGCAACGTGGGCGGTTCCGAGCTCGATCTGCTAACCACCGGGACGCTGCCGCCCAACCCGGCCGAGCTGCTGATGCACGAGCGCTTCGGGACGCTGCTCGAGCACGCCGAGTCGCACTACGATCTGGTCATCCTGGATACGGCACCGGTCATGGCCGTTGCGGATGCAGCCATTGTCGGCACCCACGTGGGTGCCACCCTCATGCTGGCCCGCGCCGAGGCCACTGGGGTCCGGGAGATGCGCGCAGCGATTTCCCGCCTGGAACAGGCCAGCGTTCAGGTATCGGGCCTGATCCTCAACGATTTCCAGGCCAAGCGCGCCGGCGGCGGCTACTACCAGTACTACTACTACGACTACACGTACCGACCACAGGGCACTTGAGCGTATGCGACCGCGCCGCGGCAACCGGCCCTGGGAGACCCAATGGTGTGTTAGCTTGGCAGCTTTCCCACTGACCCCTCGCGCTTAGCAACGGAGCGCCACGCTGTGACGCAGATCGCTGTCCAGATCTTCTTCGCTTTTGCATTGACCGCTTTCTTGCTGCTGGTCCTGCGCCGACCGGCCCTGCAGGCCGGGCTGGTGGACCGGCCGTGCGCGCGCAAGCGCCACGGGCGGGTGGTCCCGCTGATCGGTGGCATCTGCATCCTGCTCGGGTTCGTGGCGGCGTCGCTGCCGGCGGACTTCGGGCTGCGCGACTACCAAGGGCTGTTCGCCGGCATGGGCCTGCTGGCCATCGTGGGGGTCATCGATGACCTGATCGATATCGACGCGTGGGTGAAGTTTGCCGCTCAGGTGGTGGCCGCGCTGCTGATGACCGCCTGGTCGGGGCTGGTGGTGTCGGACCTGGGGCAGCTGCTCGGCCCGCAGGTGTCGCTGGAACTCGGTGCCCTCGCCCTGCCGTTCACCGTCTTCTGCGTGGTGGGGCTGATCAACGCCATCAACATGTTCGACGGCGTGGACGGGCTGGCCGCCGGCACCGTAGCCGCCGCGCTGGGCTGGCTGGTGCTCGCCGGCGCCTTCAACGGCGGCGCCAGCTGGCTGATCCTGGCGGGGCTGCTGCTGGCCTCGGTCTGCGCCTTTCTGATCTTCAACATGCGCAACCCGTGGCGGCGCAAGGCGGCCTGCTTCCTGGGCGACTCCGGCAGCATGATGCTCGGCTTCGCCCTGGCCTGGTTCGCCGTGGAGGCCGCCCAGGGCGAGCATGCGCTGCTGCCGCCGGTGGCCATCGCCTGGATCCTGGCTCTGCCAGTGCTCGACACCCTGACCCTGATGGGGCGGCGGATCCTCCGCGGTCGCCACCCGTTCCAGCCCGACCGCGAACACCTGCACCACATCTTCTACCGCGCCGGCTTCACCCCGGGCCAGACCGTAGCCGTGCTGGTGCTAGCCACGGTGCTGCTGGGCGGGGTCGGCGTCGTGGGCACTGGGCTGGGCGTGCCGGAGTGGGTGCTGGCGGTGCTCTTCGTGCCGGTGGCCCTGGCCCACGTCCTCGCCCAGGCCCGGGCCTGGCGCTTTGCCCGGCTGATGCGCCGCCAGCTGCGTTGGGTGCGCTCCAACCTGCGCCAGTGACCATCCAGGGGGTGGGCGGGCAAACCACCCCGCCGGGCAGCGCCCCACGCATTGAGAATTATTCGCAAATCGTGCATGCTGGGCTCAACATTGCCACGCTGCGCGGGAGCGCTCATGGTGGACCACACGGCATCCCCCCTGCTGGAGCTCAGCAACGTCCACTGCTGCTACGGCGGCACCACCGCGGTCTATCAGCTCAGCCTGCGCGTCATGCCCGGGCAGATCGCCTGCCTGCTCGGCCCCAGCGGCTGCGGCAAGACCACCACGCTGCGCGCCATCGCCGGCTTCGAGCCGCTGTGCAACGGTGAGATCCGCGTCCGCGGCGAGCCACTCTCACTCCCCGGCTACGTAATGCCGCCGGAGAAACGGCGCATGGGCATGGTCTTCCAGGACTACGCCCTCTTCCCGCACCTGAACATCTACGACAACATCACCTTCGGCCTGCGCCGGCTGAACCGCCGCGAGCGCCGCCGCCGCGCCGACGAGCTCCTGGAGCTGGTGGACCTGCAGGGCTATGGGGATCGTTTCCCCCACGAGCTCTCCGGCGGGCAGCAGCAGCGCGTCTCGCTGGCCCGGGCGGTGGCGCCGCAGCCGCAGCTGGTGCTGCTCGATGAACCCTTCTCCAACCTGGACGTGGAACTGCGCGAGCGGCTCAGCCGCGAGTTCCACGACATCTTCCGCGACCAACAGATGACCGCCATCCTGGTCACCCACGATCAGCACGAGGCCTTCGCCATGGCCGACGAGATCGGCCTGATGCGCGACGGGCGCATCGTGCAGTGGGACACGCCGTTCAATCTCTACCACGAGCCGGCGGACCGCTTCGCCGCGGAGTTCATCGGTCAGGGCAGCATGATCTCCGGCACCCTGATCGACGGGGAGCGCATCCAGACCAGCCTGGGCACCCTGCGCGGCAGCCACGGCTTCCCGTGGCCGGCGGGCACCCGGGTGGATGTGCTCCTGCGCCCGGACGACGTGCGCATGGGCGAGGCGCCCTCGGGTCTCTACGGCCGGGTAGTGAAAAAGGCCTTCAAGGGGGCGGAGACCCTCTATACCCTGCGCACGCCGGATGGGGTCGAACTCCTGGCCCTGGCCCCGAGCCACAGCGACTACGCCGTCGGCGACGACGTGGGCCTGACCCTGGATACCGAGCACCTGGTGGCCTTCCCCGCCGATGGCGAGGTGGCGGAGCAGGCCGAGCAGCCCACCGCCCAGCCGGTGCGCGCCGTCAACGTCGGCTGAGCCGGCGGGNCTGCCGCCAGGCGGGAGCCCCGGCGGCCCGCTCAAGGGCCGGGGCGACCAGC
>SL_5KL_010_SEDDRAFT_10001865_pt1 | contig 12246 bp, 8 predicted proteins | sample SodLakKL_010_SED_FD_9118 | JGI IMG/M metagenome (IMG submission 9118)
CAAGCAAAAGTTTAAGAAAGCCGCCACTCTCGGTTCAGTGGCCGTGGACCCGCTGATCAATGCGCTCGAGGATGATGATTTGGGCATGCGTAAAGCTGCTGCGGATGCGTTAGCTGCAATAGGAGATACCCGGGCTGTGGACCCGCTCATCACCGCGCTCAGATCTGAAGAATTTTACATGCGCGAGGCTGCCGTCGATGCACTTGATAGCCTGGGTTGGAAAACGGATGCAGGAGAGAATGGTGTCTGGTATTGGATAGCCAAGAAAAAGTTTAAGAAAGCCGCCACTCTCGGTTCAGTGGCCGTGGACCCGCTCATTATTATGCTTGGGGAAAAAGAACGGGATGTGCGCAAGGCTGCCGCTAAAGTGCTGGTAAAGATGTACCAAGAAGAGACATTTGATGAGACATCGAAGAGGAGCATCCTTGCCGTTCGTGATACTATTGTGAAATCCCACTCTGATACTATGGATTCTTGCGGTCATATGGACCTTGGAATCGGCGTGGACTTTCCACTATGAGAAATTACACTTTTATCGCCCTTACCGGTGGTCCCGGTGGAGGTAAAACTACTCTAATCGAAGAACTTTTAAGTAACTCGGCGTGGCAAAACCGAACTTCCGTTCTGCCGGAAACCATATTTATGATGCGCCATATAGGAATCTCTCCACGGGAAAAGCTCTTTCAGCGGGTGATGGTCCATCTACAAATGGCCCTTGAAGAAGGCCTTGACCATGCTTTAGACCATGCGGATCACCGGCTCATCTTATGCCACCGGGGCAGCCTCGATCCTCTGGCCTACTGGCTAGATCGCGGCTGGCCGGAAGAGGAGTTCTTTGCTTTTACTGGCACCACTCTGGAAGATCACTACCAGCGCTACGCAGCCGTAATTCATCTGGTCACTGCTGCAGACGGCGCTGAAGAGCACTACACCTGCTGGCCAGAAGCACACCGCCCGGAGGAGATAAAAGACGCTGTTCGCCTTGATCGCTTAATTCGAAAGGTTTGGGATGGTCATCCCAACTACTACCGCCTGGACAATGAGGAACGCGACTGGGCGAAGAAATCACAGGCTGCGATCAGAATCCTGACTAACTTGGTATTATAGCAAAACCTTGAGTTCGAGTTAATAAATAGTTGGTATTGCAATCATGATTCGAACCCATAAAGTCCAATTTATAACGAACCAATTTACCGGCAGTAAGCAAATTTTGAGCCGAAAAAGGAGGTGAGGCCGAAAAAGCGCCGGGANAAGTGAGATAAAAAAGCAATGGCCTCGCCCTGCTTTGCCATCCGCCTGCAATAATCGTAGAACGANTTGAAGTTGTAAGCCATACTCTTACATGCTACCCATGTTCTTGATCGATTCAGGCCTCTGACCGGGATGTCGTCAATCCTGTANCTTCGCCGGANCACCGAAGGTACTCCTTCGACACCGGCCCGGAAAGCAGCNAGTTCCCGGAAGTGNGCTTCACCCATCCTGNCCCGACAAATATCGGCTTGCCGGGTTTTATTGGTAAAAGAAATGTGGTTCGCTTTCTTCTGTTCTTTGACAGGACAATGATCAAACAGAGAGCACCGGTTACAATGTTCCTTGGCGAATTTGGCCGTGTAGGTCTGCTTTTCTTCATTGTATCCCGAGGATTGGGGGGCAAAACCGGCCGGACAGGCGTTGATATGATTGTTTTCATCAAGGCCAAATTCATTTACCCCAAGCTGCTCTTCAGGCGCCTTTTTCCCGGTTAAGGCGGAAAAACCCATTTCGATATCTCTGGCCTGGGCTTTTTCCACCGTCTCGGCTGAATAATAGGCGCCGTCATTAGCGATTGTGGTTACCCCGTCCAGCTCGGCATCCAGAGCATTGCTGCCCAGTTCCACATCGCTGGTGGTGTTGGGTTGCTGCTCGCAGTGGATAATCATGCTCAAATCTTTTTCTTCATCCCGGGCCTCAACGGTATTGACCACGTAACCGGTATACTGTTTATTGCCTTTCTGGCGATAAGTAGCCTCCGGCTCGGAAGGGTTCTGCATGCTGTTTGCTGAGATCTCATTTTTTGCCCTGGGTTTTGGGCCGGCTTTAGTTTCCCGGGTTTGCTCGTCCAAAAGCCGGGCCATATTTAAGTAGGCCTGGCTCTCATGCAAGCTTTCAGGAGCAGCGGCATAAAGGGAAAGCGATTCGGTTAAAAGGGCTTCTGTTTTGCTTTCCACCTCTTCTTTTTTCAGGCGGTAGATATGTTCAGCCTTATCGTTTTCTTCTAGATAATGGCGGCAAGCCTGCGGAACCAGGTTTTCATCAACCCTGTAAATCTCTTTGACCAGGTTAAAGTTGGTGGTATAGATTAGTTCCAACCGGCCCATCTTTTTGCAGTTGGCGCTGATCATAAACGAGTCCTGGCGCGCTTTGGAGGTATCCATACCGGTTAGTTTAATCAACGCTTCGGTTAAAGAGTACACTTCTTGGGCCAGAAGGTCATATCCGTTGGTCAAACTGTGTTCGTAAAGGCGGCCCCTGAAGTTACCGATGGTGTTGATGCAGAGGCGCTCTTTTTCGAAATCGGTGATCCCCAAAGCATACTGCACGCGATAATCAAAATATAAAGCGCCGATCATCTCCTCATCGGTCCACCCGTTTAGCTCTTTTAAAAAAAGCAAACCGACGATGATGTTGACCGGGGCATTGGGCCGACTGTAGTTTTCACTAAAAAGCACCGCAAAGCGGCCTTCTTCGATATTTTTAAAGATGTTTTCGTAGATATTTTAAAGATGTTTTCGTAGAAATACGGCGCCCAGGTTTTGGCCAGTGCTTCTAAAACATACCGGGGAAACTTTAAACCGGGGTCCAGGATACTGATTTGCCCTTGGTTCGGGTTTTTCTTGAACATATTTCTATATCCTCCGTATTCTGGTGAATATGAAAATAATTTCATATTCATTATACACCGAAANGGCCGAAANTACAAGNATTATTGAGCAATATTGCGTAAAAGTAATAAATATATTTCTAATATCGCGTCAGAGTGCCTCGAATGACATATTTTGAGTTTATTTGCATGTGCTGTTCTGTTTTTAGATCAATTATGACCTTTTTGGGTTTGAATCAATCATAAATAATTAATTTATCGCATTCTGTTTGGACGAAAAGAATCCGTCACACAGCGTCTGAAGTGATGGAGATCAGCAAAGAACAATGCTAATCGTCAGGTCTGCCGTGGCCAGAAAAATAAATTAACTTACTCAAATAAACAAGTAAGGAGGAAACAGAAATGGGGCTTTTTGGACCGCCTGATGTAGGAAAAATGAAAGCCAGGAAAAACATAAAGGGTCTGATTAAAACCCTAGAATCACAGAAAAATGAGGAGATATGCAAGTCAGCCGCTAATGCATTAAGGGAAATAGGCTTTCCGGCTGTAGAAGAACTTATAGAATCACTTAGTCACAATAATCCAAGCGTAAGAGAAGCTATATGCAGCATTTTAGGCGATATTGGAGACGAACGCGCAATTAAACCTTTAATTGAGCTTTTAAAGGACAATGAGTCATACTGGTCTGAAGGAGAACGAAAGGCTGCAACCAGAGCACTAGGAAATATTGGAGGAGATAAAGTAGTAAAGCCTCTTATTGGCATCCTGAAAGACAAAGATAGTGATACACGACAGGCTGCCGTTGAAGCATTAAGCAAAGTAGGTAAAAGGGCAGAGAAACCATTAATCAATGCTTTTAATAACGAGCTATGGGGATTAGAAGAGGCCATTGAGGCGGTAAGTTTCGGACCGTCTTGGACACATAATCATGATATAAAGTCTCAAGAGTTGAGGTTGAACATGAAAAACGATATTGTTCATGCCCTGGGTAGAATTGGTAGCCAGAAAGCCATAGAAACGCTTATACTTATAAATGACAAGGATTTCTACAAGGTTTCCACTGAAGCACTGGTCAAAATAGGGGAACCAGCAGTAAAATTTCTTATAAAAGCTCTGAGGCATGATGATTCGACCATACAGAAGAAAGCAGCGGATGTACTCGAAAAAATAGGTTGGGACCCAGAACAAGGAGAAGATAGTGCTTGGTATTGGGTTGTCAAACAAGACTGGGAAAAAGTAACCGCCATGGAAACAATTGCCATTAAAGCGCTAATTGACGCACTTAAAAAACGGAACAGCTTTGCTGTTAATGCACTGGTTGAAATTGGGGCTCCGGCAGTGGATCCTCTTATTGCCTACCTCATAAAAGAATTAGATTGGGCTGCCGCCGAAGCACTGGATAAGCTAGGTTGGGAACCAGACGGGGGAAAAGCGGAAGCCTGTTACTGGATTGCCAAAGGCAATTATGAAAAAGCTTATGAACTTGGGGCTCCAGCTACGGAGAGGCTTATTGTTGCTCTGGAAGATGATTTTTATTTAGATATAAATATTTGTAAAGTACTGGGTAATATTGATGATCCAAGAGTTGTTAAGTATCTTATCACAAAACTTGAAATCAGTGACCATGAGAGTGTCTTAGCTGCTGAAGCTCTAGGTAATATCGCCAACCCTCTGGCGGTGGGACCTCTCATAGATGCACTTGATGATTTTGCAGAATTACGTAAGAAAGCTGCCGAAGCACTTGTAAAAATTTATAAAAAGAAAGGAATAGAAGAAAAATACAAAAAACAAATCCTGGATAAGCGCAAGATCATTACTAGTAAACATTCTGACTATCAAGAACTGGATGAAGTTAGCTCTTGCTTAAGCCATGAAGATCAAGGAATCGGTGTAGATTTCCCCTTATAAAAAAAATCATTTTATTGCCCTTGCAGGCAGCACCAGCGGGGATAAAACCACCTTAATCAAAGAATTATATCGCGACCCGGCGTGGCAAAACCGAACTTCCGCCCTGCCGGAAGCTATATTTATGATGCGCCAAATTGAAATCTTAGCAAAATAGGGCTCCGACATTGTCAGAACACCGGAACCCCCATTATTACTGGTGCGCTTGGAAGGATTTGAACCCTCGACTAACATATTAGAAGTACTTTAAAGTGCTTCGGGCTAAATCATGCAATCCTTTATTTATAGGTGTTTGCGGCTTTTTGATTCGAGTTATTTCAGGTCATTTTGTGACATTTCCTGTTCCCATCGATCCCAAATTACTGCTCATTTGCATTGATAAATTCCTCAATATGCTGCATATCTTTTTCACTAATGCCACCCTGGCTGCTACACTAACAGCATACCTGTAATCCTAACTCCTTACCGATTTAGAGAGAATCTCGTTGACTAGAGCGTTTAAACTTTTCCCTCTAGCTTTAGCTTCTATAGCAATACTTTTATGAAGCTCCGGGTTAATTCGTACCACAAATCTGCCTGAGTAAGGTTTACTAGGATCTTCTCCTCTTTCAGCACAAAATTCAAGATAATCATCTATAGAATCCTGGAAGGCCTGCTTTAGCTCATCCACAGAAGTTCCTTCAAATGTAACAACCTCACTAATATTTATTACTTCACCATGAAAGACCTCGGATTCTTCGTCAAACTCAACCTTTCCATAATAACCTTTATATTCCATCATTTTTCACTCCCACCTCTATAAGAAATCTGCGCACAGAACGTACAGTTGACTTGTTAGTTACAGGCTNAGGATGCGGTCGATGGAAAACAGCTTTCGTACTTCCAAGGACAACCCTTACCCTTGATCCTTTGCCCTGCGAAATTTCTGCTCCAAGAGCGCCAAATAATGACTCAATATCATCCCAGCGTATATCGGATCTTTCAGGATTTTCGAATATTTTCGCCGATGTCTGCCGCTGCTTCTTATTCATAAACAAATAGTATCATGTATTGATACTATGTCAAGGCTTTTCTGGAAAGAATCATTCCCACTTTAGGGCATAAAAATTACTGAAATACGACCGNNCAAACATGCTCAACACTGCAATCAGATNGGAGTTGATGCACCCTAATCCTCCAGAAAAAGTAAAACCCCGGATAGGGTAGCTTCCCTTCCTGCCTTTATGATGGATCTGTTAATAATCTATTGTAAGGAATGGCTCGAAGAAATATTTAAATTGGAATAAAAATGACATTATCAAATATATTAGGTCACGACCGCACAATCACTACCCACTACCCATACAAAAGCCGCAACTCCCTATGGTTGCGGCCATTTACTGGTGCGCCTGGGAGGATTTGAACCCCCGACTAACGGATTAGAAGTCCGCTGCTCTATCCCCTGAGCTACAGGCGCATATATAATTCACAGTTATAATAACTTATAAAGAGCACAAAATCAAGGCGCTTTCGAAAAATATGATTGTCAAAAAGCATATAATAGGATAAGATATATAGAAACCCTTCTATAAGCAATAACAATCCGGCCAGCCCTTTGCTAAATGCCGAAAGCCGGATTCCACTCTCTTTAATTGCTGTATTTACAGTTTGTTATCCTGTGTTTTAATTAATCCAGGTCATAATCTAACAGCAAAAATCAGTGCATACGGGATTTTTAGCGTGGCGCTAATATTTTTTTTACAAAAACACAAGAAGCAAAAAAGAAAGGAGCACCATAAGAATGGCACACAACCTGACTTACAAGATTTTAAAAGAGCATCTGGTAGATGGAAAACTGGAAAAAGGTTCCGAAATAGGCCTGCGGATAGATCAAACCCTGATCCAGGATGCCACCGGCACTATGGCTTGTTTACAGCTGGAGGCGCTGGGAATTGATAAAGTAAAAACCGAACTTTCGGTAAGCTATATCGATCATAATACACTGCAGGCTGGCTTTGAAAATGCGGATGACCACCGTTATCTGCAATCAGTTTCAGCAAAGTACGGAGCATGGTTTTCAAGAGCCGGTAATGGTATTTGCCACCATGTACACCTGGAGCGGTTTGGTATACCTGGTAAAACTTTGCTAGGCGCTGACAGTCATACTCCTACCGCGGGAGGGCTGGGTATGCTCGGCATTGGAGCCGGTGGACTGGATGTTGCTGTAGCCATGGCCGGAGGCCCTTTTTACCTTACAGCGCCCGAGGTATTGAAAGTGAATTTAACCGGGCAGCTGCCTCCATGGGTAGGGGCAAAAGATATAATTCTGGAGGTGCTTCGGAGGCTATCTGTCAAAGGCGGAGTAGGTAAAATTGTTGAATACAGCGGCCCGGGGATAAAAAGCCTCTCTGTGCCTGAAAGAGCGACAATCACCAACATGGGCGCTGAACTTGGAGCCACCAGTTCAATATTTCCCAGTGATGAAGTTACGAAGAACTTTCTGGAGGGCCAGAAGCGGGGTGAAACATGGAAACCGCTTGAAGCCGACCCCGGTGCGGAATATGATCATGAAATCAGCATCGACTTAAGCAAACTTGAACCGCTGGTAGCAGTTCCGCACAGCCCCGATGCCGTTAAACCAATCAGCGAGGTTGGCGCCATACCTGTGGACCAGGTTGCCGTTGGCAGCTGTACCAATGGTTCATACCTTGACCTGAAGCTGGTAGCAGAAATTCTTAAGAACAAAACTGTTCACCCCCGGGTAAGCCTGGTTGTTGCCCCCGGTTCCCGCCAGGTAAGTCTGGCCCTGGCCGGAAATAGCGTGCTGGAAACCCTTCTGGCTTCTGGAGCCAGGCTTCTTGAATCAGCCTGCGGACCCTGCATTGGCATGGGCCAGGCCCCCCCTTCTGGAGGAGTTTCGGTAAGAACTTTTAACCGGAATTTTGCCGGTAGGAGCGGAACTGCAGACGCCGGGGTCTACCTGACCGGCCCGGCTGCCGCTGCCGCCGCTGCTTTAAAAGGAGCGCTGGTTGATCCCCGGGAACTGGGGGATTTCCCCAATTTAACCGAAAAGACAGCCCCTGTAGTCGATGACGGTATGCTCATTGAACCCCCCTCGAACGGAGAAACAATTGAAATTAAGCGGGGTCCGAATATCAAAACTCTAAGCCTGAATGAACCCCTTCCACATACTATTAAAGCCGGGGTTGTGATTGTCGTAGGAGATAATATCACTACCGACCATATTTTGCCCGGCGGATCTAAAGTCCTACCGCTGCGCTCAAATGTTGAAGCTCTAAGTGAATTTGTTTTTACCGCTCTTGATACGGATTTTAAAAAACGGGCCCGGCAGTACGAAAACGGAATCATTGTTGGCGGCGAAAATTACGGCCAGGGATCAAGCCGGGAGCATGCTGCTCTGGTTCCCATGTATCTGGGAATAAAAGCAGTACTGGTCCGTTCTTTTGCCCGGATCCACCGGGCCAACCTGGTTAACTTTGGTATCCTGCCCCTGGTGTTCTCCGATCCCGGCGATTACGAAAAATTATCAGTCGGCGATGAACTAGTCATTGAAGATGCACCCGGTCAACTGGATAACGAAATAATTTACCTGGAAAAAAAGGAAGACGGGACCAAAATTGCCGCCCTCCACCACCTGACACCAAGGCAGATTGAAATTATCAAAGCTGGAGGGCTTCTGAACCATGCCGGGAAAAAGCTGTAACCACAGTTAAATACAAAATTTATCCGGCGTCTTTAGACAGAAGATTTGAAAGGAGATTGACACATAATGAAACTTTTTCAGGACGCATTAAAACTTAACCTGCCGATACTGGTGGATACCACTTTGAGAGACGGCGAGCAAACTGCCGGCGTGGTTTTTTCTAACCAGGAAAAACTGCGTATTGGTAAAATGCTGAACAATTTAGGCATCCACCAGATCGAAGCCGGTGTTCCGGTCATGGGCGGCAATGAAAAAGAAATTATCAGGGAACTGGTCTCCTACAACTTGCAGTCAAGCATTATGGCCTGGAACAGGGTTAACATCGAAGACATCAAACACTCCATTGACTGTGGAGTTGATGCGGTAGCTATATCTGTTTCAACCTCGGACATTCACATCAACCATAAGCTGAAAACGTCCCGGGAATGGGTCCTTGAAAATATGGTTAAAGCGGTAGAATATGCCAAAAAGCATGATCTCTATATTTCCGTCAATGCCGAAGACGCCTCAAGAACCGATTTGAATTTCCTGGTTGAATTTGCCCTGGAAGCCAAAAAAGCAGGAGCGGACCGACTACGCTACTGTGACACGATCGGCGTCCTGGAACCGCTCAAAACCTACGATATTGTCAGCTCTTTGATCGATCGCACTAAAATGGACATAGAAATGCACACCCATAATGACTTCGGTATGGCTACAGCCAATGCCCTGGCCGGGGTCAAAGCAGGAGCAAGGTTTGTCGGAGTAACTGTAAACGGTTTAGGGGAAAGAGCTGGCAATGCCGCCTTAGAAGAGGTGGCCATGGCCCTGAAGCACCTGTTCGGGGTTGCCCTTGACGTCAACACCAGGGACTTCCGGACCCTTTGTGATTACGTGGCCCGCGCCTCCGGACGCCAGCTTAACCCGGCCAAACCGATCGTCGGTTCTAACACTTTTGCTCACGAGTCGGGCATCCATGCTGATGGAGTGATAAAAGATCCTTCCACCTATGAAATCTTCAGTCCTGAGGAAGTCGGTATGGAAAGGCAGATAGTAATCGGCAAATACTCCGGCTCAAAAGCAATCCAAATGAAATTTGTTGAATACGGCATTGCCCTATCCGATCAAGAAGCAGCCGATCTGCGCGATGCCGTCCGTAAAATGACCGTGGATTTAAAACGATCCCTGTTTGACAAAGAGTTAATGTACATTTACGAAGATTACCTCTACGAAAAAAACCGCGGATCAATATAATAAAAGGTTGATAGACAAGACTGGGTGCGGTTATGATCCTGCAGGTCAAGGATCAACCTTACAGCAGATCGATCAGGGCTTTTGTCATTTCTTTAGTGCCGGCTGAGCCTCCAAGATCGGCTGTAACATGCTTGCCTTCTTTAATTAAAGCGAAAAGTGCGGATTCAATACGCCGGGCTGCTTCTTTTTCATTAATATGCTCAAGCATTAAAACAGCAGCCATAATCATTGCCCCCGGATTGGCCTGATCTTTTCCGGCATATTTGGGGGCACTTCCATGTACCGGTTCAAATATTGCCTTGTTTTTACCTATGTTAGCGCCGGGAACAAGACCCAATCCTCCAGCAAGCCCGGCACATAAGTCAGATAATATATCACCATAAAGGTTGGGCATGACCATGACATCATACTGCTGCGGCTTAAGAACCAGCTGCATGGCCATATTATCCACGATCCGATCTTCAAATTCAATTTGAGGGTACTCCTCTGCCACTTCCCTGGCCACATCAAGAAATAGCCCATCAGACAGTTTCATAATATTCGCTTTATGCACAGCAGTAACTTTTTTTCTTCCTTTTTCCATGGCGTAATCAAAAGCGAAGCGAGCAATCCGCTCAGAAGCTTTTCGCGAAATGATTTTTATGCTTTCTGCAATATCCTCAGAGACCATATATTCAATTCCGGAGTAAAGGTCTTCTGTATTTTCACGGATTACTACTAAATCAATATCCTGATAGGGCAGATCAAGACCGGGAAACGATTTAGCCGGACGAAGGTTGGCAAATAAATCAAACTTCATCCTCAATTCAACATTAATGCTGCGTATGCCAGAACCTACCGGAGTAGTTAAGGGCGCCTTTAAACCTATATTTGTTTTATTAAGGGAACTAATAACCTGATCAGGTAGAGGACTACCATGCTTTTCAAGCGCATTTACTCCCGCCTCTACTTCCTCCCATTTAATATGCACGCCTGCCGCCTCAATAACAGCAAGCGCAGAATCGGCAATTTCCGGACCGATGCCATCGCCTCTAATTAAAGTTATTGTATGCATATATCAACATCCTCCCTAAATATATTTTTATACATTAAACACCCTTATGGTCAAACTAATCAATATCCGCATAAGACAGCGTTGAAAATAGCAAAAACCACAAAATCATTAAGTAAGGGCAGCAGTGCCAGTTGAGAAAGTTTAACCTCTTCAGGAACTTATATAACCAGCATATCCATAAATTCATTAACCGGAGTTTGAAGCAGCATTTCCCGGTCCTCGAAGAAGGCGCTGATTAATTCAACCTGTTTACTGGTAAACCTTGTCTGAAGATTATCCCGACATTTTTCCAGTAAAAGAGGGATACCCTCTTCTCTTCTGAACCGGTGTCCCACCGGGTATTTTTGCTCCACCACACTTGTTTTAGATCCATCTTTAAAAACTACCTGCACGGCGTTGGCTATGGAGCGCTTTTCAGGGTCGCTGTACTCTTTTGTATAAGTTTTGTTTTCAACCACGGTCATCTTTTCCCGCAAAGCGTCGATCCTGGGATCGGCAGCTGTTTCATCTTCATAGTGATCCGCTTCAATATAACCAAAAAGCAACCCTATGGCTACTATATACTGCAGGCAGTGATCACGATCCGCCGGATTATAAAGAGGGCCCTTTTTATCAATAATCCTGATTGCCGATTCATGGGTGGTGAGAATAATTTCTTGGATATCTTCTATTCTTTCCCTGACTTCATCATGCAGTTCAATAGCGCATTCTGCGGCAGTCTGGGCATGGAATTCAGCCGGATAAGATATTTTAAAAAGGATATTTTCCATAACATAAGCATCCAGAGGGCGGTTAATCACTATTTCTTTACCATCCATGAGTACATCCTGGAATCCCCATTGAGGAGCGGTAAGCGCTGTTTTATACCCCATTTCTCCCTTCAAAGCGAATAAGGCCAGCTTAACAGCCTTGCTGGTGGCATCTCCGGCTGCCCAGGATTTTCTGGATCCGGTATTGGGAAAATGCCGGTAAGTCCTTAGGCTGGAATTGTCAATCCAGGCATTAGAGATAGCGTTAATCACTTCTTCTTTATTCCCGCCCAGCATAACTGTGGCAACCGCCGTAGAGGCGATTTTTACAAGCAGAACATGGTCAAGACCCTGCCTGTTAAAGCTGTTTTCAAGGGCCAGGACTCCTTGAATTTCGTAAGCCTTGATCATTGCTAGCAGCACATCTTTAACTGTCAGCGGGGCCCGGTTCTTAGCCAGGTTATCTCTACTGACGTAATCGGCAACAGCAAGAATCGCTCCCAGGTTGTCCGAGGGGTGACCCCATTCGGCCGCCAGCCAGGTGTCATTATAATCCAGCCACCTGATCATGCTGCCTATGTTAAAAGCGCCCTGGACCGGATCAAGCTCATACCTGGTTCCCGGGACCCGGCAGCCGTTGCGGTTTTCGGCGCCGGGGACTACCGGTCCCAGCAACTTGGTGCATTCCGGGTACCTGAGGGCCAGCACCCCGCAACCTAGCGAATCCATCAGGGCATATCTA
>SL_5KL_010_SEDDRAFT_10001866_pt1 | contig 12246 bp, 12 predicted proteins | sample SodLakKL_010_SED_FD_9118 | JGI IMG/M metagenome (IMG submission 9118)
ACTTAGCCATGACCTGGCAGGCGGGTTGCTGGCAACCATGCCTTCGGAAAAAGACTTGGAGGATCCGCAAATCGGTGAAATTGTAACCAAGTATTTAAAAGGAAAAGAAGGTGTCGACCAGCAAAATCGTTATCGTATCCTACGGTTATTGGAGAACATGACCGGTGGAACCGCCTTGGTCGAGAGCATGCACGGTGCGGGCTCTCCTCAAGCCCAAAGGGTAACAATTTTTAGGCAAGGCGACCTGGAAAAGAAAAAGAAATTTGCTTTGCAGCTGGCAAGAATATTTCAACCCGGTGAAAAAAGGTGTTTCTTATCGAAAGAGGCCAGGAATGGTTGTCACTGCACCGATAAAAAAGAGCTTTAGCTTGGTATATAAGTGTGACTATTATCTTGAATATAAGGTTTTAATAAATCAAATGTTTAATAAGACATAAAAAAGGCGCAAGCTATCCGGTCGCAAAATGCTGATTCTGCACATATAAAACGGAGGTTGAATTTTGAGATCCAGATATTCAATTCAAGTGCTGGAAAGAACTGCCGAGATATTAGAATGCTTTACAAACGGTGAACCCCAGAAATCCCTGTTAGAGATCAGCCGGGAAACAGGTTTAAATAAAAGTACGGTTTTTCGTATTCTCGATACCCTGGATTCATTGGGGTGGGTTGCAAGAAGCAGCAAAGACGGGTCTTATCGTTTGGGGTTGGCAATTTTTAAACTTGGCAACTGGGCAATTAAAGGGTTGGATTTTTACGATGTTAGTCATCCCCATTTAGAACATTTGGCGAAAATAACCGGACAAACCGTTCACCTCGGTATTCATGATAATGGGAAAATATTATATCTCAACAAACTGGAAAATCCCGGCACTATTATTTCTCAGCCCTCTGCTATTGGCTACAGGCTCCCAATGCACTGTACTGCAATGGGAAAAGTATTACTTGCTTTCAGTGACAACGAGGAAACACTGAACAATATTATTGAAAAAGGAAAACTGAAGAAATTTACAAAAAACACGATCACCAAAAAAAATATATTGATAGAAGAACTGGAAGACATAAGAAATAAGGGCTATGCAATTGACAATGAAGAAGTGCAAACTGGTTTATGCTGTATTGCGGCGCCGATAAGGGACTACACTGGCAGGGTTATAGCTGCCATAAGCGTAAGCGGGTTGAAACCGGTTTTTAACGCCAGGCGTATTTCTAGCTTAGCCAGTAATGTTGTTAAGTCAGCCCAATATATTTCTCGTGATTTAGGACACTGATCATGGGCATGTGCAATATTTTAAACATTTTTGTCCAAATTTGTACAAAGTATAATGGCAGTATGTTCCTGGAAGAGGGGGCTTATTTGTTAAGAATTTATGGTTCTTGCCAATACTTGCTGTGTAATGCTGTCGGTATTATATATTAAAAATTAGTCTTACCAGCAAACAAAACTAAGTTATGTATATTTAAATATCACAAACTGTGGGATAGAAAGGAGCAGGATACAATGAAGCGGTATATCATGGGAAACGAGGCAATGGCTTGGGGTGCCCTTGAATCCGGTGTCAGGGTTGTTACCGGCTATCCTGGCACACCGGCAACAGAGATTGTGGATGGTTGCCTCCAGGGAGATAATGTATATGTCGAGTGGTCAGCAAATGAAAAAATAGCCCTGGAAATGGCCATGGGTGCATCACTATGTAACATGAGGGCAATGGCAGTAATGAAGCATAATGGGATAAATTACGCCACCGACTTTATCATGCATTTAAACTATACCGGGGTTCGCGGTGGCCTGGTATTGGTGGGAGCTGATGATCCAAGCGGTAATTCTTCGCAAAACGAAGAAGATACGCGAATACTTTTACACACTTACGGGCACCTGCCCATATTTGACCCTTCGTCACCGGCGGAGGCCAAAGAGATGATCAAGGAAGCCTTTACACTCTCGGAAGAAACCGGTTCTTGCTACATTTTGCGGCCCGTAATGCGGATATGTCATTCTCGCTCAACTATAGACATCCAAGGCCAGAAACAGCTGGATCGCCAACCCAAGTTCGAAGATGATCGCTCCCGGTTTGTCATGAGTGCAGTTACAGAAGCCAAAGCTGGAGGTAAGATGCGACCATTATGGCGGCACAGCCTGTTAAACCAAAAGCAGGCAGAATTCTCTAAATATGCTGAAGACAGCTCATTTAACCACCTGGAAGAAGGTGAGGGGAAAGTTGGCCTGGTCGGCTGTGGTATAGGTTATACGTACATTAAAGAAGCAGAAAGAATCCTTGATAAAAAGTTCCCTGTATTAAAACTGGGCACTTTGCCACTACCCAAGAGCAAGGTAATTAATTTTTTGAAAAAAGTTGATTCGGTAATTGTGTTTGAAGAACTTGAACCCGTAGTAGAAAGAATGATAAAACAAATCTGCTACGAAGAAGACCTGAAGGTGAAAGTAATGGGGCGAGAAAGCTTTCTACCGGGTGAAGGTGAACTTACTTCAGAGTTAGTTATTCAAGCTTTAACTGACATGAACCTGGTTAGCCACCCTGCTGAAGCAGTTCGTTCGGAGATTCCTGTACCGATTCGCACCAGGACACAGTGTATTGGCTGCCAACACAGAGGCTTGTTGAGCGCTTTAAAACAAGTGGCGCGCAAAAACAAAGCTATAGTTACCGGGGATATAGGTTGCTATGATGCCGGCAGCTTTCCTCCGCTAGAGCTTCAATCAACCATCTTCTGCATGGGTTCGTCAATACCAATGGCTTCTGGTGTACATAAAACGGGTATTGATCAACCAGCGATGGCAATTATCGGTGATTCTACCTTTTTCCACAACGGCCTGATTGGACTGGTAAATGCTGCATTCAATCAATCAAACATGACAGTAGTTCTCTGTGATAACAGCACAACGGCGATGACAGGTTTTCAACCCCACCCGGGCAGCGGGGAAAAAATCGGCAATGTAGAAGCTCCTTATATCGATGCAGGTAAAATCGGCGAAGCTCTGGGGGTAAAAACCCGAGTAGTTAACCCTTACTTGCTTGAGGAGACAAAAGACGCCATTGCAGCAGCGGTTAAAGAACCGGGAACATCGCTGGTGATTTCACGTGCACCCTGCCACCTTTTAAATATGCGAAAAACTAAGCAGCCTTACTTTGAGCAACGTTCTGTAAAAATGATTCCTGAAAATTGCAATGGTTGCAAGCTTTGTATCACCGATCTTGGATGCCCGTCACTTTATTATGTGGAGGATGAAGATAAAGTATATATTGATGAAAATAACTGCGTCGATTGTGGACTTTGCGCAGACGTTTGCAGGAGAGGAGCATTAGTTCTATGAAAATTGATTTAATAATTTGTGGTGTCGGCGGCCAGGGAAATCTTCTGGCTTCAGTAGCGGTGGCCAATTATGCCATGGGTAAAGGTTTAAACGTGATCGGATCTGAAACCATAGGAGCCGCCCAGCGGGGGGGGTCAGTAGTCTCACATTTGCGCATATCAGATAAAGATATTTACTCAGCGACAATACCGGCGGGTTCTGCAAATATTTTACTGGGCTTTGAGCCGGTAGAAGCTCTGCGACACATGGAAAGGCTTGCTCCACAGGGGAATTATATAGTAAATATTGAACCTGTGCCCACGGTTAACTGTAATATGGGACTGGATAAGTATCCGTCTCTCGAAGAAATCATTAAACAATTGAATCGAGTCACATCTAACGGCTACCAGATCAACGCTTCGGCAAAAGCTCGTGAATTAGGCAATGTGATCATGACCAATATTGTACTGCTTGGTATTTTATGCCGGGTATCCGACTTCTTTGACAAAGATGAATTTGTAAAAGTTTTAGAAGAAATTGTCCCGGTCAAGGCTCGTGATATTAACATTAAAGCTTTTGAAGCTGGATACAGCATGGTAAAAACCGAATGATAAGTAAAATAAGTTCAGGAAAAGTAATTTTTTGAAGGTTAAGGAGGTTTACCGATTTGATCGATGATGCAAAACAGTATTATACAAGCCTTGGCAAGCTAAAACGGAAAGTCTATATCCATGGCGAAAGAGTTGAACACCCCCAGGAACACCCTCTTGTCGTTCCCAGCGTCAATGCATTAGGCATGACCTATGAGCTGCAGTGTATGCCGGAGTATCATGAACTGGTTTTTGCAGATTCTCATTTCGACGGGGCTAAGATTAACCGTTTCACTCATATTCATCAATGCCATAAAGATTTAGTGCAAAAAGTCAAACTCCAGCGGCTTTTAGGCCAACTAACCGGCACCTGTTTTCAACGATGTGTGGGAATGGATGCAGTAAATGCCCTGGAGAGCACCACCTATGAGATGGACCAAGATCTGGGAACAACATATCATGAACGTTTTAATACTTTTTTAGGACACCTCCAGGAAGAAAACTATGTTTGTGACGGAGCAATGACCGACCCAAAAGGAGACCGTAGCAAAAGGCCTCATCAGCAGGCTGATCCTGATTTATACTTGCGAGTAGTCGATGAAAATAAGGAAGGAATTAAAATTAGGGGTGCAAAATGTCACCAGACAGGCGCGATCAACTCCCACTATATCCTGGTCATGCCAACCCTGTCCTTACGGGAAGAGGATCGTGATTACGCCGTTTCTTTCGCCGTGGAAGCCGACACCCCGGGGATTACATATGTGCTCGGGCGGCAGCCATCGGATACAAGAAAAACAGAAAAGTCCCCTTTAGATGTGGGCAATCCTTTTTTCGGCGGACAAGAGGCACTGATTATATTTGAAGATGTCCTGGTACCCTGGGAACGGGTATTCATGTTGCGTGAATTTCAGTACAGCGGCCGGTTGGTCGAAAGGTTTGCCGGTTATCATCGTCAGAGTTACGGTGGTTGCAAAGTTGGTGTAGGCGATGTCCTGATTGGGGCTGCAACCGCGCTGGCGGAATACCATGGAGTGTCGAAAGCATCACATATCCGCGACAAACTTGTAGAAATGGTTTATCTTAATGAAACACTTTACGCTGCCGGCCTTGCCTCCTCTTATGAAGGAAAAGCTACAGATTCGGGAACATACCTTGTTGATATGCTGCTAGCCAATGTATGCAAACTCAGTGTTACTCGCTTCCCATATGAAATTGCTCGCCTGGCTGAAGATATTGCCGGGGGCTTGATGGTAACCGCTCCATCCGTCAATGACTTGAACCACCCTGAAATTGGCCCCTATTTACAAAAATATTATCAGGGTATTGAAGGAATTAACGCCGAATGCCGCTTAAAGATGCTCCGCCTGGTGGAAAACCTCACCCTGGGACCGGCAGCAGCCGCCTACCGAACCGAATCGCTGCACGGTGCCGGCTCACCCCAAGCGCAGAGGGTAATGATCGGCAGACTGGCCGGCTTTGATCAGAAAAAAAACCTGGCCGAAAAGCTTGCTGGAATAAATGACAAGGAGGTATAAACATGGATTTTAATCTTACTGAAGAACAACAGATGGTAAAGCAAATGGTTTGCGAGTTTGCAACAAAAGATGTGGCTCCTCGCGCCATTGAAGCGGACGCAACAGGTGAGCTTCCAAAAGAATTTATTGGAAAGATGGCCGAGATGGGATTGTTTGGGATAGTCATACCTGAAGAATATGGTGGCAGTGGAGGCAGTTTTCTTAGCTATATAGTTACCATTGAAGAGCTTTCCAAGGCATGCGCTTCAACAGCAGTTACGGTCCAATCACATTCATCCCTGGGAATGGAACCGATATTACACTGGGGGAGCGAAGAACAAAAAAGGAAATATCTGCCTGAACTGGCTTCCGGTAAAATGATCGGTTCTTTCGCCCTTACAGAACCCAATGCCGGTTCAGATGCCGGCTGTATTGAAACTACCGCTGTTGAAGATGGTGATTCCTGGATTTTGAATGGCTCCAAGATTTTTATTTCCAACTCCGGTATTGCCGGCCTCTGTATTGTAATGGCCATGACTGACAAGGAAAAGGGCACCAAGGGCATTACTGCATTTTTAGTGGAGACGAATACGCCTGGTTTTACAGTTGGAAAGGCAGAAGACAAGATGGGCATAAGGGCTTCAAAAACAGCCACCATAAATTTTGATGACTGCCGGATCCCTAAAGAAAACATGCTTGGTCAAAGGGGTGAAGGTTTCAAGCTGGCCCTACACTCCCTGGATGGCGGGAGGGTTGCCATTGCTGCACAGGCTTTGGGCATTGCCCAGTCGGCTTACGAAAAATCCCTGGCTTACTCCAAGGAGCGGCAGCAGTTTGGCTGTGCAATTTGCAAGTTTCAGGCGGTGCAATTCATACTGGCTGAAATGGCCACAGAGATTAAAGCGGCACGTCTTCTGACTTATCATGCGGCCAATTTAAAGGACCAGGGCGAACGAATTACCGAAGCCGCCGCCATGGCCAAACTTTATACATCTGAAATGGCCATGAAACAAACCACTAATGCAGTACAAATTCATGGCGGTTATGGCTACATTCGTGAAAACGGCATTGAGAGGTTAATGCGTGACGCAAAAATAACAGAGGTTTATGAAGGAACTAATGAAATACAAAAACTGGTTATTGCGAGCCAGGTTTTGAAATGATTTCTATAAGATAGCGGTTTATTAAAAAAACATATTATTCGGAGGTATAAATAGATGGGGCGTTTAAAAGATATCTTTGCTAGTAATGGGACTGTTGTCGGACCTTTTATAAAAATTAACAGCCCGGCAGTAGTTGAAGTGTTTGGCAACGCAGGATTTGATTACGTCATTATCGATGCAGAGCATAGCCCGGTCAGCATGGAAACAGCAGAGCATTTGGTTCGTGCAGCTGACTATGTCGGCATCAGCCCGGTTATTCGAGTTCGAGACAACGACCCCACCTTGATTTCGAGAGCGCTGGACATCGGAGCCGAAGGGGTCCAGGTTCCCCAGGTTGCCACCCGGGAAAGCGCCTTATCCGTAGTCAAAGCCGCCTATTTTGCCCCGGAAGGAGAAAGGGGAGTATGCCGTTTTACCAGGGCCGCCGCTTACAGCCACACTGATAAATTTGAATACTTTAAAAAGGCCAATGAAAAAGTGGTAGTGATTATCCATATAGAAGGTGAAGAAGGAGTTCGCAATTTGGATGATATAATAACTGTGGAAGGCCTGGATGTTATCTTCATCGGTCCTTATGATCTTTCGCAGTCCCTGGGAGTACCGGGAGATGTGAATAATCGGTTGGTCGAAGAAAAAATGCAAGAAATTGTCGAAAAGGCCAGAAAAGCCGGGCTTATAGTTGGAACTTTCGTTGATGATGTAGAAACTGCTCGCAAATGGATGGATCTCGGTATCCAGTATGTTTCTTACTCGGTAGATATCGGCATATTCTACCAGTGCCTGAAATCGATTGCCGGCGAACTCAAGTAACGACAATAAAGCCTGAAAACAAAAGGCTCATAAGTGCGCATGCCAACCGGGGCGGACATACTTTTTACTGAGAGAACTCCACCTGGGCGGATTTGATCGGACCATCGGCGGTTTACTATGGAACCCAAATAAAATTAACATGTTTCATAGTATTAGTTAAGTGATCGTCTTTAGCCCTTATCGCAGCTATACAGACGAAGAATGATTTTGCGGTTACGGTAAGGTGGATTGGACCGGTAGCTGGGATCGGGTCATTGAACTCCTTGATGCCGGCAAGGACCAGGGCAGCAGGGTCAATGTCCTGATTGATGCTACAATCCAGTATTACCTTAGCCAGTATTAGTTCGACCTGGCATCCCTGCAAACAATGAGGAGGTGATATACGATGATTCAGGATATTCCCTTTGCTAATGTCAACATTGGCGACACCGCTTCTCTCAGAAAAACTATTACAGAATCCGATGTTTACAGCTTCGCCGGAATCAGCATGGATTTTAATCCCATCCATGTTGACCATGAATTTGCCCGAACAACTCAATTCAAGCAGCGCATAGCTCACGGAATTCTTTCTGCAAGCTTTATCTCCGCAGTAATAGGAACAACGTTGCCCGGAAAAAATACTATTTACCTGGGGCAAAACTTAAAATTCACTGCACCGGTCTTTATCGGTGACACCCTAACTGCCAGGGTCGAGGTTATAGAAAAAATAGAAGCTAAAAAAATCTTGAAGTTAAAAACAGATGTGGTTAACCAGGATAATAAAGTTGTGGTTGAGGGAGAAGCCACAGTCTTAAAAAAATAAACTTCTGCCTTGTACCGGTTATCTTTTAAGGATTAAAACGGCAGGTTAGTGAGGTGAGACGATGATTCAAAAAATGCAGGTGTTTGAGCGAATTGTTAAAACGGGTATTATAGCTGTCGTTAGAGCCGAATCTCCTGATCAAGCTTTGAAATTGGCCGAAGCAGTGCAAAAAGGCGGCGTGGATATTATTGAAATCACTTTAACTGTTCCGGGGGCAATTAGGGTGATTGAAGAACTCAAGCTAGCTTATAAGAAAGGGGAAATTCTTATTGGTGCCGGCACAGTCCTGGATCCGGAAACAGCACGAATGGCCATTCTAGCCGGTGCTGAATTTGTTGTTGCCCCCAACTTGAACCATGAAGTTATTAAGTTAAGCAACCGCTACCAAAAAGTCTGTATGCCGGGCTGTGTTACAGTTACAGAAATAGTTTCCGCATTAGAGGGCGGTGCTGATGTAATTAAGATTTTCCCAGGAAATGTTTTTGGCCCTTCAATGGTTAAAGCACTTAAAGGACCACTACCCCAGGCTGACTTTATTCCGACCGGGGGTGTTAACCTTGAGAATGTGAGACAGTGGATTGAAAGCGGCTGCGTTGCTGTAGGTGTCGGCGGAGAACTGACCAGGGGTGCAAAAAAAGGAAATTATGAGGAGGTTACAGAAACAGCAAAAGAGTTTGTAAAGAAAATAAAAGAGTCAAAGTAGCTTTAATCAAGTTCGGAGAAAGGAGGAGAGTCAACAGTGAACGAAAGAGTGGTTACTTTTGGTGAAATTATGCTCAGGCTTTCTACTCCGGGATTCAAGCGTTTTATCCAAGCGGATTCCTTTGATGTAGTTTACGGCGGGGGAGAAGCCAACGTGGCTGTATCCCTGGCCCAATTTGGAGTCGAGAGCGATTATGTGACAAAGGTGCCGGATAATCCTATCGGCCAGTCGGCTATTAACCATCTCAGAAGGTATGGAGTGAAAACAAATAATGTACTACGAGGCGGCAATCGGCTGGGCATTTATTTCTTGGAATCCGGCGCTTCTCAAAGACCTTCGGTAGTGGTATATGACCGTGCGGCATCAGCAATCGCCGAAGCGACTAAAGAAGAATTTAACTGGGACCAGATTTTCAAGGGATCTTCATGGTTTCATTTTACAGGAATTACTCCGGCTCTGAGCGACAGGGCCGCCGAGGCTTCCCTGGAAGCATGTCGGGTGGCTTCCAAGCATGGTTTAACTGTAAGCTGCGATCTTAATTTTCGCAAAAAATTATGGACTCCGGAAAAAGCCAATCAAGTTATGTCCCAATTGATGCCTTATGTTAATGTTGTCGTAGCCAATGAGGAAGATGCCGAAAAAGTGTTTGGAATCAAGGCCTCCGCCAGTGATGTTGATAAAGGGGTAATAGACCGGGAAGCATACAACAAAGTTGCCGAGCAGTTATATAATCGGTTTGACCTGCAATATGTAGCAATTACTTTAAGAGAAAGTTATTCTGCTTCCGACAACGGGTGGTCGGGTTTACTGTATGACGGCAAAAAGCACTATTACTCGAAGCAGTATAAGATCAGGATTGTTGATCGTGTTGGCGGTGGAGATTCTTTTGCAGCCGGCTTAATCTATGGCTTGATGCAAAAATGGAATCCCCGCAAANTTATAGATTTTTCAGCTGCCGCTTCCTGCTTAAAACATACCGTTCCTGGTGATTTCAACATGGTTGGCGTAGAAGAAGTCCAGAAGCTGGCTGAAGGTGAAGCCTCAGGCAGGGTGCAGCGTTAATAATACACGTTTTTTGAATCAAGATTCAAGAAATTAATTTAAGCCAATATGGAGGCCAGATTAATGCTAGAAATTAGAATACACGGTCGGGGCGGCCAAGGATCAGTAGTTACAGCTGAATTGCTGGCAATAGCCGCTTATAAAAGCGGCATGTACAGCCAGGCGTTCCCTTACCTGGGTGGTGGAGGGGAAAGGAGAGGTGCACCGGTTCAGGCTTTTTGCCGGATAGATCGCGAACCCGTTCAATTGAAATGCCAGATAAAAGAGCCCGATTATGTCATTGTGCAAGACGAGAGTTTGCTTGACCTGGTTAATGTCCTTCAAGGTTTAAAGCCGCAGGGAATGGTTTTAATTAACAGTAAAAAAAGTGTTACAGAGTTGGGATTCAACGATCCTCGCTTTTTATTTCACACTTTTGCTGCAACTGAAATAGCTATAAGAATACTGAAGAAACCGATTATGAACACTGCACTTATAGGTGCCTTTGCTGCAATAACCGGACTGCTAAAGCTGGAGCCTCTTAAAGAAGCAATTTTTGATAAATTTAGCATTGAAATTGGCAATCCCAATGTGCAGGCCTTGGAGGAAGCCTACAAGTTAGCTAAAGACTCAGTAGGGGCCTGATAAGCCATTAACTCTAAGCCGCTTAATGAGTTGGAATGGAAAATACGCACGTATAAATAAGAAAACTCAAAGTGCCAATCTAAGGAATTAGCAAAGTAAATTTTCGATACAGCACCGACCTAAAAAACTTATCGGGGAGTGAGTTATAAGTGAAACCCAAAGCAGTTATTACAGATTATTTTTTTGATAATGTGGATATTGAAATCAAAATTTTGGAAGATCATGGGGTTGAACCGGTTATCCTTCAGAGTAAAGATGAAGATAAATTAATTAATGGTTGTCGTGATGCAGACGGGCTCCTTAACCAGTTTGCCCCATTGACTAGAAAGGTTATATCCAGCCTCGATAAATGCAAAGTTATTGCAAGATACGGTATCGGTTACGATAACGTGGACGTGGATGCAGCCACCGAGAAAAACATCATCATTACAAACGTACCCGAATATGCCATTGAAGAAGTGGCAGAGCATGCCCTCTCATTGATGCTGTCTTTGGCCAGGAAAGTTACAATAATCAATGAAAGGGTCAAGCATGCAGTTTGGGATTATAACGCTGCCAAACCGATTTATAAAATCAGAGGTGCGACTCTTGGCCTGGTCGGTTTCGGCAACATTGCCCGAAATTTTGCCTGGCGTGCACAAGGACTGGGATTAAACGTTCTTGCTTATGACCCCTACATCGAGGAGCAGGAAATGTCGAACCTTAAAGTTAAAAAAACAGAATTGGAAGCGCTTTTGAAAGAATCGGATTTTGTTTCGCTGCATGTGCCCTTGATTCCAGGAACCCACAGCCTTATAGGAAAAAAAGAGTTATCCTTGATGAAAGAGAGTGCCTTTTTGTTTAACTTATCCCGTGGCGCCGTAGTTGACGAAGCCGCTTTGATTGAAGCCCTGGCTGCAGGAGTAATTGCCGGAGCGGCAGTGGATGTGTTGGAAAAAGAACCGCCTGATCCAGACAACCCTTTGCTTAAAATGGACAATGTAATTATCACTCCTCACATGGCCTGGTACACTGAAGAATCTGAGACAAAGCTTCGCTCAACAGTAGCAACAGATGTAGCCAAAGTATTAACCGGACAACGACCCGACAATCCTGTTAACGTTGAGGTTCTAAAAAATGTTTTTGAAGACTGAACGCTCCGTCAACAATTGTTTTCGGTAAAGCCTGTAGTGGACAAGAAACGGAAAAGGCGTATTAAAAACCGGCTGAATCTAAGGCATTAAGTCACTAACCCAAGGTAGCCACTCGTTTCGTTCTATTAGGCAAATTGAATATGCTAAAGATTCTTTTATTTTGCCCTGTAACTTGGCTTTCGTTTTTCAATAAATGCCTTCACACCTTCTTTTTTATCTTCGGAGGCACAAACCAGGGCATGAAGATAAGATTCATGGGCTAATCCTTCATAAATCCCCATCTCCAGGGAACGGTTAACCGCTTCTTTGGCATATTGAAGTGCAAGAGACGATTTGGCAGCCAGTTTTTGCGCCATTTCTATAGCCTCATCCATAAGGCTTTCCGGTTCCACCATTTTGTTGACCAAACCAATCCGGCAGGCTTCTTCAGCATCGATAATACTGCCGGTTAAAATCAGTTCCATGCTTTTTCCAAACCCGATCAACCGGGGGAGCCGCTGAGTGGCTCCGTCACCGGGGATTATACCCAGGTTAACTT